>OBXO01001390.1_pt1 | contig 11545 bp, 12 predicted proteins | sample 1501431 | NCBI WGS metagenome assembly OBXO01 (sample SAMEA2580163, study PRJEB22360) | human gut metagenome | biome: human gut; feature: human-associated habitat; material: faeces | place: Denmark | collected 2008/2010 | reverse complement strand
TCCTTAAGATAACAGTTTTATTATTTAAACTGTCTACCTTAAGGGGAGCATATCATTATGGACTGCCTCATTTCTTATAAAAAAAAGGTAACTGCAATATATTATCGCTGCTACCTATCCATCTTTTTATATTATCCCCTATTTACTTATCTAATAGCATCTTATTTACGCTTTGCACAATATATTCTCTATCTGTAATAACGTCATAAAATCCTTTTCCACAATATAAACGTTGTATATCTACTGTGCGCATATCACTAAGCTGAAGTCTTGTAAGCATGCCATTCTTAAAGTTATTTACTGCAATATCTAATTGAAATTCTGGGTCAGGTGGTAATGAATCTGCTTTCACAGATGTCGTTGGAATTACTACAAACTTACTCTTAAAATACTTAAACACATAGCACCAATGCCCACCATAAAGTTCCTTTGGAAATCCCCTTGTTAAGTTAAAATATGCAATCTGGTGTACTTTTGGTATATGCTTAGGCCTATAAAAAGTAGTTGATGGATCACCCGTCTGCTTTGGTGTGAGCTCATCATAAAAATAGGATAATTGACCTACATGATATTCCAAGTCTGTTACAAAACCTTCAATATCTGTATAGTTTTTCAGCTCTTTTAGAGCATTTGAAATATCATTCATTCTAGCATCAATGTCCATGGTCTCCCCCCTTACAAAATAAACAACTTTAAGATTATTCTATCATGAATCAAATAAAAATTAAAGTATATTTTTATAATTTTCCCATTTTTAACCAATTATCTTCCAAAAAGAACTCCTTAAAGTTTCTCTCTTTAAGGAGTTCTTTTTCTTAATGTTTAAAATGTCTCATTCCCGTAAAGACCATAGCAATACCTGCTTCATTACATGCTTTAATGGAATCTTCATCACGGATTGAACCACCTGGTTGAATAATAGCTGTAATACCAGCAGCAGCTGCTGCTTTTACACAATCATCAAATGGGAAGAAAGCATCTGATGCAAGAACACTACCTTTTACACCTTCTTCTCCTAAGAATTCAATTCCATGTTCAATAGCTTGGTTTGTCGCCCATATACGGTTAGTTTGACCACCGCCAAGACCTACTGACATTCCATTTTTAGCTAATGCAATGCCATTTGATTTAACATGTTTTACAAGCTTCCACGCAAAACGTAAATCTTCCATCTCTTTTTCTGATGGCTCACGATCTGTTACTACCTTAAGATCTTCTTCTACTAAAAGTTCTAAATCTTTTTGTTGTACGATAAGTCCACCATCTACTTTTTTCATTGTAAGTGCATGTGGGTCGAAGTAAGTAATATTGTCTAGTTTAAGGACACGAAGGTTCTTCTTAGTTTTAAATATTTCTAATGCTTCATCAGTATAATCTGGCGCAATAACAATCTCGAAGAAAATCTTAGTCATTTCAAGTGCTGTTTCTTTGTCAATAATTTGGTTTGTTACAATAATACCACCAAAGATTGATACTGGATCTGCTTCATAAGCTTTTTGGTAAGCTTCAAGTACATTAGCCCCTACACCTACACCACATGGGTTAGCATGCTTTACAGCTACTACTGCTGGTTCACTGAACTCACGGAGTAATTCCAATGCCCCATTTGCATCATTAATATTATTATATGAAAGCTCTTTCCCATTAAGCTGAATAGCATCTGCAAGTGTACCTTTTGTTTTACCTACTTCTTTATAGAAAGCTGCTACTTGGTGAGGATTTTCACCATAACGCATATCTTGTACTTTTTCATAAGACATTGTAAGCGTATTTGGTAAGCTATAATCGCCTCTTTGTACTCTTAAGTAATTAGCAATCATTGTGTCATAGTTTGCAGTATGTTCAAATACTTTTGTTGCTAAGTAGAAGTTAGTATCTGTACTTACTTTGCCACTTGCTTTAAGCTCATCAAGAACAACAGTATAGTCTGCTGGGTCTACAATAACGCTTACATCATGATTGTTTTTAGCTGCTGAACGAAGCATTGTTGGTCCACCGATATCGATATTTTCAATAGCTTCTTCTAATTTAACGTCTTCTTTAAGTATTGTTTGTTTAAATGGATAAAGATTTACTACAACAAGGTCAATATTAGACAGGCCAAGTTCCTGCATTTGTTTTTGATGTTCTTCATTCTCACGAATGTTAAGAATACCTGCATGAATAGCTGGATGAAGCGTTTTTACTCTGCCATCTAAGCATTCTGGAAAACCTGTTACTTCTGAAATTCCGATTATATTAAGTCCTTCATTTTTAAGTGTATTATATGTTCCCCCTGTAGAAATAATTTGTACACCTAAGCTTATGAGTTCTTTCGCAAATTCTACAATCCCCGTTTTGTCTGAAACACTAATTAATGCTCTCATTTTTCTCTCTCCTTTTAGGTTTTATAATAAAATAATCTATTTTATGGAATAAAAAAGACCGTCCAGGCTTCTACCGTAATAGTAGAGTGCCCAGACGGTCGGCTTACATTCTTATACTCCTTGCAGTTAATTCTGCTTATCCGTCAGTCATATAAGAACCTTATAGTAAATGTTTAAAACAATAGAATCTGTATTAGGCAATAAGTTTAAGTACAAAAAGTAGTGCCATAATGTACATTACAATACTTACATCTTTAGCTTTACCTGTTAACACTTTTACTGCTACATAAGAGATACCACCAAATACGATACCTTCTGAAATACTTGCTGTAAATGGCATCATAGCAAGTGTTAAGAATGCTGGTAATGCTTCAGTAATATCTTCAAAGTTTACTTTTACAATACTTTCAAGCATTAAAATCCCTACTACAATAAGTGCTGGCGCTGTTGCAAAAGATGGAATAGCAATGAAGATTGGTGCTACAAAAAGTGCTAATCCAAAGCAAACTGCTGTTGAAAGTGATGTAAGACCTGTACGTCCGCCTGCGATAACTCCTGCGCTACTTTCAACAAAAGTCGTAACTGTTGAAGTTCCAAGAAGTGCCCCTGCTGTTGTCCCTACTGCATCAGCAAAAAGGGCTTCTTTAACTCGTGGAAGTTGACCATTTTCATCTAAGTAGTCAGCTTTTGTTGCTACACCAATAAGTGTACCTAATGTATCAAATAAATCTACAAATAAGAATGAGAATACTACAGTAGCAAAAGTAAGAATGCTTTCCACACTTCCAAATACCTCGCTCATTGCTGGGAATTTGAATGCTACTTCACTAAGTCCACCAAATAATCCTTCTGCCCCCGCAAAGTTTGGAATAAGTGAGTAAACACCTGCATCAGGATTTACTACATACCATCCTGTAAGCTCTGCTACAATGCCTAAAAGATATGTTGCTACGATACCAATTAATACTGCACCTGTCACATTACGCTTCATAAGTACTACGATAAGAATTACACCTACCATACAAAGCACAGCTTGTGGTGATGTCATATCCCCAAGTGCTAAAAATGTGTCAGGATTTGTTACAATTACTCCTGCCCCTTTGAACCCAAGGAAAGCAATGAATAAACCAATCCCAGCACTTACTGAGTATTTCATACATTGTGGAATAGCATTGAATAACGCTTCACGCACATTAAATGCTGTAAGGATTAAAAAGATAATACCTTCTATAAATACTGCAAATAATGCAAACTGCCATGAATATCCCATTACACCGCATACTGTAAAAGCAAAGAATGCATTAAGTCCCATACCTGGCGCTAATGCAAATGGATAGTTAGCTACAAAAGCCATTACTACTGTTGCTATGACAGAAGCAAGTACTGTCGCTACAAACACACCGTGTTTATTCATACCCGCTGCACTTAATATATCTGGGTTAACAGCTAATATATAAGCCATTGTCATAAAGGTTGTAATACCAGCTAGAATTTCTGTTTTAACTGTGGTCTTGTTTTCTTTAAGTTTAAAAAATTTCTCCACAATAAATCCCCCTCTTATTTTTGTAATATAGAGCACGTTGTAAGTTTCTTATATCTGTATCATACATTAGAACTAAGAGGAGGTCAATAGCTTTTTCGAACATTTTGCTATTTAATTATAAATATCGTTCGAAGTTATTTTTTTTATTTTCTATTTAATCTCTATACGCAATTTATTCTTTTTATGTTCAACCTTATGAATTTCAATACCTTTTAATGTACCGTATTCTATACGTTTCTTAATTCGACCTGGTTCGATAATATACATACTTGAAACAAATACTCTATATTGTTCATCTATTTTGAGTGCAACTAGTAAAGGATCTTTGTACCATTTCACAAGTTCAAATCGTCCCGTTGCAAGTCCATCTATTCCTATATAATCTGGTTCCCTAAGCACCTCCACTAACTTATCAAAGTAAAGTTTATACGTATAAGGATGGCGTCTTCTAATATGCTTTTTCGTTCTTTCATCAATAAAAATCCCCCTAATCTCACTCTCTGGGCATATGACTTCCCTTAGCTCATCATGTAACCTTCTTAAACATTGTCTAGACGCTCTCATAGGAATCCCCTCCTGCTAAACTTCTTCACTTCTACTAATACTATACGTGCTATTTTTCCCCCTTGTGCATAGTATAAATTTCATTTAATTAAAAGACATATATTTGTCCCTTATTCCATATATATGTAATAGGACATCTTATATATTAAAAAGGAGGGTAATAATGTCTCATCCTAAATTTTTGGTCTTCAAATTAAAAGACCTCAAGATTCCATTTATTATGCTAGTTGTTGCAGTTGTAGCCTTCTCAGTATTTATGCTGTCAAGTGATGATACTACTGCGACCTTTGCACCAGATGACAGCTATGAAGACGGTATGTACATAGCGAATATTGCTTTTACAGATGCAGACATGGATTTAGTTGTTGAAGTTAAGGACAAACAGATCAAATCTATTTCATTAGATGGATTTGATGAAACAGAAAGAACTCTTTACAAAGACCTTAATGAGAGTATTCCTTTTGTAAACGACTACGTTACTTCAACACAATCTCTTGATTTGCCTGAAACAAGCACTATTTCCGCATCTACCAGTATACTTATGGACGCTATAAAAATCGCTTTATCAGATAATAAAGATGCTGTTCTTACAACGTCCTACGAAGTACCTCTTCTTGAAGCTATTACTGAAGAAACTGCTGATGGTGAATCTCTTAAAGAAGAAACACCTAACGAAGAAGCTCTTCAAGAAGAAGAGGCTACTGAAGATGTCATATCAGAAAATGTTACTTCTGATGATGCTACTGGTACGGAAGATACAACTATTGAAGAATAAAAATAAGAGAAGCAGGCTACTTGATATAAGCAGTCTGCTTCTTTTATTTTTCTATTAATAAACGACTTTCTCATTTTCTGTAATGATAATATCTGACTCACTATCATCACCGTAGATATCCTCTCTACTTAAAAGATAATCTATTACTTCTTGCTTTTCATTAAATTTAGAAACCTGGAAAGGATTGCTTGCTGAATATTTTTCAATGAATATAAAACTTTCCTCTAAACTAACTAATATACCACTATGCCCTACAAATCTTTTTTGCTCATAAGGATCATGCATCCATAAGTTCAGCAGAGAAATTCCTTCTACTTCTTCAAAGGAAATTCCTCTATTTTGCCATTCTTCACTAATACTTTTTATATGTTTATCTTTATCTGTAGTATCTTCTACAACTACAGGATTAAATAAAGTTATGAATTTACTTTCATCCCCTTTATCAAATGCCATTAATGGATATTGCTCCATGGCCTCTACATCAAACATTAGATAATTATCTGCTGCTTCTATAGGATGGGTAATACTTACAAAGTCTTTAAAGAGTAAAAAAGCAGTTAATCTACAGTTTATTTCAGAATATGGTATGCCTTCTTCATTCTCACGTGGTTCAAAATCTATTTCTTTGTAGTCTGCCTGTGCTGTGGAAATAGTCTGAAATCCTTTTTTTAAGTTTTCTTTTGCATTAATATGTTCATTGTAATCATTAACCCAATCCCTAAATACCTTCATAGATTGTGCTGGTACTCCTCTCTCAAGCAAATACTCTTCTACTTCTTGCTTGCCTTCCTCATCCACTAAATTTGAATAAGTAAGTACCTCTTCATTTTTTTCTTCATACTTACTGCTACATCCTGACATAACCATCATAGTGCTACCTAGAAGCATAAGCACTCCTATAAATATTTTTTTGTATTTCATTTAATATTCCTCCCATATTTTAATCATATTTTTATGTCTAATGTGTTATCTATCTATTAGAGTTGTTTTTCCTCGAAAAAGTTTCATATTTATTTATGTTTTATGAGTTAATTTTTCCCACAAAAAAAGAAGACTATAAAAGCCTTCTTCTTATTTACTATATTCGCCTGTCAAATTATAAATAAGCCATTCTGCAATATTAGTAGTATGGTCAGCAATACGCTCAAGATATTTAATAATCATAAGGTATGCTGCTCCACTTGGTGCAAACTCTTGTTTGTTACTCATTTCAAGTACAATTTCTTTAAAGATTTTTGTAAACTCTTCATCAATTTGGTCATCGTAGGAACAAATCTCACGAATTTGGTCTGCATCTTTTTGTACGTAACTATCTAATGTTTTAATGAGCATTTTTCTTACGTTTTGTGCCATTCTTTCAATATGTCGTTTATATGCTATTTCCTTATCCCATGTGCCATCTTCTAATCTTAAGCTATATGTACAAATATCTTCACAGTGGTCTCCTATACGCTCCATATCTGTTACACTTTTTAGAATACACATAATAAGGCGTAAGTCTCTAGCTATAGGTTGCTGATGTGCAATAAGGCTAATGCATTTCTTTTCAATCTCAATTTCCATAGCATCGATTTTATCATCATTGTCAATAATCTTTTGAGCAAGTTCTTTGTTTTGTGTCGTAACAGCTTCAATCGCTTCACCTACAAGTCTTTCAACTTCACTGCCCATTTTAATAACATCGAGTCTTAATTCTTCTAATTCTTTTTCAAATACTCTTCTTGGTGACATCTCCCTAATCCTCCTTAGCCGAATCTTCCAGTAATGTAGTCTTCTGTACGTTTATCTTCCGGTTGGTCAAATAATTTATCTGTTGGGCCTACTTCTACTAATTCTCCTAATAAGAAGAATGCTGTACGGTCAGAAATACGTGCTGCCTGCTGCATATTATGGGTAACAATAACGATTGTATATTGCTTTTTAAGTTCATTAATAAGGTCTTCTATTTTTAGTGTTGAAATAGGATCAAGTGCAGAAGTTGGTTCATCCATCAGTAAAATTTCTGGATTCATAGCAATACTTCTTGCAATGCAAATACGTTGCTGTTGTCCACCAGAAAGGCTAATAGCATTCTTTTTAAGCTTATCTTTAACTTCATCCCAAATCGCAGCCTTTTTTAAACTGTCTTCTACAATAGCATCAAGGTCTGCTTTCTTTTTAATACCTTGCATACGTGGTCCGTAAGCAATATTATCATAAATACTCATTGGGAAAGGATTTGGTTTTTGGAATACCATCCCTACTCCTTTTCTAAGTTCAATAGGATCCATACTGAAAATATCTCGCTCATTATAAGTAATGCTACCTTCTACTTTTGTGCCTTCCACTAAGTCACTCATACGATTTAAAATACGTAAAAAAGTAGATTTTCCACATCCTGATGGTCCAATAAATGCTAAAACTTCATTTTTAACTACATCTATATTTATGTTTTTTAAAGCTTTAAAATCACCATAGTAAAAGGATAAGTCACGTGCTTTAATGATTTTATTTGCCATTTTTCATCTTCCTTCCGATCACATAAGTTAATAGGTTAAGTCCAAGTACTACCATTAATAAAACTATGGCTGTACCATAAGCCTGCTCTAATGAAATACCTTCTTTAGCTAACATATAAAGGTGAACTGATAAAGTTCTACCTGATTCCATTACATTTCCTGGTACTCTAAATACCATACCTGCTGTTAAGTAAATTGCAGCCGTTTCACCAATAATACGCCCTGTACTAAATACAATTCCTGTTAAAATACCAGGTACTGCACTTGGTAAAACAACTTTCATAATAGTTGAAAATTTAGAGGCCCCTAATGCAAGAGACCCTTCTCTATAACTAAGTGGCACTGTCTTTAAAGCTTCCTCTGTTGTTTTTACAACTGTTGGAAGTATCATAAGAGCTACTGTAAGTCCACCTGCTAAGATGGAATAACCAAGTTTAAGTTGTGTAACGAAGAACATCATGCCGAATAATCCGAATAGAATTGAAGGGACCGCCGCTAAACATTCTGTTGAAAATCTAATACCTTTTACAAACTTAGATGGTTTGGCATATTCATTAAGGTAAATGGCTGTTCCCATCCCGATTGGTACAGCTATAACTAAACCAATTACAACCATATATATTGTTGTAATGATAGCTGGCATAAGGCCTATTAAATCCACATTTCCAATGCCTTTAATAAAGATATAAGATAAAATCCAAATCAGCATGCCAAAAGTTGAAAAGGCAATAATTCCTAAGAGACTATAGAGTATTTTTTCCTTTGCTTTCACGGCGTTCTCTCCTTTCTGTACGAGTATTAAGCATGTGCATTGCTAAGTTAATAGCAATAATGAGAACAAATAAAACCATACCTGTTGCAAAAAGTGCCTGTTGATGGACACCTGATGCATAGCCCATTTCTATAGCAATATTAGCTGTAAGCGTTCTAACTGGGTCAGTAATACTTTGTGGGAGTAATGCTGTATTACCTGCTACTAAAATAACTGCCATTGTTTCCCCAAGAGCACGCCCAATGGCTAAAATAATTCCAGCAAGTGTTCCTGAACTTGCCGCTTTAAGCTGCACTTTGAAAATATATTGAAGTCTACTTGATCCCAATGCAAGGGCACCTTCTTTATATTCATTTGGTACAGCTCTTAAACTTACTTCTGTCATACGAATAACAGTTGGTAGTACCATAAGGGCTAAAATAAAGATTACAGCAAGCAAACTACTTCCTGCTCCTTTACCACCCCAAAGATCATTGATAAGTGGTACAACTACCATCAGTCCCCAGAAACCATAAATAACTGAAGGAATACCAGCCAGCAAATCTACTGCTGCTGATAATAATGCTGCAAGTTTAGCTGGTAGGAGCTCCACTAGAACGATGGCTGTACTCACACCTACAATGATTGCAATAACCATAGCGCCTATTGTACCGTATAAACTTGCTACAAGCATTGGGAATATCCCAAAAATCTCACCTGATGGCATCCAGTTCTTGCCTGTTAAAAATGCCCATAAGCTTGTATGTTTAAAAAAAGGGAGCCCGTTAGCTATAATATAGACTCCCATAAATGCAACCACTGTCATAGTCAGTGCTGCAAAACACCAGAATACTTTCTTCATTACTTTATCCATATTTGATCACCTTATCTCTCTCTTTGCAAGGTCTATTACTACAAAGGTCTTATTTTACTGAGATATATTTTTCACTTACAATTTCTTGACCTTCATCACCTAAGATGAACTCTAAGAAGTCTTTTGTTGTTTGTGTACCATCTTTATGTGTAATAACAAGAAGTGGTCTAGAAACACTGTACTCACCATTTTTAACTGTTTCAACTGTTGGCATAACATCATTTACACTGATTGCTTTAACTGTGTCATCAATGAAACCTAATGATACGAAACCAATTGAACCTTCTTTAGAAGCTACTGTTGCTTTGATTGTACCATTACCTTCTGCTACAAGTGCACCTTGAGAGATTGAAGATACTTTTTTACCATCGATTTCTTGTTGAAGACCGAGAATTTCTTCAAATGCACTACGTGTACCTGAACCATCTTCACGTGTTACAACGATGATATCTGCATCAGCACCACCAACTTCACTCCAGTTAGTAATTGTACCTTCAAAGATACCTTTAACTTGTTCACTTGTTAAGTTTTCTACGCCATTTGCTGGGTTAACTACTATAGCAATACCATCGTATGCAATTGTTGTTACTTCAAGGTCATCACTTTGCTCTGAATCTTTAAGTTCACGAGAAACCATACCTATATCTGCAGTCCCATCTGCTGCCGCTTTAACACCTGCTGATGAACCTACACCTTGTACTTCAACAACTACATTCGGCTCAATTTCTTTATATTTATTTGCTAACTCTTCCATTGGCACTGCTACTGTCGTAGAACCAACTGCTACAATTTTGCTGCTTTCTGTTTTTGCAGGAGCTGATCCGTCTGCTGCGTTGCCCGCATTTGCAGCTGCATTACCTGCACCTGATGCACATCCTGTTAACATTGCCATTCCGAGTACTGTTATACCTAATATTCTAAATAATTTATTTTTCATTTTTTATTGCCCCCTTATTTAATTTACAAGCATAGGATAGAGCCCTAATGTTCAAAACATATTTGGCTTATGTTAAATCTATGTTAAATCTGCTATTTACACACACCAAAAAAGGCGCCTTAGGGAGGCGCCTTGATTTCTTCTGTTTATATTTTATACAATTCTTATATACTTCTTCTTATATTTGTGTCCTTAACTAGATTATCAAAATTTTACTAGATCAGACTTTTATCTTTGCCTTGTTCAGCTGTACCACCTGTTCTTATTTCTCCTGCTCCTGTTTCACACTCGTTTCGGATACTTGAACCGGTATCCCTACTTGAACAGGAGTTATATCGGTATCAGGGTCTGCATTAGATTTTGAACCACCAACATTAATACGAATTGTAAATCTATTATCTACTGTGCTAGCACTTGGGGTATTTATACTAGTTCTTTCTGTATCATTTTGTGAAGTTGCTTGCCCCTGAAGCTGAGCTTGAGCCTGAGCCGTAAGTTGTGCCTGAAGTTGAGCCTGGGCATTGAGTTGAGCTTGGAGCTGAGCTTGATTCTGCTCAACTGCTTGTAATTGGTTCTGAAGCTGGGCTTGAAGTTGGGCCTGAGCATTGAGTTGAGCTTGGAGCTGAGCTTGATTCTGCTCAACTGCTTGTAATTGAGCCTGAAGTTGGGCTTGAAGTTGGGCTTGGGCCTGAAGTTGAGCTTGAACTTGAGCCTGGAATTGTTCTTGCCTTTGTTCCATTTCTTGTAACTGAGCTTGAACTTGAGCTTGGAATTGTTCTTGCCTCTGTTCTAATCTAGTAAGTCGGATATCAACATCTTTCACTTGAGAACAACAATTTCTACTTTCGTAATCATAATCATAGTCATCATAATAACAATCTTTTCTCATTAATAAACCCCTCTCTTATTATATACTAACACTATATACTATTCCTTTTTAACCTATAAGTTTACAATATTCTGATTTTTATTTCAAAATACACTAACATTTTTCAATAAATTACTTTAAGATCTTTCTAATAAAAATAAAGAATATAGTATGTATTTAATAGACTTACTTATCCTAATTTAAAAACCAAAAAAGGCGCCTTGGGGAGGGCGCCTTTCTTGCTTCCGTTTATATTTTTATACAAACTGAAAAAGGGATAATAATATGGGGAGATTTTAATTTAGAGTGAGTATGTAGCGTCGATTGTTAGGGAAGATTTCTGCTACATATCTTCTCTTCACGTATTAT
>OBXO01001385.1_pt1 | contig 11602 bp, 9 predicted proteins | sample 1501431 | NCBI WGS metagenome assembly OBXO01 (sample SAMEA2580163, study PRJEB22360) | human gut metagenome | biome: human gut; feature: human-associated habitat; material: faeces | place: Denmark | collected 2008/2010 | reverse complement strand
ACCAGAAACATGTAAGCCAGCAGCACCAGTAAAACCAGAAACATGTAAACCAGCAGCGCCAGTAAAACCAACACATAATAAACCTGCTACAGATAATGAATCTACACAAAATACTTTCGTTATTGATAACTTCAAAGTTATTCAAGATGCACTTCAAAAATTAGGGGTACAACCAGAAGAATTAGAAGGCATGATTAAAGAAGGTAAGAAATTACCTGAAGTACTTGAACTAAAAAATATTCCTGTAGCTAAATTTAAAAAGGCTCTTTTAAAACAATACTATGCAGCTATTAATGAAGGTGTAAAAAATAAACAAATTACAAAAGAAGAAGCTAAAATGTTAAGAGCTGCAATTAAAGAAAAAGTCATGTCATGGCTTCAAACGAAATAGAATGCTTGACAAAAAATAAAAAATACTTTAAACTTCCATAAGTTTAAAGTATTTTTTTATACATAGGAGAGAGAAAATGATTCAATTTATGAAAGACATGATAAAAGATAAGCCATTTTTAAAAATGCTATTTGTACTTGCTATTCCAATCGTTATTCAAAATCTTATTAGTTCATCCCTCAATATGATTGATACCTTAATGATTGGAAGACTAGGAGAAGGTGAAATAGCAGCAGTGGGGCTAGCTAATCAGCTCTTCTTGCTCATCATTACAGGACTTACAGGAATTTGTGCAGGTGCAGGGGTGTTTATTTCTCAATATTGGGGGAAGAAAGACCTTGTGAATATAAAGAGAATGCTAGGGCTTGCACTAACAGTAGGAAGTATCTATGCCCTAGTTATTACTGTATTTGTACAATGTTTTCCAAGTCAATCTATAGGTTTCTTTAATAAAGATCCTAAAATTTTAGAATTAGGAACAGTTTACCTTCAAATTGTATCTATCAGCTATATTTTTACAGCCATTACTTTTGCCTATAGTTTTGCACTAAGATGTATAGGGCGTACACAGCTCCCTATGGTTGCAAGTGGTATTGCAGTAGCCATTAATGTCATTTTTAATACAGTGTTTATTTTTGGTTTAGGAGAATTCATTCCGGCTATGGGTGTAGCAGGTGCAGCCTTAGCAACTTTACTTGCACGTATTATAGAGACTGTTTTCATTATAGTAGGTGTATATAAAATGAAGTACGAATTAGCAGCCCATATCAAAGAACTCTTACCTATTCCACGTGAGCTTATGGAAAGGGCAGCAAAACCTATGCTTGCTATTACAGGTAATGAAATATGTTGGGGGCTAGGGAGTGTTGTCTATACTAAAGCCTATGGGCATATTGGTTATGAAGCGGTAACGAGTGTACAGATTGTAAATACAATAACTAATTTCTTCTTAGTTGTTATTTTCGCTCTAGCTTCTGCAGTATTGACTATTGTAGGTAATGCTATAGGTGAAGGGGATGTGCCAAAAGCTAAGCTTTATGCAAAGCGTATTATTGTATTATCAATGGGGATAGGTATTTTAATCTGCCTAGGGATTATTTTACTTGCACCTTTTATTGTAAGCTGCTTTAATGTGACGCCTGAAGTAGCTCATGTAACGGTTAATATTCTGCTTATTAATGCCGTTATTATTATTCCTAGGGTTTTTACTATTGTTATGATTATGGGGATTTTCAGAGGGGGTGGAGATACAAGATATTCCCTTATACTTGAATCTTCTACAATGTGGCTTATTGGTGTGCCTTTATCCTTTATTGGTGCTTATCTCTTAGGATTTAGACTAGAGTATGTAGTAGCTATGATTATGATGGAGGAATTAGTAAAATCTATATTCTGTATGGTGCGCTTTAAGTCATCTAAGTGGATACATAATATGGTTGAACATTAAGAATAGAAAAGTTATAATAAAATCATACTATTTGTTAAAATTTAGACTATTAGGGGTGGGTCTATGGAAATCAAGGTATGTGTAGGTAGTGCTTGTTATGTAAAGGGATCACATGAAGTGATTGAAACACTTCAGGAACTTATTAAAGTGTATGGGTTAGAAAAGCAAGTTGTTTTAAAAGCAGCTTTTTGTTTAGGCCATTGTACAGAGGCTGTATCCATACAGATAGGGGATGTAATCTATGGTGTACCTAAAGAAGAGGTGGCAACTTTCTTTAAAGAACAGGTGTATAGGAGGATTCAATCATGCAAGTAATGAATTTCTCGAGCACAAACTGTAAAAACTGCTATAAATGTGTAAGGACTTGTGCTGTTAAAGCTATAGAAGTTAAAGATGATAAAGCGCATATTATCACGGAAAGATGCGTAGCTTGTGGGCATTGTCTAGTAGTGTGTCCACAGAATGCCAGAGACGTAAAATCAAGTTTAGAAAGTGTGAAAAAAGCTTTAGAAGAAAAGCGCAGGGTAGTCGTTTCACTAGCACCTTCTTACAGGGCTTACTTCGAAGAAAGTGGTAAGTTTATTGCGGCACTTAGGCGATTTGGATTTGATCAAATAGAGGAGACTGCAGTAGGAGCAGAAGTAGTCTCTAGGGCCTATGAGGATTATATCCATCAAACAGATAAGACTGAGCTTATTACGACGTGTTGCCCTTCTACAGTAAGGCTTATAGAAAGGTATTACTCTGACCTTATGGATACCATGATCCCGATTGTATCACCTATGATTGCGCATGGTCGTATGATTAAAGAGCAGTGTAAAGAAGCTTATACGGTCTTTATAGGACCTTGTATTTCTAAAATATGTGAAGCACTCAGTGATGAGCTTGAAGGGGATATTGATGCTGTTTTAACCTTTGATGAAATGCTACATTGTTTTAATGAAAAAGGTATTGATTATAGGAACCTTAAGCCTGAAAGTCCAAGTCAGATAGGCACCTTAAGGGGAAGCAAATATCCTGTAGTCGGAGGCGTTTTAAATGGCATTAGACCGACTTTGGAAGAGAAACACTTAGAAGTACTGCGTGTGCATGGCATGGAGAATTGTAAAGAGGTTCTTAATGACTTAAGAGCAGGTAAGCTTAAGAACGTATGCATTGAAATGAATATTTGCAGTGAAAGCTGTATTGCAGGTCCAGGAGGGCATAATCAGGAAGGTAGTGTATTTACAAGGCTAAGTGCCATCCAGAAATTTATGAGAAAGCCCGTATGTGAAGGTGTAGCAATTAAGGCATATGATCCTCAAGTTTCCTTTGAACGTACTTTTAAGAATAAGCAGGTGGAGGTTTATACGGCTACCGAGCAGCAGATTAAGCAGGTTTTTGAGACAATGGGTAAATATGAGAAAAGTGATGAGCTAAACTGTGGAGCTTGTGGGTATGAAACTTGCCGTGACAAAGCTATTGCAGTACTTCATGGTATGTCCCAAATAGATATGTGCTTGCCTTATACACGTAGTATAGCAGAAAGACTAAGTAATGAGATTTTCTATAATTCCCCTAACAGCATTTTATTACTAGATAGACACTGCAGATTACTTGATATGAATCCAAGCGGGGAAGGCTGCTTTGGTTATAAGACAGAACTTATGAAAGGTAAAGATATTCAAATTATGATGGATAAAACACCTTTTGAAACGGCACTTAAAGAGAAGGCTTCATTAGGTAAAGAGAAAATAGAACTCCCTACATATGATTTGATAGCCTATAGAGATATTATTTATTTAGAAAAGCAGCAGGCTCTTCTCGTTATTTTTGCAGATGTGACAGATGAAGAAAAACGTAAAAAAGAAGTTTCTACTTTAAAGGGAAATACTTTAGATGTGACTCAGTCTATTATTGATAAACAGATGCGTGTTGCCCAGGAAATAGCCAGCCTCTTAGGGGAGACCACAGCTGAGACAAAAGTAGCGATTATGAAGCTAAAGAAGGTATTAAGTGAGGAAGGTGACTGCTGATGCCTTATTCGATAGATGTAGCGAAATGCAGCATGAACAAATATCAAGAAGAGTTGTGCGGAGATCATGTAGAAACCATTAAAACGAAAGATGGCATGATTGTGGTTCTGTCAGATGGACTAGGAAGTGGTGTAAAAGCTAATATACTAGCGACCCTTACTTCTAAAATAGCCATTACTATGTTAAAAGAAGGCGCCAGTATTGAGGATACCATCTGTACTATTGCAAGTACCTTACCTGAGTGTCAGGTAAGAAAGTTGGCTTATTCTACCTTTACCATTGTAGACCTTAAAAATAATGGAGATGTTTATATGGTAGAATATGATAATCCTCCCGTTTTTTATTATCGAAAAGGTAGTCCACTTTCTATCCATAAAGAAAAGCGTACTATTAATAATAAAGTTATTTATGAAAGCAATTTTAAAATGAGAGTAGGAGATACGCTGGTAATCATCAGTGATGGTGTAGTTCATGCCGGGGTAGGGATGACCCTTAATCTAGGATGGCAGTGGGAGCATATTGACCAGTATTTACAAGACCTAGTAGTTGTAGAACAAGATGCCTTATGTATAGCAAGAGACTTACTAGGAGTATGTGAAAATCTTTATGACAATAGACCAGGAGATGATACAACGGTTGTAGCAATCAAGCTTAAAGAGGCTACTTACTTAGACTTATTTACTGGTCCACCGAAAGATAGACAAAGTGATGAAAAAATGATCGAAATCATTAAGCATGCAAAAGGTAAAGTAGTCCTATGTGGAGGAACAACAGCTAATATTGTAGCAAGAGAGTTAGATGAACCTATTATGATTGACTTAGAACATTATACATCTAAGGTTCCACCTATGGGGTATATGAAAGGAATTGACCTGGTGACAGAAGGTTTACTGACACTTAATGCTGCAAAAGAACATTTAGAAAAATATTTAATAGAGAAACAAAAAGGACTAGTTCCTGAAAAAATAATGGGACTAGATGGTGCTTCACGTTTAGCAAGGCTTTTAATAGAGGATAGTACTTTTGTTACATGTTGGGTAGGTCAGGCTATTAATCCTGCACATCAGAATCCAGATTTCCCGGAAAATTTTAATTTAAAAAATGCAGTTATGCATGAAATTGTAAAATTGCTCAAACAAATGAATAAAGAAGTAGAAGTCTATTATTTATAAGAACTATAAAAGATAGGATAGTCCTTTAATAAAGGCGTAACAGCCTAAAGGACTATCCTATTTTATTAGCGCATAAGCTCTAGAAAATCATCTTCATTTAGAAAGACAATCTTTTGACCACGCTCTATAAGCATCATGGCACGTCTAAGCTTAGTACTCATTTGCTCAGGTGTAAGCATATGCACATTTTTCATGCCTGTAACGACAATACTAGTTTTGAGTGTGACAGAAGGACTGTAGTCACCACCGCAGCGTTCAACAAGTGAGATGGCTTCACTTCTTGATAAAGAGGAAAGTGAACCAGTAAAGGCTACAATTTTATCCTTGAAAAAGTCCGTTGTACAAGAGTAATAATCTAATTTATGCTGAGCGGATGCGTTATAGATGTTCTGAGAAGTCGCGCCGCCTCCATTTGTGCCACAGGCATTATATCCCCCTGGAAACAGTTTACCTAATTTAAAGCCTACTGCAGCTGCTATGGCATTGATATCATGAAGCTGAAGTTCCTTAGAGATATTCATAAGGATATTGGCACAAGCTGATGCATCGGCACCTGCATGGTGATGAGTAAAGCTATAACCTAGATGTTGATTAACCGTATTTAACTTAGCATTTTCAAGATAAGAATAAAAGTGTCTAGACATAATCATCGTGCAACAATAATCAAAGGTTGGAAAAGGTATACCATAAAGTGTAAGGGTTTGCCTAAGTACACTTATATCAAAAGCGGCATTATGAGCCACTACTAATCTATCCTCTAGAAAAGGACGTATTTCTTCCCAGAGTGCATCAAACTCTAGTGCATTTCTTACATCTCCTTCACGGATACCATGAATCCATATATTCATAGGGCTAAAACGCATCTCTTTAGGACGGATGAGCCAATATTTCTCAAGTATAATTTGGCCCTTTTCGACTACAGTAATCCCAAGTGAACAAGGGCTATTACGTTTTTCGTTTGCTGTTTCAAAGTCTATTGCAGTAAAGTTCATTTTAACCTCCTTAATGATGCAATTTTTTCTAGTGTTAACCTATATAAGCCCAATCACATTTCGATATAGGAATTTTTCATTGAGGGACTGAAGAAATATTTTAACATAGTATTAAGCATGTTATAAAGGATAGATTAAAATATGCAAAGCAAAATATGGAATCTATAAAAATAGGGAACTTTAGTTTTTTTTTATGCGTCTTATACTTATCAAATAAAGTAAAAAGCTAGGAGATGACGTGATGAAACTGACAAAAAAAATTATAGGACTTATGCTTATAGCTTCTTTAGGAGGAGCAGTAGTAGGATGTAGTTCTTCAAATAATATACAAGAACAAGATATAGTAGCATCTGTACCAGAGCAAGAAGAAAGTGCTCCAGAAGATGAAACGACAGAAGATGAAGTAACAGATGAAAAGAGTCAACCTGAAGGAGAAGAAAAGACAGAAGAGGTAAAAGTTGAAGAAGATACAAAAACAGATTCTAATAAGGAAGAAGTAAAACAGGAAGAGGAGAAAAGGCCAGAAACGACTAAACCTGTAGAGAAACCGGCAGAACAGCCAGCACAAAAACCTGAAACGACTAAGCCAGAGGCAAACAAGCCAGTAGCTAAGCCAGAGCAAAAACCAGAGGTAAAGCCGGAAGTTAAGCCAGAAGTTAAGCCAGAAGTTAAACCAGAACAAAAACCAGAAACTGAAAAGCCGGTGGAGACCCCATCAATGAGTGCTTCAGAATTGTATAGTAAAGTAGTAACAAGTGATATGGAATTACCATCTTTACTGGAGATGGATAGCAGTTTCTTTGCTGATACTTATGGAATTGATACTTCTATCTTAAAAAGTTATAAAGTACAAATGCCAATGATGATGGTACATGCTTCAGAAATTGCAGTATTTGAGTTAAAAGATGCAGGTGATGCATCAAAGGTTATAACTGGAATCAATAAGCGTATAGAAGGACTTAAGGCACAATGGGGTTCTTATCTTCCAGATCAGTTAGAACTGGTAAATAATTATAAAACAGCAACAAAGGGAAATTATGTGATTTTCGTAGTCAGTGAATATGCAGACACAATTATTAGCAACTTTAATACAAATGTCATATAAGGTGGTAAGGCACTATGGTATTTAGTAGCTTATTATTTCTTTTTATCTTTTTACCTCTATTTTTAATGATTTATTACGTAGCACCTAAGAGGTTACGTAATTTCATCTTGTTTATAGCCAGTCTTATTTTCTATGCATGGGGAGAGCCAGTCTATGTGCTGATTATGATTTTTTCTACTTTGCTAGATTATACAGTAGGGCGTGTTATTGATCATTACCGCACGGATAAGTTCATTCCTAAAATAGCTTTAGCTGTATCAGTATGTGGTAATCTAGGAATGCTAGGTTTCTTTAAATATGCTGATTTCTTTATTGAAAATCTAAACAACTTTTTAGGTCTAGATATAAACCTTTTAAAGATTGCATTGCCAATAGGTATATCTTTTTATACCTTCCAGACTATGTCTTATACAATAGATTTATATCGTGGAAAAATAGGCGTACAGAAGAATATTATTTCATTTGGTGCTTATGTAGCTATGTTTCCACAACTTATTGCAGGGCCTATTGTAACGTATGAAACTGTTGAAAAGGAACTTAATGAAAGAACAGAAACTATTGAGCAATTTAGCGAAGGGGTTATGCGCTTTATAGAAGGTCTGGCAAAGAAAGTTTTGCTAGCTAATAATATAGGATTAGCATGGGAGACTATGAAAGCTATGCCAGAAGGCAGTCTTACTTTTGTAGGAGCCTGGTTTGGCATTATAGCGTTTGCCCTTCAGCTGTATTTTGATTTTAGTGGGTACTCTGACATGGCTATTGGACTTGGGAAGATGATGGGATTTAAATTCCCAGAGAACTTCAATTATCCATACCTTTCAAAAAGTGTTACAGAGTTTTGGCGTAGATGGCATATGACACTTGGAAGTTGGTTTAGAGAGTATCTTTATATCCCTCTTGGGGGTAATAGAGTAAGTAAGCCAAAATTCTACCGTAATTTAATGATTGTATGGTTTTTAACAGGCTTTTGGCATGGGGCAGGTTGGAACTTTGTCCTTTGGGGACTTTTCTTTGGGGTACTTATTATTGTAGAACGTATGGGACTTTTAAAGGTGCTTGAAAAATGTCCAGCTTTTATAAGTCACATTTATTTACTGTTTGTGGTTATGATTAGTTGGGTCCTGTTCTCATTAGAAAGTGACAGTCAAATTATGATGTATTTAAAGGGTATGTTCGGTATAGGTGAGGGTGGCCTAATAAGCACAGAAACTTTGTATAACTTAAGTAACTTTGGCCTAACACTCTTAATAGGAGTAGTGTTTGCAACACCTCTTATGAATAGACTTAAAGAGCACTTAAAGCCTTGGATGTTATATGTTTTCTATGCAGTGATGCTTGTACTAAGTACAGCTTATCTAGTAGATTCTACATTTAATCCATTTTTATATTTCAGATTCTAGGAGGTAGACCGTGAAACGTAAATTTCATATTGGGATGACACTAGGTTTTGTGGTGTACATCGGAGGATTTTTTACACTTCAATTATTAGGTCAAGATAAAACTTTTTCTGACCTTGAAAATAGACCTCTTGCAGGGAAACCTGTATGGAGCAAAGATAAATTTTTTAATGGAACTTACGGCAAAGATGTAGAGAAGTATATTGCAGATCAGTTTCCATTTAGAAATCAGTTTATTGCCATTAAGTCACAAAGTGAACTTATGCTTCAAAAGAAAGAAAATAATGGTGTTTATATAGGGGAAGATGATTATTTTCTTCAAAAGTTTAATGTGCCAGATAAGCAGCTTATGAAGAAGAATATAGAATATATCAATCGGTTTGCTGAAAGTTTTGATGTATACTTTATGCTTGCACCTACTGCAACTAAAATCTATGCAGAGAAACTACCAAACTTTGCAATGCCTTATGATGAAGAAAGCTTTATAGAAGAAGTAAGTGGGGGGTTAGGCCAAAAGGTTCATAAGATTGATGTTTTAGAAACTATGAAGGCCCATAAGAATGAAGAGATATACTATAAAACAGATCATCATTGGACCACACTTGGTGCCTATTATGGCTATGAAGCTTTTTGTAAAGGTTATGGTATAGAGCCTATGCCTATTAGTGCTTTTGAACGTGTTATAGGTAGTAATAGCTTTTATGGCTCATTGTTTTCAAAAGGAAATTTTACTTTTGCAAAACCTGATACATTAGAACTATTTATACCTAAAGTAGAAGAAACATTAGATGTGTACTATATGGGAAGTGATAAACATACAGATTCTCTTTATGAAATGAGTCATTTAGATAAGAAGGATAAATATAGTATTTTTCTAGATAACAATCATCCTATTATTCAGATTAAAACAGGTGTTAAAAATGGTAAGAAATTAGCCATCGTAAAAGATTCTTATGCAAATGCACTCATTCCATTCTTAACAAATCATTTTGAGGAAATTCACGTACTAGATTTAAGATTTCTTAATATGCCTATTGCTGCTTATATGCGTTCAAATAATTTAAAAGATGTACTCATGCTCTATAACGTACAAAATTTTGCAACAGTTAATCAGTTTAGTTTGCTTGGAAAATAAAAATAATTGTTTACAATTGAACGAAACTTATTTATAATGAGCTTATAAACTATTTATAAGAGAGGAGTAATGATCATGAAAAAAACAATGGACACTTTCAAACATTTAAAAATAAATGCATTGCTCCCACTAATGTTCATATAAATAGGACTAGGTAAATAAGGTATACATTCCCCCTTGGAGCAGAGTATATGTGCACATGCGCCACGGGGGTATTTTTATACCTTTTTATAGATTAAAGGAGGACTAAGGCCATGAGACTAAGAAAATAACGCACGAGGTGTGAGTCATCATAATCTCGTGCTCATTCGTGCTTAATGAAACAGAATAAAAGGAGATTATGTTATGAATAAAAGAGGAATAATAGTCGGTTTAAATAAAGATAATCAAGTAGATTATACAGAATCTATGGTTGAACTTGAGAATTTATGTGAGGCATGTGATATCCAGGTGGTAGCACATATGGTGCAGAATGCTAAGAAGATCAATGCTAAATATTATATTGGAAGTGGTAAACTTGAGGAACTGGCTTATTTAAGAGCTGTGCAGGAGATAGACATTGTCGTTTTTAATAATGAACTGTCTGCTTCTCAGATTAAAAATATTGAGGATGAAATAGGCTGTAGAGTAATTGATAGAACAGTGCTCATTCTAGATATATTTGGTGAGCGTGCTAAAACACGTGAGGCTAAACTTCAAGTCGAAGTAGCAAGCCTTGAATATGCCCTGCCAAGATTAATTGGAGCAAATGAAAATCTAGGTAGACAAGGTGGCGGTGTAGGGACTAAAAATAAAGGGGCAGGGGAGAAGAAGCTAGAGTTAGATAGAAGACAGGTAGAAGAAAAAATTGCTGCGCTTAATAAAGAACTTGAGAAGTTAAAAGGTCAGCGCACTACTCAGCGTAACAAGAGAAGAAAATCTCATTTGCCTACGGTAGCACTTGTAGGCTATACCAATGCAGGTAAGTCCACTATTATGAATCGGCTCGTGAGCCAATTTAATAAAGGAGAAGAAAAGCTTGTATTTGAAAAAAATATGCTCTTTGCTACACTTGAAACTTCTGTTAGAAGTATCAAACTGCCTGATCATAGAGCCTTTCTACTTTCAGATACAGTAGGGTTTGTAAGCAATTTACCACATCATCTTGTAAAAGCCTTTAGATCAACTTTAGAGGAAGTATGTGAAGCCGATTTATTAATTCATGTTGTCGACCTTTCTAGTCCACATTATAAGAAGCAGATAGAAGTAACCAATGAAACTTTAAAACAAATAGGTGCAGAGCATGTACCTATGATTTATGTCTATAATAAAGTAGATTTAATAGATGAACTTGAAATGGATAGTATAGAGCAGGAAGGTATTAAAATTTCTGCTAAGCAGAATAGGGGAATGGAAGCCCTTATCGAAACAATATGTGAGGAAATTTTTGCAGAATATATAAAGACTCAGTTGTTTATTCCTTATAAAGATTTAAATCTTATCTCTAAGATTAATGAAGACTGCATGGTAAAAGGTCAGGCTTATAAGGAAGAAGGGGTTGTACTGGATATTGAATGTATGACCACCTATGCAGATAAATACAGAGACTACACAAGGGTATAAGTAGAAACTTAAATAGAATAATAGAAAAGTATTAAAAGCCAGCACAAAGCCATCCCCCCTTAAAATTGATGGCATTGTGCTGGCTTTTTGTGTGGCAATATATAAACCAAAAGATTATTACGAGATAAAAGAGAAGAAGCATTTTCTTAAGCAAACTATACGGGCTAGATGAGATGTCCATAGAGCTATTCGTGATAGGGATGACCAGATCATGTATCACAGAAGTGGTATGGAGGCAACATAGAGACAGTAGAGTTTAACAGCTGATAAGGCTTATAACTTTTATGAAGTTAACTTATTGTGCTAGTTAATTCTGTTTTTAATAGGATAAATATGGTAATAGCAA
>OBXO01001383.1_pt1 | contig 11604 bp, 10 predicted proteins | sample 1501431 | NCBI WGS metagenome assembly OBXO01 (sample SAMEA2580163, study PRJEB22360) | human gut metagenome | biome: human gut; feature: human-associated habitat; material: faeces | place: Denmark | collected 2008/2010 | reverse complement strand
TAAAAGGACATTTGAATATCAGAAAGTCCTGTAAAAAACGGTAGCAAACCAAAAAGGTTTCTATAGATAAAATAAAAATGGAGGTAAAAAAAATGGATTTAATTATGGGAATGAACAGTGGTTCATCATTTGACGGCATTGACGTTGTCCTGGCTGAAACGGAATTGGATGCAGACGGATTTCCAAAGGCGCCCAGGTTTCTTGCAGGCGGTTCTTATGACTGGCCCGAAGAAGTGAAGGAAATTGTTACTGATTCTTTTGAAAACAAGGTGGATATGGTGGGGTTAAACCGCTTAAATTATATCTGCGGAGCAGTCTTTGCAGAAAAAGCGGTTCAGTTTATGAAAGAAAATAATATTAACTCCAAAGATATCAAGGTTCTTGGACTGGATACCCAGACTATTTACCAGGAACAGCCAGATCATAAAGCAATTGCTGAAATGACGGATGAACAGAAAGGAAACTGGCCGGGCAGATGGCTGTCGAAAGCATATCCGGCAGGAATGCAGATGGGAGAAAGTTCCGTTATTGCGAATCTTACGAACATCGATACCGTAACCCATTTTCGTCCGGCGGATCATACCTGGGGCGGCAGTGCAGCACCGCTTATGCCTTATCTGGATTTTATAATGTTCAGAAAAAATGAAAATCCATCTATGACATTAAATATTGGAGGGATTGCAAATCTTCATCTGGCTAGTAAGGACAGGCGGCAGATGTTCGGCTTCGATACAGGACCTGGGAATGTAATTTCAAATTATATGTGTAAAAAGCTTTTTAATCTGGAATACGATAAGGATGGGTTAATTGCAGGGCGGGGAAATGTAAATGCAGATCTGCTGGATCATTTTATGAAGCACCCGTTCTTTGACAGACCGGTACCCAGATCTGGGTGGATTGCTGATTATAGCCCCTCATACATAGACAGTGTTATAGAATCTTTCAGACATCTGCCCAAAGAAGATATTATTGCAACAGCATGTGCATTTACCGGGGCTGCGGTGGCAAAATCTATGACAGATAATATTCCGGAAGAAATAATTGCGAAGACAACTACATTATATGCAAGCGGCGGAGGTGTGAAGAATCCTACTATTATGAAAGAGATTCAGGCGAGAATTCCTCAGAACATCAGATTGACAACTTCTGCTGAAATAGGTATTCCACCGGAATTCAAAGAAGCAGTAAAATTTGCAACAATCGCTTATTCCACTATTCATTGTATACCCGGAAATATCCCGGCAGCGGGACATGCATCACAATATGCAATTCTTGGGAAGATTGCGTTGGCTCCCAGAAATATAAAGGGCGGAGCAGAGTTTGTAAAATAGGGCTGCGGTATAACTTCAGAAAAATCAAAGATTATACAATGAAAAGATTGTAGGCTTAGCTCTTCCCAGGATTTCATTTGGGATCAATCCCGGGAAGGGCATCACTAAAACATAAAACACCTTCATTATAATATAGGAATTGCATTAATTCAAGCATCATTATACTGCAAATTATAAAACAGGTTAAAATCGGGCAGTCAGCCGGATTATATAAGGAGGATTTCTATGAAGAGGAAAATTTTATCAGTTTTATGCTGTGTTGCACTGGCACTTAGTTTCACTGGCTGTGGATCAGGGGCGCAAGATGCCAGTAATGCTTCTTCTGCTGACACTTCAGGGGTTACGGAACTAAAAGAGTCTGATACTAAGGCAAAATCAGATATTGCACTTGGCATTTCATTTGGACAGAACGTACACCCATTTTTTAAGGCAATGCAGAAAGGTGCGGAAGATGCGGCTAAAGAATCAGGTGTGGAACTGGTGGTTCAGTCAGCGGACAGCAGTGTGGAAAAGCAGACTACACAGATTGAAAATTTGGTTCAAAGCGGCGTAAAGGCAATTTTATTAAATCCATATGACTCTGCGGCAGTGGCACCAGCTTGTCAGGCTGCTCTTGATAAAAACATAGGCATATTTACCATGGACATTACAGTGGATGGAGCAGAAGCTACTTCCTTTATTGCTTCAGATAATGTAAAAATTGGCGAAATGTTGGCTCAGTATATTGATGAACAACTGGAGGGAAAGGGTAAAATTGCGTTATTGGTTGACCCTTCTGTTTCTTCTTTAAAAGACAGGGAAAAAGGGTTCACCGACTATATTAAGGCAAATACACAGATTGAGATCGTGGCAACCCAGAACGGAGCTATCGAGCGTACAAAATCTTTGGAATCAGCGGAGACTATTTTACAGGCACATCCGGATATTCAGGCATTTCCTGGAATTAATGAGAACTCCGCACTGGGAATTGCAAGTGCTGTGAAGGCATCCGGGTTGAAGGACATTATTCTTACCGGAGTTGATGCTACGGAAGATGTTATGAATGGAATCAAAGACGGAACCCTTGCAATCGGCGTTGCCCAGGATCCCTACCAGATGGGATATGAATCTGTAAAAAATGCAGTAAAATGGATTAACGGCGAAACAGTAGAAAAAGAGATTAAACTGGAATGTGAATACATGACAACAGACAATATACAGGAATACATTGACCGAGAAGCGCAGTATCTAAAATAACTGTACAAATTATGAGGTGAAGCTGTGGGAAAAACAATAGTAAAGATGGAAAATATAACAAAAACGTTCGCTGGCATCATGGCACTTAATCATGTACAACTGGATCTGAAAGAAGGAGAGGTACATGCCCTGATGGGAGAAAACGGAGCGGGTAAGTCAACGCTTATGAAAATACTTACCGGCGTATACACTAAGACAGAAGGAGTGACCATGATAGCCAATGCTGACGGAGAGCTGGAAGAAATTGATATCAGGACGCCCCTGCAGGCACAGCATTTAGGGATCAGTATGGTGTTTCAGGAATTTAATCTGTTGGAAAATATGAATATAGCAGAGAACATTTTCCTGGGAAGAGAGCATTTAGATAAAAAGCACTGTATCGACAAAACAGCAATGTATGCGGATGCAGCAAAAGAATTGGAAAAGGTAAATTTAAAGCTGGATCCTAAGACAATGATCAGTTCTTTAAGCTGCGGACATAAACAGTTGATTGAAATTGCAAAATGTTTATCTTTCCATGCAAAAGTAATCATTTTAGATGAGCCCACAGCCAGTCTGACTGATAATGAATCACATATTCTGTTTGAGATTATAAGGGAACTGCGGTCTCAGGGAATCAGTATTGTATACATATCACACCGTATGGAAGAAGTATTTGATCTGGCTGACAGGATTACCGTTTTTCGGGACGGGACTTATATCAACACCGTTGAGCGGGAGCATTTTGATGAAAAGGCAATCATAAAAATGATGATTGGGCGGGAGCTGGAAGAAAAGATTCCGAAAGGAAATGTGACGGTAGATGAAGACAACGTTGTTCTGGAAGTCCGGAATGTAAAAATATTTTCCGGCTCCATTCCTGTTAATTTCAAACTCTATAAAAAAGAGATTCTTGGATTTTTCGGGTTAGTAGGAGCGGGCAGAACAGAGCTATCCAGAGTTATCTTTGGAATTGACCCCATTGCAGAGGGAGAAATTTTTATGAAAGGAAAAAAAGTAAAGATAGAATGCCCCAGAGATGCAATCAATGCTGGTATCGGGCTTGTTCCGGAAGATAGAAAGGATTTGGGACTGGTGCTTGGAATGAGTATCAAGGACAACATGCTTTTGTCTAAACTTGCACAGTTTAACCATGAAATTCTCAGAAAGGAAGAGTTACAGGACATTACAGGGACATATATTAAGGATCTGGCAATTGCCCTTGCCAATGAAAATCAGGCAGTAAAAGAATTGAGCGGGGGAAATCAGCAGAAGGTGGTAATTGCAAAATGGCTTTCCATGGCACCTGATGTGCTGATAATGGATGAACCTACCAGAGGAATTGATATCGGCGCAAAGACAGAGATCTATAACCTTATGCGAAGGCTGACCGAACAGGGAATGAGCATTATAATGATATCTTCTGAGATGGCAGAAATTATGAAAATAAGCGACCGCGTGGTTGTTATGCATGAGGGAAGTAAAACGGGGGAAATGAATATCCGGGAAGTTACACAGGAATCACTCATGAGCGCAGCCATCGGAGGAGGAAAGGGACTATGAATACTGTAAACAAGAAAAAATTAAGCTTTGATGCGATGAGACAGCTGGTGCTGGTTTTCATCCTGATCTTTATCTGTCTCCTTTGGACAGTATTGACACCAACATTCCTGACATTTAACAATATAATCAATGTAATACGCCAGGCATCCTATACGGCAATCGCATCCATTGGTATGACGATGGTTATTATCGTTGGAGAAATTGATTTGTCGGCGGGCTCTCTTGTTGCAGTAAGCGGATTGGTTGCAACGTGGACATTTAAAATGACAAACTCTGTAATTATTGCTGTTCTGGCAGCGATCTTCATGGGAGTTGCCGTAGGGCTGTTCAATGGATTTCTTACGGCAAAGGGAGATCTTCCAGGATTTATTGCAACCCTGGCAAGTATGACGATTTTAAGAGGAATGGCTTATATCGTCACAGGCGGAGATCCTATTTCCATTACGGATGACAGGTACTTAAATATTGGTACTGGATATGTTGGATTTTTACCGATTCCGGTAATTATTATGGCTGTTTGCGTGATAGCGGGCTCTTTCATCATGAACAAGCTGCGTTTTGGGCGTTATGTCTATGCAGTGGGCGGCAATGCGGAGGCCAGTAAGTGGTCCGGTCTGAATGTAGATAAAGTTAAGATTATTGTGTACCTGATCATGGGAGTTCTGACAGCGGTTGCCGGTCTTATCGTTTCCGCCAGACTCGGTTCCGGACAGCCTTCTGCAGGGCAGAGTTTTGAAATGGATTGTATTACTGCCGCCGTGGTGGGAGGTACCAGTATGTCAGGCGGAAAAGGAAAGCTGTTCGGAACAATTGTAGGTGTCTTGCTGCTGAGTGTACTAAGCAACGGCATGACACTGATCGATATTAACTCCTACTGGCAGCAGGTAATCAAAGGGGGAATAATCGTAGTAGCAGTATTAATTGATACAAAAACGAAGAAACATTAGACACGTCTTGGAAATGTGCGTGATTATGAATCGCCTAAAAATTGGAGGAAAACATGCAGTTAATATTAGATACGGCAAATTTGGATCAGATTAAATTGGCAAATGAGTGGTTTCAAATATCCGGTGTCACTACAAATCCAACCATCATTGCCAGAGAAAATACAGATTTTCTACAGAGGCTTTATGATATTAAGAATATAATCGGTAATAAGCAGCTTCATGTTCAGGTGGCTGGGTCAACCTGGGAGGAAATGGTTGCGGATGGACTGGCGCTGGTGGGAAAAGTGGACCGGGATATATTTGTAAAAATACCATCTAATTTTGAAGGTTACAGAGCTATAAAAGAATTGAAAGAAAAGGACATCCATGTAACAGCTACGGTAGTGTATTCACCTGAACAGGCATATATAGACGGATTAGCCGGGGCAGATTACATAGCGGTATATTATAATAAAATGTATAACAGCAACATGGTTCCGGCAAAAACCATACGGGAAATTACCCAGATGTTTGAAATGAATCATATAAGAAGCGAAGTGCTTGGAGCCAGCTACCGCAATACAAGACAGGTCATCGATACGTTTCTGGCTGGTGCAAAGGCAGTCACTTTACCGTATCCTATTCTGGAAGAGTTTTGCAAAAATGCATCTGTTTCTGATGCGGTGGAGGGATTTGCAAACGACTGGCGAAAAGTTTATGGCGAAAAGACGGTGAAGGAACTGCTGGCTTAAAACCAATGGACGGTGGATGAAACAGCTTTTATTGATTACATAACGCCAGGAACAAATGCAGTTACAAACACCAGTCTTGTATTTATCCTGAGAATGAAATATACTGAAACAATACCTGCAGTTTAAATCCTTCAAAAGTACAGGCTGCAGGTCTGCAGTTAATGTCATCTATTTATGGAAATGAGGTATACATGATCAGGATACTACTAATTGAAGACGATGAGGATATTATAAAACACCTCTCAGAACTATTAAAAGAAGAAAGATTTCTCCCTGTTTCTGTCAGAACCAGAAGAGACGCTATGGAAGTCCTGGAACGGGAGCAGTTTGATTTGGTCTTATTAGACTTGATGCTGCCGGATGGAAGTGGCTATTCTATTTGCAGATACATAAAGCAGGAATGGGAACTGCCTGTAATTATTTTGACTGCATTGGGGGATGAAGCAAGTGTGGTCACGGGATTTGACCAGGGTGCGGATGATTATATTGCGAAACCATTCCGGCCCCTGGAATTAATATCACGGGTTAAAAATGTACTGCGGCGCAGCGGGAAGTCACAGTCCGTGTTTCGGATTTCAAACTTAAGCGTGGATACAGTAAAAGCATATGTCTCGAAGGAGGGGAAGGAAATCAGCCTTTCTGCTTTAGAGTACAGGCTTTTACTTGTTTTTTTGAGCCATCAGGGAGAGGTTCTGACGAGAAACCGGCTGTTGGAAGAGATCTGGGATATAGCCGGAGATTTTGTAAATGACAATACGCTTACGGTTTATATCAAGCGGCTGCGGGAAAAGGTGGAGGATGATCCGGCAAAACCTGTGATCATCAGGACGATCAGAGGACAGGGCTACAAAATTGGAGACTGAGCAGACCTTGTAGGGCAGCCAAATTTGAAAAGGGATATTTGGACTGCAGCTAAATTTGAGTAGAGGCATCAGCATTTCAGCTAAATTTGAGATAAGCAGCAAGGAGTATGAAGTTACTGAGAAATCCGGAAGTGAAAAGTTATTTTATCCGATACGCCATATTCACCGGTCTGGCTGTTCTTGGAGGTTTGGCGATATCTGTTCCTGGCGGTGTTTACACCGGAATCATCTGTGTAACCGGCGGTATTGCCTGTTATTTTTTTACCCGCAGGAGGTATCAAAAAATCGCAGTCATGAATGAGGGGCTGGACCAGATACTTCATGGGGATTATACAATGAATTTTATGAAGGATCAGGAAGGTGAACTGGCGATTTTAAGCACTGAGATCGTTAAGATGACCATAAGATTAAGAGAACAGGCGGAGATGCTGGAAAAAGACAAGGTTTATCTCAGTAACTCTATTGCGGATATCTCACATCAGCTTCGAACACCCCTTACATCCATTCGTATGATTACACCACGGCTTCAGCGGGAAGGCATTTTGCCGGAAGAACGGATGCGGATGGTGCAGGAAGTGAACAGCCTGTTATCCCGTGTGGATTGGCTGATTGCTTCTCTATTGAAGATTTCCCAGCTGGAATCCGGTACTGTTCATTTTCATTTGGAATCTGTTCGCGTTGGGGAACTGATGAAAAAGGCAATGGAACCGCTGGAGATTCCGCTGGAGTTAAAGGAACAGAAAATAGTTTTGGATATCCCGGATGAGATCAGTTACAGGGGGGATTTCTTGTGGAGTGTGGAGGCAGTAGGCAATATCATAAAAAACTGTATGGAATATACTCCTTTTGGCGGAAGTCTGCATATATCAGCGGAGGAAAATCCCATATATACTCAGATCGTAATTTCTGACAGCGGAGGAGGGATTGCGCCGGAAGATCTGCCCCATCTTTTTGAACGGTTTTATAAAGGAAAAGGAGCAGGAAAGGGGAGTATTGGAATTGGTCTTGCATTGACACAAATGATTATCAGCAGGCAGAATGGGACGGTTAATGTTCAGAATAAGAAAAATGGTGGGGCGGAATTTCATATCTGTTTTTATAAGGGGGCTGTTTAAAGCCTTCTTTTTTTGCCTGTAACCCGGAGGTATTGTATAATGAAAGGCAGTTGAATATGACGGTTTTGTAATCTTAGAGTCACGGCACAGTCACTTACTTTTGCTATAATAATCACAGGAAGAGGTGCAGCATGGAAATTTTAAGGGTGGAAAATTTAAACAAAATATATGGCAGCGGTAATAATCAGGTTCATGCGTTGCGAGACGTTTCATTTCGGGTAGAGAAAGGAGAATTTGTGGCGATAACTGGACCGTCCGGTTCCGGGAAATCTACATTGCTTCATTTACTTGGGGGAGTGGATACACCTACATCGGGCAGTATCTTCGTGGATGGAAGAGATATCTTTTTGAAAACGGTTGGGGAAATAGCAATCTACCGACGGCGCCAGATTGGTCTGGTCTATCAGTTTTATAACCTGATCCCGACTCTTAATGTTGAACAAAATATTACACTGCCTCTGCAGCTGGATGGACGCAGGGTAAACCAAGAACATTTATCTGGTCTTCTGGAAATTCTGGGGCTGAGTAAAGCGGCAAAGCAAATGCCCCGGCAGTTATCAGGGGGCCAGCAGCAAAAGGCAGCCATTGGACGTGCCCTGATCCATGCCCCTGCATTTCTTCTGGCAGATGAACCAACCGGAAATCTGGACAGCGTAACCCGACAGGAAATAGTAGAACTGCTGAAATACTCTAATAAGTATTATAAACAAACGCTTATTGTGATTACCCATGATGAGAGTATCGCCTTACAGGCTGGGCATTTGATTGAAATCTGTGACGGTAAAGTTAGGACGGATAAGGTGGTAAACTAAAGAACTTGCGATGATCAAGCAGTTCGTAACAGGAGGTTTGATAAATGGATATAGTGAAATGTGTTGGAGTGACGAAAATTTATGGCTCGGACATTAATCAGGTTACAGCGCTGAAAGATGTTAATTTAACCGTAGAAAAAGGAGAATTTGTTGCAGTGGTTGGTTCGTCAGGATCCGGCAAATCCACACTGCTGCATCTGATCGGTGCAGTTGACCGGCCTACGAAAGGAAAGATTCAGATAGATGGGGATGATATAAGTTCACTGGACGCGGCAAAGGCAGCAGTTCTTAGAAGAACAAAAGTGGGGCTTATTTATCAGTTTTTTAATCTGATTCCTACGCTGACAGTGGAGAAAAATATTCTGCTGCCCATACTTCTGGACAAGAAAAAACCGGATATGAATTATTTTCATCAGATTGTTGAGGCGCTTGGGCTTGAAGACAAAATGAAATCTTTACCGGGAAAGTTATCCGGCGGACAGCAGCAGAGAGTGGCGATTGCCCGTTCTTTATTGTATCGCCCTGCTATTTTGCTGGCTGATGAACCAACCGGTAATCTGGATCAAAAGAATTCAGAAGAGATTATGGAATTATTAAAATTTTCCAACCGTAACTTTGATCAGACGATACTAATCATTACACATGACCGGGAAGTGGCACTTGAGGCAGACCGCATTATAACAATCGGGGATGGAAAAATCCTGTCAGATGAACCGGTGGAAAGCTTGCGATAAATCAGGGGGACGAAGAAATGTGGAAAGTATACTCTAAGAATTATATTAAAAATAACAGGGCGGCAAGCATTTCCATTATGGTAGCTGTCCTGATCTCCTCCGTGTTTATATCGGCAATCTGTGCAATCTTCTATAATATGTGGACGGATAATATTGACCGCCTTGTGGCTAAGGACGGGGCATGGCATGGAAAAATTATAGGGAATCTAACATCAGCGGAAATAAATAAAATAGTCTCAATGTAGACAAAGTAGTTTTCCATCAGGATATAAAAGGGGAAGCCTACGCAGAAATATATTTAAAAAATCCCAAAAATGTTTATCAGGAATTACCGGAACTTGCAAAGCAGATGGAAATGGATGAGGGGGAGGATATTGATTTGCAATACAACAATATGCTTCTCACCCAATATTATATATATTCACCAGAGGAAAAAAAGGATCCGCCTTTACTGATGACTTTTTACATATTTGTTATGATCATTACCTGTTTTTCTCTGGCAATGATTATTTATAATGCATTTGGAATTACCATGAATTCCAGATTGCATCAGCTTGGCATCCTGCAGAGTGTGGGTGCGACACCAAAACAGATATGTACTGCATTGATGCAGGAATCGTTTGCCTTAAGCCTGCTGCCAATATTATCCGGTATTGCTTTGGGAATCGCGATAGACTGTGGTTTCATTAAATTTGCCAATGTCATTGGAGATATAAACAACCGGACAGATGCCAAGTTCAGTTATCATCCATTGGTATTACTGGTTACATTTGCAGTATGTGTGCTGACTGTTTATGCGGCATCTGCAAGGGCAGCGAAGAAATTAAGTAAAGTAATGCCTTTGGAAGCCATTTGCGGAGGAGCAGAACCCCCGGTCAAGAAAGTAAAAAAATATCGTTTGCTTTCTGCACTGTTTGGGATAGAAGGCGAACTGGCGAGAAAATCGCTGTATACCAGAAGAAAAGCTTTTCGTACTGCCAGTATCTCCCTTACCCTGTCCATATTGATGTTCAGCTTTTTCTTAAACTTTATGACTCTGTCTGATATGAGTACTCAGCAGTCCTATTTTGAAAGGTATAAGGATGCCTGGGATCTGATGATTACGCTAAATAGCACAGATAAAGGTGCAGAAGAACAGGAGAATCTCCTGCTAAATGAGATCAGAAATATTCCGAAAGTCTCAGATTGTGCAGCGTATGGAAAGGCGCAAGCGTATACCTGGATAGATAAAAAAATGCTGTCTGCTGAACTGAATGCGATAGGGGGTATTGATGTACTGGGGGATGTGGGGATTATAAAAGATGGAGAAAAGTACCTGGTACCCGTTCCCATTGTGATACTGGATGATAAAAGTTTTCAGTTATACTGCAAAGAAAATGGAATCGGGAATACGCAGGCCATGGAAAGCGGAGCTGTTACCGTAAACAGAATCTGGGACAACATTCACAGTGATTTCCGTAACAGAGAGTTTCTGCCTTTTATAAAAGAAACGAATGGGCGGATTCTGGAACTGCTGCCGGACAAAGAAGCATCAAAAGAGCAGGAAAAAGTATCATATAGAGATACAAATATAGATACAAATAAAGACATAAATAAAGACACAAATAAAGGAAACAAGTTACAAACAAAAAAGGAAATGAAAACCCTATCTATGAAAATAGGGACCTATACGGACCAGGTTCCAAATCTCCGAGAAGAATATCATTATTTTTCTCTTTTGCAGATAATGTCAGCCGAATTCTATCAGACATTTTCCGATAACTTTGCGGAAAATGAGCGATATTTTCGGATCCTGGCTGACTCAGATAAGGAAATTGAGCAAATTGAACGTAAGCTTACGACAATTTTAGATAAAGGCGGGTATGATTATACGCTGGAAAACCGTAAATCAGAAGAAGCTTATAATACCATGTCCAGAAAAGGATTGAATATTATAATGGGGATTTTGTGCGGGATGCTGGCATTTATAGGATTAGCCAACGTATTTGCCAATACACTGGGAAGTATCTATCAGCGCAAACGTGAATTTGCCCGGTATATATCTATCGGTCTTACGCCTGGGGGAGTAAAGAAAATTTTATTTATGGAAGCCCTGATTATCAGTATGAAGCCGCTGCTTATCTGTCTGCCCTTGAACATTTTGTTTGTGATATTTTCTGTTTATTTAAAATACGGGGATTTTTTGAAAATTATGCCTGTTATGCCTCTTTTCGTAATGGCAATGTTTATTATAGTGACAGTTGGAGTGGCGTATTATATATCAGGCAGGAAAATTTGCAGGGCGGATATCGTG
>OBXO01001374.1_pt1 | contig 11685 bp, 9 predicted proteins | sample 1501431 | NCBI WGS metagenome assembly OBXO01 (sample SAMEA2580163, study PRJEB22360) | human gut metagenome | biome: human gut; feature: human-associated habitat; material: faeces | place: Denmark | collected 2008/2010 | reverse complement strand
CTTGGCGAGACGTGCGTTATAGGCGCGGGCATCGGCAAGCCGGTCCTCAGCCTGCGGGTACGGCCAGCCCGCAACCGTTTTCGCCACCGCATCGGAAGTATTCGACAGACTCCGCGCCGATCGCACCTGCATGACCACCGGAAACAAGCCTACGCATAAGGCCGATGCGATCAACAGCGCCGCAAGCGCACGCATCACCACGAACCGCACGAGCCGCATGCGACGCCGACGCACCACATCCGATACGTCAACCACCTCAGCAAACGCCACAGGCTCCCACCGGAGGGCAACGGCCCGAGACACCTCCCGCCGCACGCTGACTCTGCGAAGCATCATGCATCTCCTTCGAACGCAACAATCTTCGCATCACCACCCCTGCAATCCATGCCCCCTATTGGAGGGGTCCATGATCATTCCCACAGGCAGGAACGTATGGGCCGACGCTAGATGAACGCGCGCTCGCCGAAGATGGCGGTGCCGACGCGCACAATGGTAGAGCCTTCGGCGATGGCGAGCTCCATATCGCCGGTCATGCCCATCGACAGTTCCAGGCAGCGTTCGGTTCCCGGCGTCTTGGACGCAAGGATCAGATCGCGCGTCTTGCGCAGATGCGCGAAGCATTTGCGAATCGTGGTCTCATCGTCGACATGCGCGCCAATCGTCATCAGACCTTGCAATTCGAGGCCATCCAACGTGCCTATCTTTTGTGCGATGCGGATGGCATGAGCCGGATCGCAACCTGACTTCGACGCCTCGCCGGACTCATTCACCTCCAGCAGCACGCCGACCGTAATGCCGCGCGCGACGGCCCTGCGCGAAATCTTCTCCGCCAAATCGACCGAATCCACCGACTCGATCGTGTTGACCACCGGTAACACTTTGCCGATCTTGTTGCTTTGCAGTTGACCGATCAGATGGAACGGAATATGCGTACCGTCCGCATCGCCGGCAACCGCGCCGCCGGCAACCACCTCGGCAGTGGCCGCCCCCAACGTAAAGCCGCGTTGCGCGCACTGCTTCAGCAATCCTTCGGCCTTTGCCGTCACTTCCTGCGGACGATTCTCTCCGATCATGCGCACCCCGGCGTCGATCGCGGTCATGATTTCGCCGACGTCACGCGTCTTCGTGGCTGCCAGCAGTTTCACCGAACCGACTTCGCGACCGGCTTGGGCTTCGGCGGTGGCGACACGGTCCAGCACACGATGCACGCCGTCCGTAATCTCCTGTGCGCGCGCCGCATCGATCACCTCATTGGCAAGGTTTTTGTGGTCCATATAAGCAGTCATCTCATCGCCCCTTAACGTCGGATTCCCGATCCCTTTCCCTAGGGTATGAAGAAGCCCGTACGAGCCGGCCTGAAGTGAAGCGATAAAGCGGTCGGCAATAGTCGTACGGGCTAACATCAGACGACAGTAGAAGGGGGACTTCAAGACTCCGTCTGTAGTTTCTTTATGACTCAAAATGCCTTGATTGTTATGGCATATTCCATAATTTGAGACATTTCGAGGAAAATTTCGAGGGGTTAACCCCCTTGGGTTTCTGATTGTCTAGTAGGCACTCAGTCCTTGTCAGCATGTTGCCGCATTGCACGAACGTTTCCACGACTCAGGATTTGATGGTTTCGAACTGTTGCTCAAGCTCCCCGACACGCTGCTTCAACGCGATCACCTGGCAGGTCAACGACTGGATCTGCCCCATTTGCATGGTGATGAGGCGGTTACGCGCATCGGTCGGCATCACGGCCATCGCACCTGGCTGTTTGGCCTCGTTCATGATCTCATCATCATGCTTCCAACGCGCGATATTGCGTTCCACACGCTTATGGCCGACGATCATGGGGCTCAGTCCGGCCGACGTAAAAATCACGCTCGGCCGCTCACCCTGTAGATAACGACTCATGCAACTGACTTGGAAATCATGCGAATACGTGATGCGATTTTCCGTAACCGCCTCGACCGCCGGCAGCGACCGTAGGTATTCGACTTCCGTCTGACTGAATCGTCTTCTCGTCATGTTCCACCCACTTTCACATTGTCATTACCGTTGACTCCGCTTACGCGCCGCGCGACATGGATACGGCTTACGTGCTCTGGACGGTTCACCCTATCATCAGAAACTCGAAAATGACGGGGGCAAAACCACCCGTATCGCTATGCGCTAAACCTCGTGTAAGCTATGTCACACAATCGATTCAACGCTTTATCATACAATTCACCCCATCTCACCCCTTATGTGAATCGCTTCCTTTCCGGAGGAGAAGGTAGAGTCCTGTATGACCAACCACTCAAGGAGGTACGATGCCAGGCCGTTTCGCTCCGACGCCGTCAGGCCGCATGCACATCGGCAACATCTACGCGATGCTGGGCGCATGGCTTTCCGCACGCAGCAGCAACGACGCAATCTACCTGCGCATCGAAGACATCGACGAACCACGTGTCGTCCCCGGAGCGGCCGACCTCATCATGGACGACCTGCAATGGCTCGGCCTTGACTGGGACGGCGCGCCCGTATATCAATCCGCCCGACACCATCTGTATGAAGATGCCCTGCGCGCCTTGCAGCGTCTCACCATCGACGATTCGGGAGCCGTCACCGCAGACGCCACCGGAAACGCAACGCCGTTAATCTACCCCTGCTTCTGCTCACGCGCGGACATTCGCGCGGCTTCAGCACCGCAGGAAGGCGACCGTTTCATGATCTACCCCGGCACCTGCCGCAGGCTCGCCGAGACGAATCCGGACGAGGTACGCGCACGGCTTGCGCAGGGCAGGCGGCATTCCCTACGCATCGCCATGCCCGCTTCGAATTCGACGATTGCGTTTGAAGACCGTGTATTCGGCCATCAGGAATTCAATGTGACCCGCGAGATCGGCGACTCGGTCGTTCGCCGGGCCGACGGCCTGTTCTCCTACCAGCTGGTGGTCGTCGTAGACGATCTTGCCATGGGCGTCGACGACATCGTTCGTGGACGTGATCTGCTACGCTCCAACGCCCTGCAGATATGGATTCGGCAAGCCCTCACCGGCTCCACCGATTACTCCTACGCCCATCTCCCCCTCATCGACAATGCGAGCGGGCAACGACTTGCCAAGCGCGAGAAATCACTGGACATGGGCATTCTTCGCAAGCATGGCGCCACACCCGAACGAATCATCGGATACTGCGCTTGGCTGCTCGGACTCCAAGGCGATCCGCATTCCACGCATCCGCAACCCATGAGCGCCCAAGAGGCCCTGACCGAATTCAGCTGGACCAAGGTCAGAACCGACACCGCCGACCGTTCCCTTGACCCGCAGGCATTCAACACCTATTTCGGTCTCTAACGGCACGATGGTCGCTATCTGATCCACAGCTCATTATCGAGCGGATATTCGTTGGTCGTGCATCCGTCCAGATGCATGGACTGTTCCTGCATCAGCGGCGCAGACTGCCCGGCACCGGCGCACGGCGTCTCATTATCGGTATGACCAAGTCGATGCCCCACTTCATGATTGATCACCATTACGCGGTATCTCGCCATGTTCCCGCCTGCGGAAAGCCAGGCATCCGTGCCGCCATTCCAGCGATCGTCGTTGATGATCACGTTCTCGCCCACACGGCAACTGTATTCGGTGGAGCAACCCGACGAAAACGTGGTCATATATTGCGCTTCGGAAAGCACGATATTGAAGTCACAGTTTCCTTCCGCGCCCTGCACGAACGTAGCACCGGCACGCGGCCATCCGCGCTCATCGTTGAGAATACGGTAGACGGCATTGGAGAAGTCATCGAGCGAACCGACATCACCCTTCTCCGCTACGCAATAGGTGTACTGCGTGGGTTCATGGCCGTTATCCCGTGCCGTCTGCTGGGCCTTGGCGAGAATCTCGTTCCTCTGGTCATCGGTCAGCGGTGCCGATTGATGCTGCAACTCAGCCTGTACCGGATCCTCAGCATTGTCATCGTCTTGCGATTCGTTCGACCGTTCGGCAGCCGCATCGTTCTTGGAATGCTGCCGTTTCGCCGTCGTCTTGCCGGTCGTCGCCGACTGCGAGGCCTGCGCAGCCCGTTGCGCATGCGCCTTCATCCCGTGCACACTGCAGGACACCATCGCAATGACCAGAATCGCAAGCACGCAGGCCACCGTCCAGCGGCGAATGCGAAACACCTGCCGCGAATCCATCGTCACGGCCGTCTTCGGATTCAGCGCACGTAGCACATACCGTATGAATCGCACCATGGCTCCCTCCCACAATATGCGAAGGTCCGCGGAAAATATCCACGGACCTCAAGCATAGCTGTACATCAGGCGAACAGCGACTTAAAGAGGAATGCGCCTACGATCGCACCGGCAATCGGAGCCACAACCGGAATCCAGGCCTCACCCCAACGGGAGGATCCCTTGTGCGGAATCGGCAGAATGGCGTGCAACAGTCGAGGCATAAGATCGCGGGCCGGATTCAGACCAGGGCCGGTCGGGCCACCCATGGAGGTCACAAGGCCCCACACGATGAAGCCGACCACGATGGCTGCGGCGGCGTGATCTTCCTTGCCCCACGGCATTTCGAGGCAGCACAGTGCGCCAAGCACCAGCATGAGGGTGCCGAAGAACTCGTTGACGAAGTAGTTGACGCGGTCATTGTGAGCATCGGTGGTGCAGAAGGTGCCGAGAATGGCGTTGGCATCTTCAGTATCCTTGTAATGCGGCCAGTAGGTGATGTACACGATGAGCTGACCGACAACGGCACCCAGCAGCTGGGCGATGATGTACGGCAGCACCTGACCCCACGGGAACATGCCGTTGATGGCCTGGGCGAGGGTCATGGCCGGGTTGATGTGCGCACCGGAAACGCCGCCGAACATCAGCACCGGGAACATAACGCCAAAACCGTAGCCCATCGCGATGTTCAGCCAGCCGGCATGATAGCCCTTGGTGTTCTTCAGCTCCGCATTGGCGACAGCGCCGTTGCCGAAGACCATCAGTACGGCGGTACCGACGAATTCAGCGGCGAGTTTGATAAAGAGTGAGTATTCCACTTCGTCTTCCTCTTATTGCTTCTTCTCGTATTGACACAAGATTAAATTGCGATTCCGCTCTAAGCGGACAACAGGGCAAGATACTACTCCCACCCATGTCTTTTCGATCCGGAGACCACTGATATATATGAGACGGCATAGATAAGGAGCGGTCTGCAAGAAGAGCAGTCACGAATTGAACGAAGAATTATAGGAATACCGCTTTCGATACGACGGGCCGTATGATACCCCTAAACATCCCTGTACAAAGAACCTCTTGCACCGCTCCGACGCTGGGGAGAAGCTTCGCCGACGACCCAATCGGTTTGTATAGGTCGATGACCGAACGTAGTCGGCATACAATCAAGCTTTCACTGCTTTTCCTCACACGGAAATTCTTGACAGATAGAAGGAATCTGTCAGGAATTTCATCCGGTACCTGATACAACCTTTCAGCTCGCGTTCACAAAACAGGGACTCGGGGGAGAAATTGTACACATATGTACCCTGAGAAAGGCGAGAGATGCGAGATTATTTCGTTGGTTTAGGAAAAAATCCGATTCAACGGCTTCCCGCACCGCTCGCGATTGAATCAAGAGAGGGTACCATGAGAACAACCAACAATCGAATACACATCCCATCCGCTCTATCGGCTCTGATTGCAACAGTGGCGATTATGGTCATGAGCGTATTCCCCTCGGCTCTGGCATATGCGGATGGCGGCTCCGCCCCGACCGTGCCGGTACAGGTGTCGAAGGTCGACGCCGACGGCACCGCGCTCAAGGGCGCGCAACTGCGCATCTCCCATAAGGACGCCAATGGCGCGGACGTTATCGACGCCGAATGGACCTCAGACGGCACCGTGCACACCGCCGACCTGCCCGCAGGCGACTACACGCTCACGGAGACCACGGCCCCTGAAGGATACGACAAGGCGGCCGACCAGACGTTCACCGTCAAGGCTCCCGAAAATCCCGCCCCGACGGACTATTCCTTCACTACACAAAGCTCGTTGACTTCGGGCGCGCTCGTGTCGAAGGACGCCTCCAAGACGGTTTCCCCCGTGTACTGCTTCAACCTGCGGAAGTCCAGCCCGACGAGCGGACTGGATTACACGAGGGTCGAAGGCTCAGCCACCGCGTTCAGCCAGCTCGCCCAGCGCGCACGCCCCGGCACCGACCTGTATCAGGACGTGCTGCGCGTGCTGTACAACGGCTATCCGAACAACAAAGCAGGTATCCAACAGAAGTACAATCTGAGCGACCTGGAGTTCGCGGAGGCGACTCAGTATGCGATCTGGTACTACACCGACTCCCGTCCGGTCGTGCCGCATCCTTATTCCGACGCCGTTCAAGCGCTGGTTGACAGCACGGCGAACATTCCTTCGGGACAGACCCTGGACATCTACAAGACATCCAACGATCAATATCAGAATCTGCTGGCTACCGAATTCCATCAGGCCACCCCGCCGGTCAGCTTGATCATGGTCGGCCAGAAGACCCAGGCCCCGACGCCGACGCCGTCTCAGCCGACGACTCCGACTCAGCCGAGCACTCCGAGCACGCCGAGCACGCCGTCTCAGCCGAGCACACCTGCGCAGAACGCTCCGGTGAAGCCTCTGGAGAAGACGCTGCAGAAGCCGTCCAAGGTGACCACCACCCAACCACAGGTCAAGAACCTGTCGAATACCGGCAGCAACGTCACCATCCTCGCGATCGTGGCCGTAATCGCCCTTGTGGCAGGCGGAGTCCTTGTTCTCGTGCGTCGTCGCATGAACTGAACACCATACGTTCCTCATCCGTTGTGGGGGTGTGTCCGCGTACGCAGGCACACCCCCACAACGCATGTAAGGACCGGTCGTGGGACATCGAAGAGCATCAAGGACCAGGGAAGCGAGTGAACGCCCAACATGCTCATCCACTGTTACCGGTGCGTTACGGAGACCTCGGTCCCGGATGCAAAAGAGATCATTCTTCGCTTCGCGCCATCTGGCGTTCCAGTCCGAAGTCGACGGTCCGCCGACCATGCCCCAACGTGGCGATATGGGTGAACGTCTCATAGTCGGGAATATCGGCGAGCATGACATCCCCGGCAATGCGGCGATCGTCAAGGATGACGGCACGGTCCATGGTCTTCCAGCAGTATTCCAAGTCGTGCGTAACGGTCAGGATGGTTCGCCCGCAGGCATGCAGCCGGTTGACGTAGTCGATCAGCAGATCCCGGGTGATCGGATCGATCGAATTGGTCGGCTCGTCCAGCATGATGACGTGAGGGTCGAACAGCATGCCCGCCACCAGACCGGCACGCCCGCGCATGCCGCTGGACAGCCTAGACACCCTCGTATCGAGGAACGGGCCCAGTTCGAACGCCCGCACCAACGGTTCCCCGCCGAGCCGGGAGGGGTCCATGCCTCCCGTGCCATCCGGGTCGAACAGCAGGCCACGGAACCTGATATTGTCCCGGACGCTCATCGCACTGATGAGATTCGCATGCTCCGTCATCAGGAACACATCCCGCATCGACGGTACGAGCATGCCGTTGATGACGCAGCGTCCGCTTCGTGGACGCAACAGTCCCGTAATGAGTTTGAACAACGTCGTCTTGCCCACGCCGTTATAGCCGAGGATGGCCACCGACTGGCCTTGGGGAACCGTGAAGGAAACGTCATCCAGCACGGTTTGGCGCCTGCCGTACCCGAACGTGACATGTTCCACCATGATGATGTCGTTCACGAGGCCTCCTCCTGATTCGGCATATCATCCGAATTGGCGACCGACAACCGGCCCGCTACCCGTCCGAAATATTCATGCAGACTGTCGCAGTCGCACATTCCGTGCGAAATCCAGTATCGTGATTCGTAATCGTTGCCGTTTCGGCTGCGATACATGCGACGATAGAGGCGGAACGTCTGCTCCTGTGACTCGCTTGGTGTGAGCACAAGGTCGAATCGCAGTCTTTCCATGGTGGTTCTGATGTTTTCCGCCGCAGACTCGGCCTTCATATCGTCGAATGGTGACAGAGAAGTGTGGTATGCGGTTTCATCAACGACCATGCCAAGAGACTCCATGAACCGTTCCATCAAAGCGCCCACTTCCAAGAACCCGTTGGTCGTGGCACTGACGAAAACCATGCCCGGCTTGTTCGCAAGACGGAACAGATGACTCCAGTATGTGATGCGGTCCATGAGAATCTTCATATCTCCTGAAACATTACGCCCATACGTGGGCGTGCCAAGTATAAGATAGTCGCATTCTTCAAACAGCCGTTTCAGCAAGGCGGAATCGTCTCGTCCGGATTCTTCCACACGGTCAACGCCGGTGAGAAATTCACTGGCGGTTCCGTCGTTGGGCAATATCGTCAGATCGTTTGGCGTGATGACCGTCCAGGAAGCAGACATCGTACGGTCAAGCGCCTTTCTGGTCTGATGGATGGCCTGCAACGTCGTGGAACGCGGATTGCGGGAGCCTGCATATGCTACGATGCGGATCATTGTCTCATCTCCAGGGAGAGTATGGAGGGGACGGTCGGATCCTGAACGCGCAGCATCGTATAGGCGACTCCGACGGGGCCTAGGAAATATGACAGGTCCACGAATTCGGGAACATGTCCGAGTCTGAACCCGCCCCGTTCGCATGCTTCGCCGAGCATGCCGTTCATCAGATGACGGGCATGGTCAAGATACCATTCATCATCCGTGGCGTTATAGCAGGAAATCAAAGTGTCGATCGCTCCGCAACGGCCATGGCATACCGTATCATCCACCCAAACAGCTTTGTCCAGCATGGTGCCAATCTCACCCTTGCTGGAAAAAACACGTCGTGTGCCACCGTTGAAGAAGCGTTCGCCCTCCGGGGAAGTTTCCGAATCCAGCTCATTTTGCGCCCACAGCACCCCAATGTCCCCACGGCACCATTTAGTGATGGAATGCTCCTTCTGCGTTTGCCTCCGAAGACCCGCACGATGCCATAGTTCACGGGCGAACCGGATGAATTCAGGATCGCCGAATACGGTATAGAGACGCCAGAACACGACTGCCATTCCTTCCATGCCGTGCGCCGCGCCGGAAGGAAATGTCAGGAAATCGTCCGCTCCGATGCCATTCCAACGGGAGTGGGTCTCACCGATGATGCGAAAAGCCATTTTCTGCACTTGGTCAAGAATCGAATCGTCGCCAAGGGCCCGATGTGCCACAAGCATCAGCATCTCCATGCCCGAAGCTCCCGTGACATAATCAAGATGCGTGCTGAACGGCAACATGCCGTCATCAGTGAGATATTTCCGCGCATACTCCGGCAATGTTCGGATCATGGTGGAAAGTTCACGGGAAAGGCGCGCATTCCGAGCCTCCCCAAGGAAGCGGAGCGCACCGTAGCTTCGAGACAGGCCACCTGAAAAGGCCGACTGGGTCGGGCTCGCCGCTTCAAAACGGAAAGCGGACTCCATACAGACGTTCCCGAACAGGGAATACCGGCTGTCACGTGCCTGTCGGGCAAGTTCAAGGAACAACAATGCCGTTCCGGTCTGGCCCAGGTAGAGCTCGTTACTGTTTACGGACAGGTTGAACGCCCCGTCGAAATCGGTACGTTTGGAGGAAATCCACGCAACAGTTCCACTCCTATCGTCCGTCACGGACTCTTTCATTATCTCTTCGGCGACCGCATACGCGTAATCCCTATCATTCCAATCGGAGGGAGTGGAAATAGGCGTTCTAGTTGAGCACATGCCCAACGCGTTACGTATGATTCGGGATTGGAGAACCGCCAGTTGGCGAATCCGCATGCGTTTGGACAGGATTATCTTTTTGGGCGTCTGTTCGCAGGCGTTGCCGATGATTCTCCCATCCGGATCGATCAGCGACCGGCTGGATGTCGAAGACCTGAAAATCGGAATGTTCCCGGACAGGAGCTGATCGTATTCGCTAAGATATATGTCCTTGTTTATAAAAGGAAACACGTATAGGTTTTCCAGAATGGCCTCAACATCACGCATGTCGTGCAGGACTGAAGGATGATGCATGAAGTCTAGGAAACGTGCGTAACTGTTGGTGGGGCGTACCAGTATGCGGATGGTTATGTCATCCTTCACGATGCCGCGCAGCTCCTCGACGCCGATATCGGACAGTGCGCCGATGGCGGCGTTAAATCCTCTGCTAATCTCGTCCCGATACCGGTAGGGATCCACGGGTTTGCCGCCCAGTGTCAACACATGGGAGCTTTTATCCAATTTCATCGCATGGTATTCGTAGTGCGCATCATCCGAATCCAGGCTCATTATCTGAGGACATAAGGCCGGCATGGTCTGCTGGGACGGATCCAGCGCGCTGACATCGATAGTTTTCCCCTGGGCGTTGATGGGAACCTGGGATGGTAACAGCGCACTGTATTCTAGTGAATGCTCGATGATTTTCTGCACCGTTCCTGCCGCATCGTCCTTTCTCCCGGCAAACTTCGGCTTGTTGGTGACCACAGTTTCAAAATCGACGATTTGAGGATATTCACCTGAAGGTACGATGTTTTCATAGTGCATGTCGTTGCCGTGAAGCAACCATATGAGACCCATCAGCTGTCCATATCTGCGATAGTAGCGGCATACTTCTTCGGGAACAGCACAGTCCCGGGTTTCGACAAATTCTTCGAAACCGTACTCTCCGCATTCCAAAACCTGAGAAACGTTCATCGGGAGGAACGCCACCGTCCGTTCGCACCGGCGGGCCAACCGTCCGAACAGCACGTGTGTGGACAGGTTTCGCGGCTTATACACGATTCTAGATTCGCCCACCGTCATGATTATGACTGAGGATCCATGGTCGTGGAGGTCGCCGCTGTCCAGAATCAGATCGTCAACAATGAAATCCTCGCCCAGACCGAAACGTTCGGAGAGTGGTCTCCTGTTAAGCTCGACATGGTGAAGAAATCTTCCGCAGAAACGGACGAAGTCGATGACCGTCTGTGCGGAGAAGCGTGCCAGCACGGGATATTCGCCGAACAGGGCCTCCCTGTAGGCGGGGTCACAGAGCTTAACGCAGTAGTCGTGTTTTCTTTCCTGTCCGCTCTCCCCGCTGAGATGTCCGAGGATGCGTTCACGGTTCATTTCCAAAATCAGCGTTTTCACACCCGCCGACAGTAGACGCTTTCCAAGTGCGGACAGCAATGCCGCCAGAATGGCATGCCGGTCCGCAACATATGAGGCTTTGCTGATATCGGCGAGTAGTTCGTCAGCGGCGTACGCCATGAAGGGGGCGAAGGCGCCGATCAAATCCGCTGAGGAAACGTCGGAGAACGGTTCGCAGTGTGTATTATATTCCCATATTGACAGCACGTCACGCTGCCATTGGAGCATGCTGTCGTTGGAGATTTTCCTATTGCGGTTCAGGCATTGTGCGTACCGTTCGGGAGAATATCCACGGAGTTTAAGCATGTCCTCGAAATCCGACTCACGTAATGTCGTATGCCGTGTTTTCCAAGCGGTAATGCATTGGGAGACGTCGCATCGTTCGTCATCATTGGAGACGGATCCGTAAAGTTCCGAAATCGTAAGAGCCCGATTCAGGCTTTGCCGTAAAGACATCATTTTCCTACCAGTCACGTATTCAGTTGGTGAAGAGTTGAAACGAATCTGCCATGCAACACGCGCGTCGTGATGGCGAAAGCGCCCGCGCCGCATAATGCGGCCACGATGGACGAGACCGTC
>OBXO01001372.1_pt1 | contig 11692 bp, 25 predicted proteins | sample 1501431 | NCBI WGS metagenome assembly OBXO01 (sample SAMEA2580163, study PRJEB22360) | human gut metagenome | biome: human gut; feature: human-associated habitat; material: faeces | place: Denmark | collected 2008/2010 | reverse complement strand
AAATATACATAGTAGATATATATAATACTACCTACTACACTAGCAGCACAACCACAACTCATATATACTATTTTCTTCTATTAGATCATGAATATACTACGCTATACTATTATATATACATATTACATATAATACAGATTATAAATAAACATATAATAAATAATAAAAAGAATAAGTATATTACATACTACATATACATAGTGCATATATATACTAAGAGGCAGCAATATACTACCACTGTACTACCTCTCCATAACTGCCCTTTTCAGCCGTTCTAAGCGCTGTTTTGCCTTATATACTATCTATATATACAAATATATAAAAATACATCATATACAATTAAAAATAAGAAATAATATAAATATATGCTCACATCATTCATCTTTATTCCTTTGTATCGCTTATTTTAACCCACCTAGAAACGTTATTTCGTGTTTTCGTAGCTTCTTATATACCGAAACTAAAAAAAGCGCTCTAAAGCGCTGAAATAAAGCCATACTGAAACAGTAATAAAAAAAGCACTTGCATATAATCGCAAATGCTCAATCTACATTAGTCAATTTCAAATCCTTCTACTTCTTCAAATTGTTCACAATCTTCATTTTTAGAAAGATAACAATTCCCTATATCATCTTGTGAAAAATACAAGTTATTTTCCTTTGCGTATTTTTCAATTTGCAATGGTGTTGATCCGTTTAAATCATCACCAATTAATTCTACGCTTTCTATATACAATTTTCTTCCCATTTCATTTAACCTCTTCTTTCAATTGCAATTCCATCAAATCATTATAATTCACATTAAATAAGAGTTCGCCCAATTCCTCCGCATTTATTTTTCCATCGCAATATTTATCTAATGCAGCCGTCAAGTACTTAACCGCTAAAATATATGTTTCTTCGTCTCTCGCGTCATAGAAAAATTTATGTTCATAAGTTGCGTATCCATCAATTACTGGAGGTCTTTCGTGATCTGAAAGTCTTATCAAATATTGACTTACATATCCAACCTCTGTTTCGAATTCATCTTTTAATGCTTTATCGATAAAATCCCAATTAAAATAAGTTGACCCTGATGCGCTTTCTTCTGTCCACGTTTTGTACTTTTTCATTTTTTTACCTCTCTTTTTTTCTTTATGTTATAATTTCAATATTACTTATGCCCAAGTAAAGCTCCAAACAATCCTATAATCGCTCCTACGATAGAAGCTAATGCCCTCAATATAAACATGTCTTATTTTCCCTCCTTTGCTGCGTTCTCGTCTTTCTCTTCTTCCCATATTGTAAACGGATTAACGCCTTTTTTCAAGCTCCATATAACATATATAAACCACAAAATAACGCCGATAGTAAATATAATCAATTCTAGTTTAGTCATGTTTCATGTTCCTTTCAATCTCAAACGCTGCTAATCTATAAGCTTCCGCTTTCCCTCTCCAATTCGCAGCGGTTTCTTTATCGTTGCATCTATGCGCTTCTCCTTCGAAGTGATATGCGTAGTTTTTAAATAATTCGATTGTTTCCTTAATAGTTCTTTTATCGCTCATTTTCTTTTCCTCCACATTCCCTATAATTTGTAAAAATCCTCTTTACACCACATTCTATCAAACCACTGCGCAACACTCTTATAGCGTTTTGCGCCAAGTTCCCAAGCAAAGTTACTACCGTTTCTTTCTGCCTTTTGGATACTTTCTAGATCGATTGTTATAACCGTTGGATCTATTCTATCTTGTCCTTTCCCCTTACATGAACAACCGTCGCCGCAACCATCAGTTGGGATATACTCAAAGCTTACATCATATCCATAAAAGTGGTTTTCTTCGATGTATAAAATGTTGTTACTAGGCGTAATAATATAAGCCCATGTATATTTATCACTAACATATATTTTATACCCATATTTCTTAAGTTCTTCTAATTGTGTTCTCATGTCCTTATTCCTCCTCGTTTTCTAGATATTCATCAAATAATCCCTCTAATTCGCCATATAAAGTGATATTTCCGCATTCGTATAGTTTCATTGATTCTTCTACTATTTCATCGATGTTGTCCATTAATTCGTTATCGTATTCATGCTCGCCTACGCTTTCCAAATTCCCGTAACCATTAAACCGGATATAAGGATCTAGCCAATTTTGGATATTACCGAAAAACGTAGCCCTTGCTGCTTCCATAGGGTTATCGAAATAAAATTCAAAAAATTCATCATCAAATTCATATACCTTTAATCTTTCGAAATAGCCATTATATCCGTAGCAAGCATCTACCAATTCCATTAAATTATCACAAGTTAGCTTTTCCTTTAATTGTTCTAGTTTCATTTCCTTTTCCTCCTCTATTTATATAAACTAACGATCATTTTATGAACGTTTGAACATTCTCTATATTGGTGTTTATTGGATTTATTCAACTTGATCCATACAACCGAATACAAGCAATTTAATTTAACTAACAAGTAATTTCTTAATCCCATTCTTTTAATTGTTTTCATGTCTTTTTATCCTCCCACCTCTTGGCTTCGTTAGGTACCTTACAGCTATATCTTATAACCATAAGTTATAATTGTCAACTATATTTTATAACTTTATGTAATTATTTTTTTATCATAGTTTACTTTTATAACTTTTTGTTATATCCTATATATGGAGGTACTCAATATGTTAATTGATAAAATAAATGCTTTGTTAAGCTTAAAAAGTTCCAATATAACAAAGTTTTCTAAATTTGCCGGAACCACACAAGCGAATATTTCCAAGAAAGGAAAATCAAATACTTTATATTTGCGTGAAGCTGTGCAGTTAGCTGAATTCACTAACACCCGTTTATCTTTTATCGACAACGAAACTAACAAAGAGCTGATAAGTTTTGATAAAGATGATATAACTGTGTTATAATCTTGGTAGAGAGCTTGCAAGAGTTGGGGAACTTTTAACGGCTTTCTTTTTTTATTTCTTTCAAAAGCCTATTTACTGCATTTATTAACAATCTCATTTCATGCAGCACATCAATAATACTTTTCATTTCCTCACCCCCTTATTTTAGTAGCTCCGGAAACTACTTATATAAGGTTGCAAGCTCTCTTTTTGTAGCTCCTGCAACTTGAGGATTGCCCTTGCTACGCATACATAGTACACTTTTTACGTTATATTGTCAATAAAAAAAGTAAACTTTTGAAATTATCTTATAAAGTTTTAAAGTTATAAACATAACTTTTTATATTTACTTTCCATTGACAAAAAACGGATAAAACCTTATCATATTCTAGAAAGGGTATGTGCCATATCAAAACTGTTTGGAGGTTAAATATGATAAAAAATAAAATAAAAATAATGTTGCAATTCAAAAATAAGTTACAACTGGATCTAATGGATATTTGGGAAATGTCTAGTAAACAATCATTAAACAATAAAGTAAGTCAAGAGCGCATTACTTTACAAGATATGATCAAGTTGTGCGATTATTTAGGTTATGAAATAGAAATAAAGGATAAAACAACAAATAAACCATTGCTCTCATTCGATCTATCAGACTTGCAAAAAGACGATAAAAAGAGCACGTAATTTTTTTTTGAAAACGTGCTTTTTTTTGAGGAGGTATGTGTGGGTTGCAATCTGTTTGCAACTTTTTTGTGTTGTATTTTTTTCAAAGGGGTATGTGTCATATCAAAACTGTTTTTTATTTTCTTTTTATTTATTATCGTTTTTTACCACTTTATATATGTTTTTAACAATATTTTGCATGTATCAGTAGAAAAATACGACACATTATAATATAATCATGATGAAAGGAAGGTGTTATGTATGTTAAAAGCTGTTGATTATGCAAACTTTTTTATTGATTTAGCTAATTCTTCCGATGATGATTATATTTCAAATTTACGTCTTAACAAACTCCTTTATTTTGCACAAGGGTATAGCCTTTACAAACGAGGAATGCCTTTGTTTGATGATGAAATTGAAGCATGGAAATATGGCCCTGTTGTTCCATCTGTGTATAGAACATTTAAAGTTTGTGGCAGAGGAAATATCGATGAAACATACGGAGACTACAATGTAGAAAATTTTTCTTCTGATGAATTAGAAATTTTATTGAATGTCGCAGAAGAATTTGGAAAATATTCCTCTCCAAAACTTGTAGATATCACTCATGCACAAGGTTCTCCTTGGCAACAAGTTTTCAATGTAGATGCAAAACATACAATCATCAGTAAAAAATCCATTGCTGATTACTTTCGTGATAAAATGAAATTATCTCCATTCAACTATGATGATGTATTAGCATTAGATGTCATAGGATATCGCAACGAAGATGGAAATTACGTTCTTCCTAAGGAGTATGATGAAGCCTAGTAGTTGGGAAATATGGGATGCAAATGTAGCTTTTGAAGATGATCCACACACTTTAAAAAGGCGTCCTGTACTTGTTATTTCACCTAAAGATATATTTATCTTATCGCTAAAAATCACTTCTCATGAACCTAGAAAGATGTATCCCGGAGAATATCAAATAAAGAAATGGAGAGAAGCTGGACTAAATAAGCCATCTACAGTTAGATGTAGTAAACGTCTCAATTTGATAGAAAGCGATTTTATTAAAAAACGTGGAAAATTACAAGTTATAGATATGATTGAAGTACGTAATATATTGCACGAAATAAAATCAAAGAAGCTGTGAAAAGATCTAAGTTATCCAACTAGGACTTCACAGTTTTTTTATACCCTATGTGCCTATGCAAAACTGTCCATAAAAAAAAGACAAACCCTAAAGCCTGTCTTACATCAAATGATTTCTTTTCAATATGGAATATACTTGCGGTCTTGAAACACCTGCATAAAAGGCAATATCTGACTTATTCATACCCTGCGTGTATAATTCACAAACTGTTTTATCTACTTCGGTGTTTACCGGTCTGCCAAGCTTAATGCCCTCCGCTTTCATAGCTTGCAGCTTTTCCGATGTTCTTCTGCTGTTCTTTTGGCGTTCAAGCTCTGCGTTGTAACAAAGCGTTTCAAATACGATTGCCTTTAAAAACTTGATATTCAAATCAATATTCCCGTCTTTGTCATAAATCGCTTGTGAAAGCAAAGGCATATCAATTACAACGATGTTAATATCTTTATCATCAAAATACTTCCATTCTTCTTTTATCCCGTCCCAATCACGACCCAAGCGATCAAGTTCTTTTATGATGATCGTATCGCCACTAACTGCTGCCTGTTTCATTCGATTATATCCATCACGATTAAATGTTTTTCCTGTAATGGTATCGGAAAATGGCACATCAATCTCCACGTTGTTATCTGCGCACCATTTCTTGATTGCTTCGTCTTGTCTTAGATAATCTTGTTTGTTTGTTGATACTCGAGTGTATGAATAAATCATGTGTATATACCTCCTGTTATCTGTTCTTGCTTATTTTAAGCTGCTCCCATTTGACTGATTACAACCATTGTTGCTTTCGATGGTTCCCACGTCTTAACGAAGTCTAATACTTTGTCGAAATCTTTATATCGAATTTGAGAACGGCATCGCACATTTGTGATTGTTTTAATATCTCTACCAATCGCTTTGAACAATTCACTATTCTGTCTGCGGTTTAGCTGCATTTGGTGTACGTCTTTTACTTCACGAATGCGTGATGATACTTGCGTATTCAAATACCCGTATTCATTTGGATTAAGAAATCTATTGTCCTCCAAGTTTGATACACGTTCTTCCACTTTTTCAATCTTGGTATTTGCGCTTTGATTAGCTTCTAATAATAATCGGATTTTTTCTTCCGGTGTTTGTGGAAGTCGATAACCACCTGTTCTCCTTACTTGTGGTAAAACATCAGTTGCTACCCAAATTTGAAATTTCTTCGCTGTATCGTTATTTGCTTTCATCGCTAAGAGATAGAAAATTGGTTCAGGGATAAATGTATCTTCCCCCACTTGTGGGGGAATACCAAACTCTTTTAAATATTCTTTAATTCTCCCCCATCTAATACTTATATATGTATTTCGGTTTTTATTTTGTGTTTGAGTAAACCCTAACCCTCTCGCAGCGTCTTCCAAGTTTACTGAAATACTGCCATCTTCATTTTCCATTGCTCTAATTTTTAAATTTAATTCATCGTTTCTAAATGTTGATAATTTGTTCATTATAAATTTCCTCCTAAAAATAATTGTCTTGCTACTTCAAAGCCTCCCATGAAGCCTTGTTTTTGAGATACTGATGCAAAGTTAAAAATTGCACCATCTAAATCAAAGCAGTTATCTTTCATTGCATCTTTTAATTCTTCGTCAAATTTGCTTAATTCATTTGCAGCTTCTTCGACTTCTTTATTGTCTTGAAGATCGCTACACCATTCATGATAAAGTGTTTCTAGTACATTCATTAAAGTGCAACTCCCTTCTGTTTCATTTCCGCCTTTAAGGCTTTCATTCCTTGTGCATAACCAAACACAAACGCATTGCATACACTTTCGCATGCACCTTTTTCTTGAAGAGCAACAACTTCATCAACTTTCATGTCATACCCTGTTTTTACTATTGTTTCTTCAATAATTTTCTCAATGTTTCGCATATATAAAAAACCTCCTGTGTACTTTCTGCACTTTTGTGCGTGTGTCCTCAAGAGGTTGCAATGTCTATTTGAAAATGTATATCATTATGTGATATACTTGTTATGCAATCTCTTGAGGTTGTGTGTGGCGTACTCCACTATGTCGTCAAACTTATCGAGTGCGCCTATTAAATTAAATTTCATTGATTAGTTGTCTAAATAATTCGGAACGACTAATCTTTTTTTGTTTACAGACATTATCCATTTTTTCAAGGGTATCTTTATCAACCCTAACAGCAATTCTAATGTCTTTTGGTTTACCAATCACTGGTCTACCCATTTTTTTCTTTTCGGACATTTCCACTCCTTTCCCTTATCGTTCACACTATTGTGTGCCACTATGTCCTTGACACAAATTATACTATTGTGTGCCGATAAGTCAAGAGATTTTTTATATTTTTGCAAAAACATATTAAAACCCACTCGTTAGAGCGGGTTCGTGATAAAAATATTTATTTTAGTTTAAATCAATAAATTCAGCATAAACACCGGGTAATGTTACATCATTTCCCATTACGGTTTCATACGTATATAATCCCGCACATTGACCGTATAAAGTTACAACATCATTTTCCAAAAAACGTGGTTGATTTTGTTTTGGTTCATACTCTACAAAAATTGTATCTTCCCAATATCCATATTCATCTTTATTAACATTGATACGATAATTTACAACGCCATCTCCCTCTGCCACTTGGATAATTTGCCCTGTGAATTTTACGTATTCACCAATATGTGCATCTCCATTTCTAGCTAACTCTTCAAATGAAACTGATTGACATTGTGCTTTATAAGCTGCTTCATCAACTGTCGTACACTCTATCGGTACTTCTTCTTTAATTCCTTCGTACTCGATTTCAATAACTGTAGTCTGCCCTATCTCAAGAGTCTTACCAGTTTCAACGAGTGCCCAATCTTCTACTTCCTCTGTTGTTCCATCATCATAAACAGCTTCAACAGTAAAGTAGTTATGATCGTTAATTACTGTTCCTGCCTCTGTTGAACCATTATAAGTTACTTCAAGGCTCTTGATTTCCGGTGCATTCGTACAAGCACTAAGTCCGACACATAATAACAGTGCCATAAAAATGGTTAAAATTTTTTTCATACTTATGTTCTCCTTCTTCTTTCAAGAATATTTTACCACCTCCGTATGCTTTTATCAATCTCACGAACCCTATTCAATTTTCAAATAACGAGTGTATGTTAAGCTTTATTACACTTAAATAATAATCTAAATGTTTCTCTACCTTTTGGCGTAACAAGTGTCTGCACACCTTTCCATCTATTGTTTTCACTGACATATTCTTTTAATTCAAACAACCCATCATTTTTATCTGCGTATGGCATTAAAACCCCTTTTTTGTTTCGGTACAAATACTTATCTTCCATCAACCGTTTAATGAATTGTCGCTCTTTTACCCCAAGTTCTTTTGCGGTTTCACGAATACTTGTAAGTAGATTTCTATCTACCAAATCATCAAAGTATGCCGCTTTAGGTTGCATGATTTCGTTTTCCAACAATAATGTTGAATTTCTTACCTCTAATGCTTTCCGCTTTTCTTGTTCTTCTTTCAATTCAGTTGCTAACTTGATTAAGAAATCAGGACTTGTTAAGGCTTGTTCTAGTGTCTGTTCTGTCATGTATGCGCCATGTTTGCGTATTGTTGGTAAAACCTCGTTAGTTACCCATTTTCTAAATTGTTTTGCCTGCGGTTTATCACTTCTTAAAATAACAGTATATAAGCCACTTTCGTTCACAATATTTGTTTCTCCTTGACGACCTAAGTTAAACTTAGTGCGTTCATCATCGTCTAATCTTTCAGCAACTGCCGTTGGGTTAGATAAATTTAATATCACGCATAAATCTTTTAATACAAACCAAGGCTCATCATTTATCACAGTTGTTCTTACTTCATTATCATTAAATTTAAAAACCTGTAATTCTTGCATATTTCCACCTCCTTTAGCTTGAATTTTCGCATTAGCTATATATCCATAATTTGTTAGCTACCATTTCACAGCCTTTCTTGGTTAAAAGATAGCATTTTAAATTACGCCCTGTACTATCTTTATATTCGCTTGGGATAAAAAATTCTACTGAGCTGAATTTTGAGCTCAGTAAAATTTCCTCATATCCCTTAATTTTTTGTAGTAGATTCTTATGCTGCACTCCTATCATCTCCGCCACTACTCTACTATCAGTAACTTTTTGACCTCGAAAGTCATAAACCTTTAATTCGTTCATTGTTAGTCCTCCTTTAGCTTAATTTAATTGTTCGTCAATACGTTTTATTTTTGCGCCGCCGTACCCCAACGCCGTTCCGAAACCAACCGAAAAGCCATTTATTCTTGCACTTTTAACGTTTTCGACTAGCATTTCAACCAATATATCATTTTGTTTAACACTAAGCGGTAATTCTCTAATAAAATCTCCTGTTTCTTTAAAAAGTTTTTTCAAATCGTCAGGATAATCCGGCAATTCAAACGCTAAGTTTTCAATATCATCGTAAGTTTTTTTCATTCTTCATCACTCCTCTTTCTTGTCAGAACCCTCAATAAAATCAATCACATCTCTCGCACACTCATTACACAATTCGAATTGTTGATCTACAGAGAACATATCTTTCCAACTACAACCATTAAAATCATCGTTTGTTTCAAAATTAACTTCGACTTCATGCTTAACCTCTTTACCACATTTATCACAATACTTTTTAATCATTTCCAATCACTCCATGCTTTTTTTACTTCTTGTTCGGTAATTCAATCATAAACCCAAGATTTTCTAAGTCCGCCAATAGTTCATCACGTTTTTTGGTTTGACCCTCAACATGCTTCTTTGATTGTTCTTCTTTTGCTGTCATTAAACCTTGTCCATGTTCCCCACTCACTTGTGTTCTGAATTTTGTAATAGATGCCCGTACAAAACCACTTTGCCCTGCTGTAAGCTGTGAATCAACAATATAATCTTCCACCAAATCCAACACTGCTTGTATATCTTGTGAAGCGTTGTTTGCGACTATTTTCATCGTAGCAGCAGTCCAACCCATGAACATACAAAATGTTTCAATAGACGGAATAAGGATTGTATATAAGTTAATTTCGGCGATTACATCTTGATATTTACGGAAACAGTATTCCAAATCATCAGGATCATTAAATTTTCTACGTTTTGCTTGTTCAATAGAGGGATTATCCATACTCAATATTTTGCAGATAATCGGGTGCTTAAATGCTCCGCTCTTAATTTTCTTATCGGACTGTTCTTCAAATAACCGCTTTAATTCTGCATATATATTTTCAACTTTTATGTCTATCCAACATACCAATTCACTTTTCATACTACAGCTCAACCTCCAACATCTTGCGTACAATGTCATCAATCTTTTGTGCTGCCCATTGTTTTGATTTCTTGTTAAATTTAAAAGCAATTTGTTCTAATGTCATTCCGTCCACAAAGTAATCGTCATAGATTTCAAGTTCCTTTTCTTTCAATACTTCTAATCTATCTTCAATTTTTTCTTCTTCCAAAATGTTATTTGCCTTTTTAAGCTCGTTTTGAGCCATCTGTGCATAGCTTGCTTCTGTTATGATAAGTTCATTCTCGTATGTAGAAACACCCCTAGAACCACTCGGAAGGCTGTCATAAGATATCCCTCGCCCTTTGATTTCTTCGTCCAATAGTTCCGCAGCTGTTTTTTGTTCTTTTTTAAAGAAATTTGCTTTTTCGTAATGATAGCGTAAATTCGATAAAACCCTTTTCATATAGTCAATATCTTCTTTTGTTACCAATAATTTTTTCATAGTTTGCTTTTCCTCCTTGAATATGATATATTCATATCAAGTGTTGAGAGTGGACATGTACTTTGGTGAGAGCATGTCCTTTTTTTATTTATCTCGTTTCCTTACGATTTCGCATTCACTTGGCGAAACAGCGATGATATGACCGCAACATTCAATCATTTTTAAATTATTCTCACATGGTTTATATAAACCGCATTTAATATCCAACACATCAAATACATACCCAACTCTTGGTCGATACCTTTCCGGAATATCCAACAAATTCTTTGTAACCCTAATCTTCATCAGTATCCTCATTTGGTTTTTCTTTACCAATTATATTGTCGTAATAATCAATGATTTTTTGCTTCTTTTCAAGTTGTTTTTTCAACTTCCGTATATCGTCTTTTAATAATTGATTTTTAGATATGATTTCTTCGTTTTTGTTAAGTAATTGTATGTATCTTTCTTTTTCTTCGTTTGTCGAAATACCTTTTTGTGTCATAACCTGCCCGTACATACAAGAGTGTGCTTGCATATCATGTAACTTTTTTTGAACACGCTTGATTATTCTTTGTGCAACATTTTGATCTTCAAGGATATTGAGAATATTTAATTCATCGCCTTTCACAAATGACATCAATTCACTAGCTGTTGACATCTTCCACCTCACAATTTTCTAGTATCTCCGCTTCAAATATTCTTTCTTTTAATTCGTCTTTATAAAATTCTAAATTAGTCATTCATCGCCCACTCCTTCCTCTTTTTTGAAAATGATACTCCATTAAATCGGCAATCATTAGATATTCTTTTGCGATTTTACCATCTCTAGTTTTATTTACTTGCTCTCTAAACTCATCTATAGTCCCATAGAAACATCCGCATTTAACTCCTATACTTCCATCTTTTTGCCGATAAAACGTAGTATTTCTATACTCTGTTCCAAACCCTTTGACACATGTATAATCAGCATTACCGCAGACCCTAGCATTACCGCAGACCCTAGCATTACCGCAGACCCTAGCATCATCGTAGACCCAAGCATCATCGTAGACCCAAGCATTACCGCAGACCCAAGCATTACCGCAGACCCTAGCATCACCGTAGACCCTAGCATCACCGTAGACCCTAGCATCATCGTAGACCCAAGCATCATCGTAGACCCAAGCATCACCGTAGACCCAAGCATTACCGCAGACCCTAGCATCACCGTAGACCCTAGCATCACCGCAGACCCTAGCATCATCGTAGACCCAAGCATTATCGTTATGACTTAGGTTTTCTTCTTTTTCTACATATCC
>OBXO01001370.1_pt1 | contig 11704 bp, 7 predicted proteins | sample 1501431 | NCBI WGS metagenome assembly OBXO01 (sample SAMEA2580163, study PRJEB22360) | human gut metagenome | biome: human gut; feature: human-associated habitat; material: faeces | place: Denmark | collected 2008/2010 | reverse complement strand
TATAAAAATAGCTGGCAGTTAGAATGATTCTGACTGCCAGCTATTTTTGCATTGTTATATGAATGGAAGCAACATGGTAAAAATAACCATTAGCCTAAAGTATGACATTGAAATACAATATTGGTGTGCTGAAAATTACAGTATTGTGTGTTTGTTTATCCATATAATTTACCGGCACAAGCTGTTATGATAGAGAAGAAAAAGTTAAGAGAGGCTGTATATGTATAAAATAATTATTGCAGAAGATGAACCATTAGCACTTCGTACTCTGAAAAATATGATTGACCGCCATTATCCGGATATGCAGGTGGTGGGAGAGGCACGGTCTGGTGAAGAGGCACTTTCTTTAATTGAAGAAAAATGCCCGGATATGGTATTTTCAGATATTCGAATGCCGGTTATGGATGGTATTGAGCTCATTCGGCAGATCAGGGCGCGCAATCTGGATATAGAACTTGTCATTATCAGCGGATATCAGGATTTTCAGTTTGCCCAGAGTGCGATTCGCTATGGTGTCGTAGAGTATTTATTAAAACCAATCAGTTTAAACAAGATAAATGCGCTCATGGATAAACTAAGAGATACGTTAAATGAAAAGTACCAAAAGAAACAGTACGATTGTTTTCGGAATTTAATTGTAAAAAATGATTACACAGTTTCGGATATAAACAGATATTTAATGAATGACAGGTTTTACATAGGGGTAATTCGTAAAAAAGGTATTCCATTTCGCTATGGCATGCAGATAAATGAACTGGAAATAAATTTTGATATGAATACCGGGGGACATTATTGGGTATTGGCATGCAGAGATGAATCCGAGGTTATTTTGATTGCAGACAGGGATATCGTTACAAAAATGAAAGAGTTTACCCGGGTCTGGTGCGGGGGAGAATACTACACTGCTGTTTATTCAGCAAAAAAAATTATGCTTCAGGACTTTGCAGATACGGTACATAATCTGATAAAAGAAATAAATGCAAGAATAATAGTATCAAAAACAGTATTTATTGAGATCAGCAGTTTAGAGCCTCAGGAAGATCTGGCAGTAGTCCTCTCAGACACAGTGGTTGATCAGATGACTCATTATATTAAGGATTATAAGGTTGAGGAACTGAAAAGAGCTACAATCAGGTTATTCAGTGAGTGGGAAAGAAATGAATGTCCCCTTATTTATGTAGAGAAAAGCCTGCGGACAATTCTTTATTTTGCGTCCAAATATATCCATACAGATACCCTGGAAGACAGTATGCTGCTGGAAGAGGCGGTTTGTTATGCCAACAATATGGGGGAATTAATGGAGAGTTTCTGGTTCATTCTGCATAGGAGTATCTCCCAGGGAAAGCCGGAAACAGAAAAAACAGGTAAAGAAATCTTTCTGGATTCCATAGAAGATTATCTGAATAATCATATAAATGAAGTTCTGAGCATGGAGATGGTCTGTGATTACTTTGGAATTTCACAGACATATTTTAGCAGACTGTTCCGAACTTATAAGAAAACTTCATTTAAAGAATATTTTATGAAGATGAAAATAGATAAAGCAAAGGAGGTCATGCGTGCACAACCTGATTTACGGTTATGGGAAATTGCTAAAGTGGTAGGATATGAAGATGCAGCTTACTTTAGCCGTGTGTTTAAAAATATTACAGGAGAACTTCCATCTGATTTTCAAAGAAAATAAAAATAATTTGGGGAGGATTATAGAGATGCTGACAGGTGCAGAATGGATTTGGGAAGAGAATAATCGCCTGAATAATGACTGGGTATATTTTAAAAAGGTTTTTGAGGTGGAAAAAGAAGGTAATTATATTCTTTATATATCAGCAGATACCAGATATTTCTTATCTATAAACCGGAAGTTATGCGTATTGGATGGAGGACTGTTCCGGGACGCATACGGGGAAAACAGTGGATATGTGGATAAGGTTGTCATTTCGGATTTTATAAAAGCAGGGCAGAATGTTATGGAAGTTCTTGTATGGCATTATGGGAACGGAGGAAGGAACAATGTGCCTCTTAAATCGGCAGGTCTGATATTTGCGTGTGAAGAGTTGGGCATATACAGTGACTCCGCAACGAAGTGTCTGCGTCATCCTGGTTTTTTTGAGACAGCCCTGCCGGAACCATCCTATTTATACGGAGGTTTCAATATTGGATATAATGCAAATGATGAAATCAATGATGAAATGCTTAAAGATGCCGTTACCCACTGTAGGGAAGATTTTGGGAGTCTTTATGAGCGTCCGGTACCTCTGTTTACTTTTTCACCTGTCATTTCCGTAGATTATAGGAAAACAGATGGCAGATATGTCGTAAAGCTTCCTACAGCCCTGCATGTTATGGCTTATATGGAGGTGGAAACAGAGGGGAACGAAACCATAGAGATCAGAAATGACCGTTATACAGTAAATGGAGGACCTGGCGATGAGATGCATCAATATGCCGGACACAGGACGGAATACATATGCAAAAAGGGTTTTAATCAATACTTAAATTATGATTATATGGCTTGTGAGGAACTTCATTTTTATATCCCGGATAGTGTTGCCATTATAAGGCTTGGATACCGTATCTGTGAGTATGATACGGAATTAATGAGTCTCATGCACACCGATAATGAGGAAGTCAACATCTTAATTAAAAAATGTGCCAGAACATTAAAATTTTGTATGAGGGATAATTTTATGGACTGTCCTGACCGGGAGCGGGGACAATGGATCGGGGATGTCTCCGTCCAGGCACCTCAGATCTTTTATACATTGGATCAGAATGCGGTTTTACTGCTTAAGAAAGCGATACATAACTTCATATCATTAAGAAAAGGGGATTGTCTTGTCGGTAATGTACCAGGAATCAATTTTAGCGAACTTCCCTCACAAAGTTTAAATGCAATCAGTGAATTAGGGATGATATCCGCCTACTATGAATTCACCGGGGATGCAGAGATTCTGGAAATGGCTTTTGAGCCTATGGTTCGTTACCTCAGGCTGTGGAGCATGAATGAAGAGGGGCTCATAGAGAGCAGATCTGGTGACTGGTATTGGTTTGACCATCTGTATAACCAAGATAAGACTGTGCTGGAAAATACCTGGTATTATATGGCGCTTTCATTTGCAAAACGTTCGGGGGAATGCCTGCTCAGATTGGAGCACCATGATTTTCTTACAAATCGTATGGCATCCATGGAGCAGAAATTTGAAGAGCATTTTTGGAAAGGCAATTATTACGGATCGGGTGAAATCGTAGATGAAAGAGCAAATGCATTGGCAGTTCTCAGCGGTTTAGCTAAGGAGGAGCACTTTGAGGATATTAAAAAAATTCTGATAACAACTTATAATTGCACCCCTTATATGGAGGTGTATGTAAGTGAAGCACTTTTTAAGATGGGATATACCAGGAGTGCGTTTAACAGAATTATGAACAGATACATGCCTCTGATTCGAAATGAAAATGCAACCTTGTGGGAAGATTTTGCGATTCTGGGTACCAGAAACCATGCATGGAGCGGTGGTCCTTTGACGCTGTTTTATCGGTATTTGGCAGGTGTCAGGATTGATTGCGGTGAAAAGGCCGTTATTTTGTGTCCCGACTTTACCATACTCAGGGAACAGGAATACTCCATGCAGGTTGCCGGTGGAGTTCTGCAGGTTGCAATGAAATGCGATGAAAATGCGCTTCAGATAAAGATAGATAATAAAACCCCATATCAGGTTCGGTTAGAAAAAGTAAACTTACCGGAAGGGATGGAAGCAGGAGATATTCTTCGCCAATTGCCAATGAAATTTTAAAGAGTGCTGAAAAATCCTGTTTGCTGTGTGAGTTTGTCTATGCAATTGATTTTACAGTCATGTTAGTATACTTTTACAAACAATCGTTAGGAGGAAAAGAATATGATGAAGAGAAGAAAAGGGATAGCATTAATAGTAAGTGCAGCGTTGCTTATGATGTCGCTTGCCGGATGCGGCGGTGGTACCGGCGGAGAAACAAATGCAGCAAAAGGTACGGATACCGGTACATCAGCAGCCGGAACATCTGAAGCCACAGATACCACAGATACACAGGGGACAAAGGGGGAAGATAGTAATGAACAGCAGACGGTTACTTTATTGATGGATCGTGAGACTCCTCACGAGGGGCTAAACGCAGTCATCGCTGCTATAGAAGAAAAGTATAATATTGTGACCGAAGTGGAAGATATACCAAGTGGAACAGAGGGGCAAAATATAAGGCAGACCAGATTTGCCACAGGAGATATGTCCGATATTACTTTTTTTAATTCCGGTTCCTTATTAACCACGATGGATCCTGCTAAAAACTTTCTGGATCTTACAAATGAATCATATATCAGTAACATAGATGAAAGTTATCTAAAGACTGTGACGGTAGAGGGAAAGATCTATGGTGTACCGGCGAACTCCACACAGGCTGGAGCATGGATGTATAATAAAAAAGTTTATGAAGAACTGGGGCTTACTGTGCCAAAGACCTGGGATGAACTACTGGCAAACTGTGAAAAGATTAAAGAAGCAGGCAAGACGCCTGTAATCGGAGCATATGCAAGTCCCGGATGGGCACAGCTGGTCCTGCTCTCTGACTTTTACAATGTCCAGGCACAAATGCCGGATTTTGCAGCAAAGTATTCTGCTAATAAAGCAAACTTTGCAGAAACACCGATTGCATTAAGAGGTTTTGAGAAACTTTATGAAATTGGGGAAAAGGGATATTTCAATGAGGACTTTCTGGCTGCAACGCCGGAAGATGCTTATAAAATGCTGGCAGAGGGCAGCGGTGTCATGTTCCCTATGCTGTCAGGGGCCCTGGCGTCTATTGCAGCATCTTATCCTGACCAGATAAATGATATCGGTATGTTTGCACAGCCGGGAGATTCAGCTGAGCCAAATGGTCTTACTGTATGGCAGCCGAATGCTTATTATATCAACAAAAACGCCGAAAATCTGGACGCAGCAAAGAAATGGATTGAATTTTTTGTATCAAAAGAAGGGGTAGAAATATTTGCAAAAGCAGAGAAACCTTTAGGTCCTTATGTTGTAAAAGGTGTTGAATTACCAGATGACGTCTATCCTGCAGTAAAAGATCTGCTTCCTTATTTTGAATCCGGGAAAATTGCTTCTGCGCTGGAATTTGAGTCGCCTGTAAAAGGACCTAATCTGCCGCAGATATGTGTAGAGTGTGCAAGCAATATGACAGATGCAAAGAAATGTGCAGAAACTTATGATCAGGACGTAATCAAACAGGCAAAGCAGTTGGGACTTGAAGGCTGGTAAAAATTATTTAAGCAGGTCTGCAGATGTCTTGCAGATCTGTTTTTATAAATGATGATGGAGGTAATGATGAATAAAAAATTTTACTCTTACTTATTTTTGGCACCGGCTGGGATTATTTTTGTAATCATCTTTCTGATTCCAATGCTGTCTTCCTTTTTCTTTTGTTTCACCAGGTGGACTTTAACAGAATGGCAGTTCATAGGGTTTGATAACTTTAAAACATTTTTAATGGAGCCGTCTTTATCGATTGGATTTAAGAACACATTTATTTATGCTTTCGTAACATCTGGTTCAAAGGTTGTACTGGGACTTTTGCTGGCTAACTTTTTGTGTTCCAAGTTAAAGACCAAGAATTTTGTCAGAACAATTGTGTATTTTCCAAATCTTATCAGCGGGTTGGCAGTGGGAATTACGTTTTTGAGTTTAATGCACCCTACACGGGGACTGATTAATCAGGCTTTAAATGCTTTGCATCTTCCGTCGGTTGACTGGTTGGGGAACCCGGGACTGGCACTTCTATCCGTAGCTTTTGTGGATGTATGGAAAGGGGTTGGAGTTGCAACAGTTATCTATATATCGGGAATTATGGCAATACCCCAGGAATACAATGAAGCACTTATGGCAGACGGTGGTAATGCATGGGATAAATTCTGGAATATTACGGTTCCCCTGTCCTGTTCTTCCAGAAATACAGTAATCCTGTTATCTTTAATCGGAGGGCTGAAAAGTTTTGAACTAGTCTGGGCGATGACAAAGGGTGGCCCCGGATTTGCCAGTGATCAGCTTGCATCAATTATATACAAACAGTATTCCGCTGGGTTTTATGGTATATCCACTGCGGGAAATGTCATTTTATTCCTGTTAATTTCAATTGTAATTGTTCCGTTATATATAAGCCTGACAAAAAAGGAGGTGGAATTATAGTGAAACGGATCCGTTGTGTATTAATAGAAGCATCGGCAGTTCTGCTGTCCCTTGTCATCTTTGGAATTCCATTTCTATTCGTGCTTCTTACATCCTTTAAGGATAAGATGGAGGCGGGAGAAATGAGTATGAGTCTGCCTGAGACATTACATATCGCAGAAAATTATTTAACGGTACTGCAGACAAAGCATGGGATGATTATCCGGGGATTTTACAATAGTGCGCTGATTACTTTTTTCTCACTGGCAATCATGATAATCGTATGTTCCATGGCTGCATTTGTACTGCAGAGACGTAAAGGCAAGCCGGTAACAATCATTAATCTGCTGTTTATGCTTGGACTCATGATGCCTCCGGCTATTGTTCCTACCATATGGGTGCTGAGCGGGCTTGGCTTGTTTAAAACACTGATTGGCATTATATTAGTAGAAGTAGCACTGTTTACACCATTTTCCATAATGGTTTACAAAGGTTACATTGCCACGATTCCAAAGGAATTAGATGAGGCAGCACTAATGGATGGATGCGGACGAATGCGGTTTTTTGTTAATATTATCTTTCCTTTATTAAAACCGGTAACATCCACTGTAATTATTCTGGTATCTGTTAATATATTTAATGACTTTGTGAATCCTTTATACTTTTTTCCGGGGGCGAAAAATGTCACCGTGCAGACATCAATTTACAATTTTATGGGGCAGTATGCAAGTTCCTGGAATTTAGTATTTGCAGACGTTGTTTTGATTACAATTCCGCCGCTAATATTATTTCTCATATTTAATAAGAAGATAATTGGTGGAATGACGTCTGGTGCTGTCAAGGGATGATCAAAAGCAAAGAGGGGCAGTCGTATGAGCTTTCGTAATAAAATTTTTGCAGCATTTTCTATTGTTACAATTGTATTAATCATGGCAATCAGTTTTGTTTTCTATTACTACAGTTCAGAGACGCTGGAAGAAAACAGTATAGAAAATTTAAAGGTTATGACCGATAAACTGGCAAATCAACTGAGTCAATTGTTAAAACCCATGGAATTTATTTCATGGGATTTTATTGCGAGCAGGGAGTTTATGGAGGAAATGGCCACCATTACTTATATGAAACCGGATACTATAGAAGATGCCTATGATATTAATAAAGCCAGGGTTAATATTAATCAGATTATACACCGGGATTCTCTGTCCCAGAATTTTTATGGGGTAAATGTATTTAATAAAAAAGGGGATTTTTTTACAAGTAATAATAATAATTATGTCAAACCACAAAACAGTAAGAGCATTGTAAATCAACTGCAGTGGGCAGAACAGGCACAGCGGGCCCAGGGGAAAAGTATTTTGATTGCACCCTATGATGATCCCTGGGAAAATTCACACCAGAAAGTCTTTGGTCTGGCAAGAGTGTTAAGAGGCCACAATATTGACATGGGGTATATTGAAGTACAGGTAAAAAACGAAGAATTTGAAAATATTTTTATTCTGCCCCAGCAGGAGGATTATCGTATAGTTGTTTTAAATGGGGATCAGGTACTATATCAAAAAAATGTGGAAGATACAAGACTGCTGGAGTATTATCAGGAAGTTGCTAAGAGGGAAATGGATCAGGTTACGGACTATGAAAATTCCCAATTGAATAATAAAGAAATTTTTGGTAAAAAAATAATTCATGATGGGGATATCACCATTTTACTGGTACAGGATTACAGTAAATTAATGAGTCCGGTATACGATATGCGCAGGATTGTCATTGCGATTGGGTTGATCAGTGCTTTTATTGCCTTTATTGGTATGAGTGTTTTTTCAAAGTATCTGACAAGACCTATCCGTGAACTGCAGCAGTGTATGGAGTCCATTGAGATTCGCAATCTGCCGGAACAGATTGTGTTAAAAAATAAAGGCGATGAGATCGAGTCGCTGAATCAGTCTTTTCAGGATCTGAGAACCAGACTGAATGATTCCATTGAGCGTGAGATACAGAATCATTCTCTGGTACTGCAGGCAAATCTGGATATGCTGCAGGCACAGATTAACCCTCATTTCCTGTTTAATGTACTTAATATGATCTCTAATAAAGGAATGGAGCAGGAAAATTATGAAATAGGAGAAATCTGTGAGGCAATTGCAAGTCTTCTGCGTTACTCCACTTCTACAGCACAGAAGACAGTTACTTTAAGTGATGAAATCGACTACACAAAAAATTATTTGATGTTAATGGAAAAAAGATTTGAGGACAGACTGAAGTGTGTGGTAGAGGTAGATGATGAATTGCTCAAAATGGAAATGCCCAAAATGATCCTGCAGCCCCTGGTAGAAAATGCCCTGAATCATGGATATAGAAATACGACTAGAACCATGTACGTTTCCATTTACGGTATCCGAAAAGATAACGAATGGAAGATTACAGTAAAGGACAGTGGGGAAGGTTTTGATGAGGATGTTTTATCGGAGATCAAGAGTCAGATGAGCCGGGTACGAAACAAATTATTTGTAGAAAAGGAATCATTGGAATTGGAAATAGGTGGAATGGGGATTGTTAACACCTATCTTCGGCTGATGCTCTGTTATGGAGAATGTGCAGACCTTGAGATTAGTAATAAGGAGCAGGGGGCAGAGGTGGTGATATCAGCGCCGTGGGGTAGCATTTAAATGGCCATTTATCTGGGTGTTCATGGAGTTAGCTAAAAAGAAAACACTACTTTGTGTTAAAATGTTTTAGGCGACCAAACCCAATATGGACGTTCAAGGTTAACCCTGTACAGAAAAAAATATCAAAACTTCAAAAAATGTATACGGAGGATTCTTGTCGATTAAAGAAAGTTATGCTAGAATGATATAGAGCAACCGTGTGCAGGGAGTTTGACCTCTATTCTTTTGGAATGGAGGTGGTGCCTATGAAGAATCAGAATAATAAACATTTTGATTTTAAGGATTTAATTACCTTTGGTATATTCCTTTTGGCATTACTTACATTCGTTTTTACGTTTTGTAGGTAATCCTTACATAGAAAAACCACCCTGACCTTGACCGAGATGGGTGGTTTTTCTATCACTTTGAGGTCAACCACCATGTGGGCGGTTGTTTCTTTAATGTTATTATATCATGTATTTCAATAAAAGTTAAGCCCCTTTTTATTGCTTTTGTAAGCTTTTTATAGTAAAGAATTTTGAAAGAGAAAAGAAGATATCTGCACAGTTTGTGCTGCAGAATTATATGCTGGAGGGCTTCTTATAGCGGGTTTCGGTCTATGACTATCAGGACAACTTTATTATAAAAGGGGTTTTTGACCCTCGCGGCAGTCGCCAATTTGCGCCAGCGTGTCCGTTTGGCTCGTTGCTCGCGGGAATAAAGTAATCAGGATGGAAAAAGGTTATGTAATGATGTTATGGATGCAAACTTCATATTTTGTAAATAGGGATTGACACTGTTAATAAGATCTGAACCATTCCAGATCGTTTAAACAGTGTCATTCCTTTTTTTGATTTTATAAATATATTACAGCCACCACACAACCTAATAGAGTTGTACAAACCCTCGCAACCATATATAATAAAATCAATATATCCATAATAATAAAATAAATTAAAATTCATCAAACACGCAATAGGGGGGCATGCTGTTGAAATTCAATGATCTGTCTATCAAGAAAAAGTTTTTTCTGATATTGCTGGTGTTTATCATACTGCCTTTTTGCTGCATCAGCTTCTGGCTGTACAATATGATTACCAGCAGCTGGCTGCAAAAAGAGTATGAGAGCCAGTATAATCAATTATCGGTGGTATCAAAGGCAGCCGAAATCCAGCTAAAAGAATATGAGAGAATTATCGGCACGATTTATAATGATGAAGATATTTTGAAGAATTTGAATAAAGACCAGAAGATCCCGATTGATTATGTGGAGATTACGGAATTTTTGCGCAATCTGCTTAAAAGTGCAGATCATATTGACGGGGCTTACTTTTTTGCGGCTAATGGAGAAACCTATTTTCAGGATAGTTATTCCGGGGCTTCTTATCTTGACATATACCGATCACACCCGGAATGGATGGAGAAAATAGATGAACTTGACGGGAGGCTGGGGTGGATATCTACCTTTCAGGTGAAGCCAAAAGGGAGCAGCAAAGAGGAAATGAGTTACATATCCTGTGCCATGCTGGTAAAAGATATCAGTCATAATTGGGCAAAACGGGGAGAATTTATACTGAACATCAACATTGATTTATTTGATGAATTATTTGAAAAACTGGAAGTGAAGGATCAGTCAACATTATTTATTGCAGATGATATAGGGAACATCATCTGGAGTAATGATGCGTCTTTGGCGGATTCCCTGGATGAAAAGGTTCTGTCTGATATCCTGAAATCGGATGAAAGTTATACGGAACAAAATTACAGAGACGATCACTACATCGTTGTAAAACAGGCATCCGGTTATAATGACTGGAATTATATCTCCATGATTAAAAAAGATGAGGTGCTGAAAACGAGGGAGTGGGTTGTATCCGTTGTGGCGGCACAGATTCTGCTGGTGCTGCTGTTCTGTGTCTTCGGAGCAGTAGCGATACAGGTGTATATTATCAAACCCATCCAGAAGATGGTGGTTGTAATGAATACGCCTGATCCGGATTTCATGAAGAACAAATTATATATTGACCAGAAGGATGAGGTGGGAAGCCTGTATCGGAGCTTCAATGATATGAATGGCCGTATCCTGAATCTGATAGAGAAGAATAATGAGGCAAATAAAAAAGAGAAGGAATATCATATTCAAGCGCTGAACGCTCAGATAAATCCACATTTCATGTATAATACACTGGATACCATTAACTGGATGGCGAAGGATTTAAAGGCGAAGGATATCAGTAAAATGATTACCTCCCTGTCCAGAATCCTGCGATATTCCATCAGTAAAAAAGAGGATATTGTAACGCTGGAAGAAGAAATCAACTGCATTAAAAATTATCTGAATATCTATGAGGAGCGCTATGAAAAGGCATTTACTTCTGAATTCAGGATCAGTGCAGACATCCTGGAGTACAAAACCTTCAAAATGCTGCTTCAGCCCCTGGTAGAAAACTGTCTGACCCACGGATTTTCCAGGCAGATGAAAGGCGGACATATCCTTATAACCGGGGAAAAAGAAGGAGAAGATGCGGTGCTTCGGATTCGCGATAATGGAGAAGGGATGACCAGGGAAAGAATCTTTTACGTCTTATCACAGGATAGTGACAGAATTGGACTTAGTAACATCAACCAAAGACTGAAGCTGCTGTATGGGGAAAAATATGGTTTAGTAATTGAAAGCACACCGGGAGAAGGTACCGTGATTATCATACATTTCCCGCCGGGAGCCTGTTTGAAAACTACTGGGAAAGATTAATAAGATTAAGGGGGAACCGAGATGTTAAAAATACTGGTTGTTGATGATGAACCGAGAGTAAGGAGAGGGATCTCAAGCCTGATAGAGGAATACAGCGATAAATATGAACTGGCTGGCTG
>OBXO01001368.1_pt1 | contig 11752 bp, 10 predicted proteins | sample 1501431 | NCBI WGS metagenome assembly OBXO01 (sample SAMEA2580163, study PRJEB22360) | human gut metagenome | biome: human gut; feature: human-associated habitat; material: faeces | place: Denmark | collected 2008/2010 | reverse complement strand
ATTTTAAATCAATGTAAATACATATAAATAAGTATAATTAATAAAATTAAATATCAAAATAAGTTAAAAAGGAGTAAATAATGGATAGACTATCTTCACATAATGCAACAAAGGAAGTAGTACAAAAATATAATTTTAAATTTTCAAAGTCTTTAGGTCAAAATTTCTTGATAGATAGTAATATAATTGATAAAATCTTATCTGGAGCTAGAATCACAAGAGGAGATAATATCATAGAAATAGGACCTGGTATAGGAACTCTTACTCGTGAGATGGGTAAAATAGCAGAAAAAGTAGTGGCTATAGAAATCGATAGAAATTTAATTCCTATATTGAAAGATACCTTGTCAGATTTAGATAATACAGAGGTTGTAAATCAAGATATACTAAAAGTAGACATACAGGAATTAGTAAAAGATAAATTAAATGGTGGGCCAGTTAAGCTTGTAGCAAATCTTCCATATTATATAACTACTCCAATAGTTATGAAATTTTTAGAGGAAGACATACCTGTAACAGACATAGTAGTCATGGTTCAAAAAGAAGTTGCAGATAGAATGAATGCTATTCCGGGTACTAAAGATTATGGGGCATTATCTATAGCTGTTCAATACTATTGTGATACAGAGATTGTGGCAAAAGCTCCAAGACATATGTTTATACCACAACCAAATGTAGATTCCACAGTTATAGGTTTACATGTAAGAGATAAAAGAAAATATGATGTTCATAATGAAGACATATTTTTTAAAACAGTAAAAGCATCCTTTGGACAAAGAAGAAAAACTCTTCTTAATTCGTTGGGAGGTCTTGGTTTTCTTAATAAAGATGAAATAAGAGAAGTATTAAAAGAAGCTAATATAGACGAAAAAAGAAGGGGTGAAACTCTTAGTATAGAAGAGTTTTCAGTTCTTTCAAATATAATAAATACAAAAGTATCTTCTAAATAGAAGGTACTTTTTTTAATTTTGTTAACATATATTGTTTAGAGAAACTGTGTTAAGGGGGGATTGCAGTGGGTTCTAAAAGAAAGTTTAAAAGAGACTATATAATACTAGAAGCTAAAGACATAAACTTTAGATACAAAGAACGAGTACTGCCAAAAGCTTTTGCAAAAGTTGAAGTAAATGATGAAAAAGCAATTATTGCATTATATGTAGAAAATCTAAAATATGTTAAAGATGGGTATAAAGCAGTAGCAATAAAAGATGACCATGGATTAATAGACTTAGGAAATATAATTTTAAATGAACAAGGAAGAGGTGAATTTGTTTTAGATTTAGAAGATTATGATGATGAGATAAAAGGTATTGCATTATTGTATGAAAGAAATATACCTTTAATTGGATTTAAGGGAAATAAGCTTGAAAATTATGAGGACATATTATTTCAAGAGGTAGAGGAAGAAGAATATGAAGAATATGAAGAGTTGGAAGAAGAAGACGAAGAGATAGAGGATAATGAGGAAAGTGATAGAGACGAAGATAGTGAAGAAGAATATATTATAGAAGAATATGATGAAGATGAGTATGAAGACTATTGGGAAGATGATGAAGATAGTGAAGAAGGAGAGTTAAAAGCAAGAACGGAAGTAGAAGATTCTGGTGATGAGGAAATAGAAGAGTTCAATAATTATAAGGAAATAGAAAATTATAATAGGGTTAAAGTACAGGAAGAATATATAGACATAGAATATGATGAGGAAGAAGAGGAAGAAGAAGTTTTTGAAGTAAATAGAGAAGAAGATAGGTTTGTTTCCTCAAAACCTACTAAATCAAAGAAAGTTCAAAAAGATCAGAATAATATTGAAAAAATAAAAAGAGCTAATGGAGTAAGTCAAGGAGAGAGTGGAAATAAACAAACCAGTACATTACTTATGCCAAGACAAATAAAAAAAGGTTTGAAATTATTTAAAGAAGTAAAACCTTTTGTAACAGATTATATAGATAAGACAAGATGGTGGAAAATAGAGATAAATCCTACAACACTGTGTGGATATACAATGCCTTATTTAGGATATTTAAACGTATTGAATTACACTATGTATAGTGATGCAGTTTTACATTCATATAAATACAGACACTATTTATTTGGAGTTCAGTATGATGAATATAATAAGAGAAAACATTATATTTATGCTATCCCAGGAAATAGAAATGAACAGCCAGACAATGGAAGCACAGGATTTTTAAGATATCAAGCTTGTGATAATAGAACAAATAGTTTAGGATATTGGCTATGTTTTATAGATTCTAGACAAAGAAATATAGTTAGGTAAAAATAATAAAAATGAAAAAATTTAGACTCAATTCTTATTTTACTGAAAAAATTAATGAAATGTAGTACAAAACTTTAAAAACTATTGATAATATTTAAATATTACACTACAATATATCTTGAAATACCTATTATATTATGGAGGAAAATTATGATAAACGAGCAAAGAATTTTAAATGAGTTTCTTGAATTAGTACAGATAGATAGTTTATCTTTAAAAGAGGGGAATGTTGCTAAAGTATTAGTTAAAAAATTAGAAGAAATAGGTTGTTCAGTAGTAATAGACAATGCTGGTGAAAAAGCAAATGGAGAAACTGGTAATATAATAGCTACATTAAAAGGAAATAAAGAAGGAAAGAAAATATTATTTAGTTCACATATGGATACAGTAACTCCAGGTATAGGGGTAAAACCTATAGTGGATGAAGCAAATGGAATAATAAAAAGTGATGGTACTACAATATTAGGTTCTGATGATAAAGCAGGTATAGCAGCTATATTAGAAGGCTTAAGATATATAAATGAAAATAACATAGAACATACTGATATACAAGTTGTATTCTCTATATGTGAGGAATGTGGATTAGTTGGAGCTAAAAATTTAGACTATGGAAAAATAGATTCTGAATATGCATTTATATTAGATAGTGGTGGTTCTCCAGGTGAAATAATAGTAAAAGCTCCTGCACAAGATGTAATAAATGTTAAGATATTAGGAAAGACTGCTCATGCAGGTCTTGAACCTGAAGCTGGAATAAGTGCTATAATGGTAGCTGCCAGAGCAATAGAAAATATGAATTTACTTAGAATAGACGAAGAAACAACTGCTAACATAGGAATTATAAACGGTGGAACAGCTACAAATATAGTAACAGGAGAAGTTAATATAATTGCAGAAGCCAGAAGTCTAAAAGAAAATAAATTAGATGTTCAAACTAAACACATGGTAGAGACTTTTGAAAAAGCTGCAAAAGATTTTGGAGCTCAAATTGAGATAGATGTCAATAGAGCATATACACCAATAGATGTTAGTGAGGATTCTGAAATAATAAAACTTGCAAAGAAGGCTTTTTCAAACTTAGGTATAGAAGGTCATACTGAATCTACAGGAGGAGGTAGTGATACAAATATATTAAGTAAGAATGGTATCGAAGCTATAACTTTAGGAATTGGTATGAAAAATGCTCATACACTAAGTGAACATATAGCTATAAAAGACTTATATGATTCTGCTAAAATGGTAGTGGAGATAATAAAGGAAGCATAAATTTAAATAATAGTGTATAATATATATATCGCCTAGCTTAAGCTAGGTGATTTTTCATTTTATAGAAGATTGATAATCTCTATTGAAAGCAAAGAGTATACATTTGCATATAAGAGAGTGTTTAATTTATGTTCAAATGTAGGTTCTTAATAATATTTAGATTGTTTCATAAGGGAGGAATAAATATGGAAACAAGGTATGAAGAAGCAAATAAAATAACAATACAATCAATACTTTGGAATGTAGTATTAACAATAATTAAGGTTATAGCTGGTGTTATTGGTAATTCTAGCGCTATGATTGCGGATGGATTACATTCAGCATCAGATATTATAAGTTCTATAGGAGTACTAATAGGCAATTATGTATCTTCTAGACCTGGAGATAGAGAGCATAATTATGGTCATGAGAAAGCAGAGACATTAGTATCATTTGTGTTATCAATATTGCTTATTTTCGTTTCTATAACAATAGGTATAGAGGCAATTAAATCTTTATTTAACTTAGATGCATTAAGTGTTCCATCAATATTACCATTAGTAGTATCAGTTATTTCAATCCTGATAAAAGAGTATCAATATAGAATAACAATAAAAGTTGCTAAAAAGATAAATTCACCAGCCCTAAAAGCTGATGCTTGGCATCATAGGTCAGATGCTTTATCTTCAGTAGCTGCTTTTATAGGTATAGGTGGTTCTATTTTAGGGTTTAAACCATTAGACCCAATTGCGTCAGTTGTAGTGGCTATATTTGTAGCTAAAGTAGGAATTAGTATACTTATAAGTTCTGTTAATGAATTGATGGATGTTTCAGTTGATGAAGAAGAGATAAAAGAATTAAAATTTATTGTAGCAGATACAGAAGGTGTTAAAAATCTTGGTGATATAAAGACTAGAAAACATGGAGCTATGGCATATGTAGATTTGACTATATGTGTGGATGAAAATTTGACAGTTAAGCAAGGTCATGATATTGCTACCAAGCTTGAAAAACATATAATAAAACATATGGAATTTGTAAAAGGCATAACAGTTCACGTTGAACCATGTACTAATTGCCAAGGAAATAAGTGTAATAATTAATTAAAACTTAAAAAAAAGTGTAAAAAGTTATATAATTGTTTTATGATTATAAACTCTAGGGGTGGTTAAATGAGCAAGAAAAGAAAACTAAAGAAAAAAGCTGCAATATTAATAGGAGTAGTTGTTTTCTTTATAATATACTTTATATCCTTTAGAATAGGAATAAATATGGAAAAGGATAAAAGTGAAGTGCCAAAGAAGGTAGAAAAAGAAGAAGAAGATAATAGGTCTTTAAGGACTCAAATAAAAGAGAAGAAGAAGGTTTATATATCAGATAAAAATATAGAAAACATAAAAATTGAAGAAGATATGTGGGATGAAATAAAGTTATTTTTCTCAGATTTTAAGAAAGTAAGAAATACTACTTCTTCTTACGAAGCAGTTTATGAAGGTTATTCTGATGATGGAGTTAAATTTTCTACTGACCTTAACTTTTTTAGAGTATATACTGTAAATAAAGAAGAATATTATAAAGTACCAGTTAGTTCTAAGGATGCTTTTAAGAAACTTTTAGATGAGAGTATATATACTTCGTTTGACCTTTTAAGTCATTATAAAGATTGGAAAGAGGTTACTATAACTCATGGAAAAGAAATTAAAAAAGTTCATAGATGGAAATTTGATGATTTAGCACATAAGATGATTTCAAAGAGGGTTGTAGGAAAAGTTCAACCTGAGAAAAGTAAGGAAAGAAGTGACTATAATTTTACTATAAATATAAAAGGTGATAATTTTGATGTAAAAGTTGATACAATGGGAAAAGATTATGTAAAAGTTACTTCTAAGAAAAATGTATCTTACTATGAGGTTCATACAAGTTTATTTGATTACCTTAAAAATGAGATATTTGAAATTGGAAAGAAATAAGACTTTAAGAAGGCTATCAAATTAGATATTTGATAGCCTAAATTATTTTATATATTATTTTTCAACCAACAAGTCTGCAACCTTATAAATTGGACCAGCACCAGCAGTTATTACTAAATCATTATCCTTAACATTTTCACGTAAGTATTTTACTATATCTTCAAATTCTTTTATATAGATGGCATCTACATTGTTTTGATATAATTTCTCAACCAAGTCCTTAGAATGTATATCTCCAGGGTCTTTTTCCCTAGCAGCATATATATCTGTTATGATAACTTTATCAGCAGCATAGAATGCCTCTGAAAATTCACCTAAAAGAGATTTTGTTCTAGTATAAGTATGTGGCTGGAAGATACACCATAAAGTTGATTTTTTTAATTTTTTGGCAGCAGCTAAAGTTGCTTTTAACTCAGTTGGATGATGTGCATAATCATCTACTACTAAAGCATTCTTATAATACCCTTTAGTTTCAAATCTTCTTCCGACACCTTTATAAATTTTTATATTTTTTCTTATAGTCTCTAAGTCAATACCAGAAACAAGAGCTGCCATTATGGCAGAAGAAGCATTGTATATGTTATGAAGACCATATACAGAAAGTTCAAATTCTCCTAAATCTCTTCCTTCATATTCTATTCTAAATATTCCATGACCACTATTGTCAAAGTGAATATCTTTTATTACAGCATCATTGTCAGAATCTCTGCCGTATTTTATAATAGTAGCTTTAACATCATACAATATGTCATCAATATTTTCATCATCGCCATTTATTATGAAATAGCCTTCTGGGGGTAATAATTTTCCAAATTTGTTAAAAGAAGCCTTGATTTCATCTATTCCAGAGAAATAATCAAGATGGTCTTCTTCAACATTTAAAACTATAGATATCTTTGGGTTAAAATTAAGGAAACTATCTACATATTCACATGCTTCAGTTATAAAGTGGTTGGAATTACCTATCTTAACATTACCACCTATCATACTTAAGTTACCACCAACTAGTATAGTTGGGTCTAAGTCTGCATATTCAAAGATTGTAGATAACATAGATGTTGTAGAAGTTTTTCCATGTGTTCCAGAAACTGCTATAGAATTTTTATATTCCCTCATGATTTGGCCTAAAAAAGTCGCTCTGTTCATTACCAATTTATTTTTTTCTTTAGCAGCCACAAGTTCTTCATTGTCTGGATGAACTGCTGCTGTATAAACAACCATATTTACATCATCTGATATATTATCTTTTTTCTGACCAATATAAATAGTTGCCCCTTGGTCCCTAAGTTTGTCTAATAGGTGTGATTCGTTTGAATCCGAACCTGAAACTTGATAACCTTTATTGATACATATTTCAGCTAATGCACTCATGCTGATACCGCCAATTCCTATAAAGTGTATATTCATAATAAAACCACCTTTCTTTTTAATTAAGTCCTACAATATGAACTATTTCTGTGGTATAATAATATAATGTTCAATATTTTATAATTAATATTATATGTATTTTATTTTTGAATATAATAAAACATAAGTAATATTATACCACAATAAGAATTGTTATGCATTAGTTAGTTTAACGTTATATAAAGGTACTTGTAGGAGGAAATAATAATGAAATTTAAAAGAACAGAGAGAATTGGAGCAATAGTTAAAATACTGTCTGATAATCCAAATAAAATATATACTTTAAGTTATTTTACAAATCAATTTAATGCAGCAAAATCAACAATAAGTGAAGATTTATTAGTTGTGAAAAATGTATTTGAGAAGCTACATTTAGGTAAAGTTATAACTATTTCAGGAGCAGCAGGAGGAGTAAAATATATACCTAAAACTTCTATAGCAGAAAATGCAGAGTTCTTAATGGAATTATGCGAGAGAATATGTGACAAGTCTAGAATACTATCTGGTGGTTTTTTATACTTGATTGACCTAATTTACGACCCTACAATAGCTGCTAAGATAGGAAAGATATTCGCATCAAATATTGAGTATGTAGATGCAGATTATGTTGTGACAATGGAAACAAAAGGTATACCTATGGCACTTATGACTGCAAAAGCTATGAATTTACCTCTAGTTATAATAAGAAAAGATATAAAGGTATCAGAAGGTCCTACACTTAGCATGACATATGTGAGTGGAAACAGTTCTAAAGTTGAAAGTATGAGTTTGCCAAGAAAAGCTCTTAAACCAGATAGTAAAGTTATAATTATAGATGATTTCATGAGGGGTGGAGGTACTATAAAAGGAATGGTAGACCTTATGAATGAATTTGGTGCAGAGGTTATAGGTACTGGAGTATTCATATCTACAACGAATCCTTCAGAAAAAATGGTAAAAGATTATATTTCATTGATTCAATTGGATGTTAATGGAGATAAAATAGTAGTAGAACCAAACTTAAAGACTTTTAAAGATGAATATAGAAATGAAGATTTAGACGAAGAAGAAGATTCAGAATTTGAATTTGAGATAGATGAAGATTAATAAAAAAAATATTTAGAAAAATATGTAAAAATAAAAAGAGGATATCCCTAGTTGTTCATAGAATTATTTAAAAAACAGTTTATATTAATTTATTCCAGCGATAATAATTTTAATATAAATTAATTTCTGTCAAAATCAAAGGGGGATATTTTGGTATGAAGATAACTGACGTAAGAGTAAGAAAATTAACAGAAGAAGGTAAGATGAAATGTATAGTTTCAATAACTTTCGATAATTTGTTTGTAGTGCATGATATAAAAGTTATAGAAGGCCATAATGGGCTATTTATAGCAATGCCTAGCAGAAAAGTAGGCGAAGGAAATTTCAGAGATATAGCTCATCCAATAAATGCAGAAATGAGACAAGTTTTAGAAGATGCAGTTTTACAAGCATATCATGAAGCATTAGTTCAATGGGAAGTAGCTGCTGAATAATGATAAATATATAAAATGGAGAGAGCCCGAACATTTAGGCTCTTTTTAAATGTAGAATTTCTATTAAAATATGTACTTTTTAGTAAAAAAGTGCTATATTATTAGTGATAATGTATATGTTGTATACAAATTGTTAGATAAATGTATTATAATGTATATTGATTAAGAGAATAATACGAATAAAATTAAATTAGATTGAATGGAGTGTATCAATGAACTTTAAAGCTATAATCCTTGCTGCTGGCAAAGGAACAAGAATGAAGTCTAAATACCCAAAAGTTATACATAAAGTATGTGGAAAAGAAATGGTTAACCATATTATAGATGTTTCAAAAAAATCAGGGGTAAAAGATACTGTCGTGATTTTAGGACATGAAGCTGATGTAGTTAAAGAAAAGCTTGCAGAAGAAATTATAATAGCCATGCAAACAGAACAACTTGGGACAGGACATGCTGTAAAGATGGCTAAAGAATATATTAATGATGAAGATACAATAGTTGTACTTTGTGGAGATACTCCACTTATAAAAGAAGAGACACTAAAGAGACTATTTGAATATCATATAGAAAATAAATATCATGCTACAGTTCTTACAACAAGAGTTGGAAATCCAACAGGTTATGGTAGAATAATAAGAGATAAGAAGGGTGACCTTCTTAAAATAGTGGAACAAAAAGATGCAAATTCAGAAGAAAAGATGATAAGTGAGATAAACTCTGGAATTTATTGTTTTAATGGAAAGAGTCTTAGAGAAGCACTAGATTTGCTAAATAATAACAATTCACAAGGTGAATATTATTTAACTGATACTGCTAAAATAATGAGAGATAAAGGATTAAAAGTTGGTGCATTTGCAGGTTCAACTATTGAAGAACTCATGGGCGTTAATTCAAGAGTAGAATTATCAAAGGCAGAAGAAATTATGAGACGAAGAATAAATGAATCTCATATGGTAAATGGAGTAACTATAATAGACACTAACTCTACCTATATAGAATCTGATGTTATGATAGGCAATGATACTATAATATATCCAGGTGTTATGTTACAAGGAAAAACAAGGATAGGTTCAGATTGTATAATTGGAATGAATTCATCTATAACAAATTCAGAAATAGGTGATGGTACAGAAATAAAAAATTCAACTATAATTGATAGTAAGGTTGGAGAAAATTCTACTGTTGGGCCATATGCATACTTAAGACCAAAGAGTGACTTAGGAAATAATGTAAAAATAGGCGATTTTGTAGAAGTAAAAAATGCTATTATAGAAGATGGCTCAAAAGCATCTCACCTTTCTTATATAGGAGATGCACATGTCGGTAAAAATGTAAATATTGGATGTGGAGTAGTATTTGTAAACTATGATGGTAAAAATAAATTTAAATCAATAGTAAAAGACAATGCGTTTATAGGTTCAAATTCTAATTTAGTTGCACCAGTAGTTGTAGAAGAAAAAGGATATATAGCAACAGGTTCAACAATAACACATGATGTCCCAGATGGTGCTTTGGCAATAGCAAGAGAAAGACAAGTTATCAAAGAAGGATGGGTAGAAAAAAAGAATCAAAAAGACGACCAAAGTAAGTAATTATGTAGTTTATTATTTTGGCTAAAAAATTTAGCTCGAAATTATTATAAATTATATTCATTAGTATTTTAAAATTTTCAGGAGGGTTACATAAATGAATACTAGCGGAAGCGAGATTAAAATTATTGCAGGTAATTCATCGAAAGAGTTAGCACAAAAAATAGCTGACTATATAGGTGTATCAGTACTAGATTGTGAAGTAGGTACATTTAGTGATGGTGAAATATGTGTAAACATGAATGAGACAGTAAGAGGTTGTGATGTGTTTGTAGTGCAATCTACTAACAGCCCAGTAAATGATAACTTAATGGAGTTATTAATCTTAATTGATGCGTTAAAGAGAGCATCAGCAGGTAGAATAACAGCAGTTATTCCTTACTATGGATATGCAAGACAAGACAGAAAGGCTAAGGCAAGAGATCCAATCACTGCTAAATTAGTTGCAAATTTAATAACTGCTGCTGGAGCAGATAGAGTATTAACAATGGATTTACATGCAGCTCAAATACAAGGATATTTTGATATACCATTAGACCACTTACTAGGTGGAACAATATTAGCAAATTATTTTAATGAAAAGAAAATAGAAGATTTAGTAGTAGTATCTCCTGACTTAGGAAGTGTTACTAGATCAAGAAAATTTGCTAATACTTTAAATGGAGAAGTTCCAATAGCTATAATAGATAAAAGAAGACCGAAAGCTAATGTTTGCGAAGTTATGAACTTAATAGGTGATGTTAAAGGTAAAAATGTTATACTATTAGACGATATGATAGATACAGCAGGAACAATAGTTAATGCTGCAAATGCACTTAAAGAGTTTGGAGCAAAAGATGTTTATGCTTGTTGTACTCATGGTGTGTTATCAGGTCCAGCTATTGAAAGAATTGCTAATTCAGAAATAAGTGAGTTAATAGTTCTTGATACTATACAACTTCCTGAAGAGAAAAGAATAGATAAGATAAAGATAAAAACAGTAGCTCCTCTATTTGGAGATGCTATAAGAATGATATTCTCTAATGAATCAGTAAGTAAATTATTCTAATTTATTGTATTTATGAGAGTTGTTTAAAAGGATATAAACCTTTTGAGCAACTCTTTTTTGATTTTATACTTATGGAATGTTATTTTTTTCTTGTTAGAAAGGTATATATTATTGTAAAAAGAGATTATAGTTTAAAATTATGTATATTTAAGTAAAATAAACCTAATAAAGGGTATATTATTCAAAATATTATGAATATAAAAAATATTACAAAAAAGTATTGAAAAAATTCAGATTATGTAGTATTATGTAAATATAAATAAAGAAAGAGGTGTTTCCAATGGGAAGGTTAGAAGATGAACCCCTAATAATTAAATGATTCAGTCACAATCTAAAGTGAATATAAAAATCTATTGAAAGTTTATTTATAAGAATTGAAAATAGTATCTATTCTATCTTTAGTGTTTGTGAGAGGGTTCTGGATTATATAAGATTACTGTAAAGAGTAATTTTGCACAATAAGCATATCTGTAAATGAAGAGTTTCGTTTATATAATGATTGTGGCTGAATCATAACTATAATAGATAGAATGTTTATAATAGATGATTTTATAAAATACTATATTGTAATAGCTTTTAGCTTTCAAATAAATATTAGCAAAGGATGGAAATGACAATGATAAAACTAAATGATAATTTATAAATATCTCCTTACGATATATAATAATTGTAGGGAGATGTTTCTTTTTTTTGTA
>OBXO01001367.1_pt1 | contig 11753 bp, 6 predicted proteins | sample 1501431 | NCBI WGS metagenome assembly OBXO01 (sample SAMEA2580163, study PRJEB22360) | human gut metagenome | biome: human gut; feature: human-associated habitat; material: faeces | place: Denmark | collected 2008/2010 | reverse complement strand
ACTTCGAACACTTCCAACCCTAGACAAGGTGTTGCACTTCTATTTAGAACCCGGGGCGTAAACACGATTGCCTTCAAAGAAGATGGTCGTGACTGTGCTGGAATCAATGTTCGGTGCTATGAAGCGAAGCGTTGGTTGTGTGTCTAAGCTGGCCGCATTGTTGAATGAGGCTCAACTTCGGGGTGTCGTTTTATCGGCTGTGATGTTATTGTGGCGCGACACGCCAGCTTTATAGGCGATGAGTGGTGGCATCAGATGAGTTCGCTTGTACGTCTCCATTCTTTGTTGAAATATGTTATGCAAAGTGTGTAATTGGCATATGAAACTGTCATATTTGATGTGTTGCGTTGCGTTTATGTGAACTTATTTTCATTGTGCATATCGTTATCAATTTGTTATCAAGGACGATCGCGAGTGAAATGCGCTCATTTATATAATGGCTGCTGCATGGCTGCCCTTGAGGGACGTTCCTCTGGCATGGCTTTGCAATGAGCCGCGATGTGGTCGTAACCAACGTGGGATTCGATTGTGCGGCGAAGAAAAAATGATGGGGGGGGGGAGTCGCCCTCCATCATTCAGGAAAGGGAACTGAATGGTTTATAACATTCACATATTGCAAACAAGGAAAACCGGTCGTGTGGTTGCTGCTGCGGCTGCATCCGTGCTGTGTTGCATGGGGGCTGTATTTCCAGCGACTATCGGAGTGACTGCGGCGTCGGCCGATGAACCCGTCGAATTGGTCGTCAACGGCGGATTCGAAGACGATCTTAATGGTTGGAAGTCTGGAACGGTGTGGAATAGCTCCGCATCGTCCATTGCCGTCACTGCGGATGATGTGCATGGTGGCAGTGGCGCCTTGAGCGTTACTGATCGTACATCCTCTGATGCTGGTGCAATCCAGTCTCTTGATGGCAAGGTGGAAAAAGGACAGACATATACCGGAAGTATGTGGGTCAAGGCCACGGAAGACGGTGAATTCAATATCACTGTTTGTTCGGGTAATGGTTCCGGATGTGACCAGATTGCGACCGGAACGGCGAAAGCGGGTGAGTGGACACAAATTTCAGGTACTGGAACGTTAGGTGGTAGTGGTGATTTCACCAGTCCCTCGCTGGTGATTGAAAACAAGTATGGCACGAGCAATGCCGACTTCATTGTCGACGACATTTCCGTAACCGGTTCGGATTCTGGTTCCTCATTCGTGCCGCCGACTACGGGTACGGCAACGGCAGCCAAGGCTTTCGGCGACTATTCAAACCCGATTATCGATTATTGGTATGGCGCCGATCCGTGGGCTATGGAATACAACGGACGCGTATATATCTACACTACGGGTGATGGCACTTCTGTGAATGCTGATGGCTCGTTGAATTATGACTATGAATATGACAGTACTGGGCAGATCAAGGACAATTCGTTCGCTCAAGTAAAGACCATCAATGTTCTGTCCAGTGATGACATGGTCAATTGGCGTAATGAGGGTTACATTCGTGTGGCTGGAGAACAGGGGGTGGCCACCTGGGCCAGCAATTCCTGGGCTCCTGCCGTCGCTCATAAGACCATCAACGGTAAAGAGAAGTTCTTCCTGTATTTCGCCAATGGCGGCAGCGGTATCGGTGTGCTGACCTCGGATTCTCCTGTTGGTCCGTGGAAGGACGAAACCGGTGAGCTGTTGATTAAGGGCGGTACTCCTGAATCCGCTGGTGTGGTCTGGCTGTTTGATCCCGCGGTGTTCGTGGATGATGACGGGCAGGGCTACCTGTATTACGGAGGTGGTGTTCCGACAGGCGAGGAAGAACATCCGAACACGGCTCGCGTTATTAAACTGTCCGATGACATGCTGCATACCGAAGGTGAGGCTCAGGCCATAGACGCACCTGCCATGTTTGAGGACTCCGGGATTGCCAAGATAGGTGGTACTTATTACTACTCGTATTGCACTAATTTCAGCCATGACAACGTAATTGATGGTAACACGGTCGGTTACGGCAATATCGCGTATATGACTTCAGACAACCCGATGGGGCCGTTCACTTATCAGGGTGAGATTCTGAAGAATCCGAGCACGTATTTCGGTGTTGGCGGCAACAATCATCACGCGATGGTTCAACTTGGCGACCAGTGGTATATGACCTACCATGCGCAAACGGTGGCAAAGGAATTGATGAACGGCGGTAATCTTGACGCGGCGCATGGCTACCGAAATACTCATCTCGATCCGATTACGGTTAACGAGGATGGTTCCATTGCCGATATTGCAATGACATATGAGGGTCTCTCTTCGGTGAAGAATCTGGACGCGTATCAAGATGGAGGCATTCCAGCTTCCACCATTGCATGGGATTCCGGCATTCAGAACGCATATGACCTGACTTCTGGTGTGCGCGTGGTCGATATGACTACAGACAATTCCGAAGGTCAGAAGCTCAGCAATATTAATAATGGTGAGTGGACGTCTTTGGCGAATGTCGATTTCGGGAATAACGGCGCCTCTTCGCTGACTGTGACTGCAGCTGGCAAAGCCGGAGGCATCCTTGAGATTCGTCTTGATGATCCGGATTCCGAACCTGTGGCTTCTATTTCGATTCCTGCCGGTGATGGATCCGAGTACGCCGATTACACGACCACCCTTGAGGGTGTGACAGGGGTGCATCATGTGGTGTTCTCCTTCAAATCCGATGGTGGTGCGAATGCTCAGGATGAGCTGTACGACATCACTACGTACACTTTCACGGAGTCGCAGGATGAAACTCCTTCGACTCCGGTGGACAAGTCTGATTTGCAGAGCGCAGTGAATGAGAATTCCGGCCTGAACGCTTCCGATTACACGGAAGAGAGCTGGAAGGTGTTTGCTGACGCATTGCAGAAGGCTCAGGCGGTATTGCAGGATGAATCCGCTACTGAACAGCAGGTTCAAGATGCGCTTGCTGCATTGAATAGTGCACGTGCCGGTCTGAAGCTGGCTGATGATTCCACTGATGGCAATGCCGACGGCTCCAATGACACGGATGGCGTGGATTTGGCACAAACCGGTTCCTCTGTCTTGCCTGGTGCTGTGATTGTCGCTTGCTTGGCTCTCACTGGTGTGATCGTAGCGCGAGTGCGTCGCGAGATGCGCTAGTTACCTCTTGGTAATGCGGTCATCCCGTAGCGGCAGCCTCGGGATGACCGCACATGAAACCTAGAACTGGTACTTGTTCAAGCGTAAGTTTTGGCAGTGGTAATGTCCATCACTTATCCATATGCGGGAATGTCTTATCGTCATTCATTGCTGATTTGTGCGGGCATGCTATTGGAATACGCACTCGATGTTGAGTGCTTATCATGAAAGGTTAAAAGACTTATGAATTATTTACGACAAAAAATTTCGGCTAGTGCTATCGCGGTGTTGTCGACTTGTGGGTTGATTTTGGCGCCAATGCCGGTCTTTGCGGATGATTCAACGCCATCTTCAACGCCATCGGATGGCAGTTACACCACGACTGATAGCGGTGATGGCACGTATTCCATTCCCATGTTGAACACGGATGTTCCGGATATCAGTGTTATTCGTGTGTCGAAGGACGATCCGAATAACAAAGACGGTCGTGATGTGTATTACATGGTGAGTACCACTATGGAGCTCAGTCCCGGATCTCCAATTATGAAATCCTATGATCTGGTCAATTGGTGGATAGTCACGTACGTGTATGATCGCATTTCTATGAGCGATGCTTCATCCTTGCGCAATGGAGCTAGCTCGTATGGCGAAGGCGAGTGGGCTCCGTCGCTGCGCTATCACAATGGCCGCTTCTACGTGTTATTCAATACGAACAACCTTAATGGCGCTTATATCTACTACACCGATGATATTGAGAATGGTCCTTGGACGAAGATTGCCCTTAATCGGGGATTCCATGATCCGTCATTGTATTTTGATGAGCAAGGGAGTCCTTGGATTATCTCCGGCGTCAACCAATATAGGCTGTCCGATGATTTAACCACGGTGGTGGAGAGCCATGAGAATATCATCTCTGCCGAACAGTTCACTGATGATCTTGGTGAGACTCCTACCGGATTTGAAGGATCTCAGACTTTCAAAATCGGTGATTATTTCTATACTCCAACGATTTACTGGGGCAAAGACGGTCGTACGGTGATGCTGCTGCGCACCACTGATTTGCTTGATGGCTCCAAATACGAAGCCAAAAAGTATTATCTAGGTGCTTTCGCACAAGGTAGCCTTGTTGAAGTCGACAACGGTGATGGCACGACGTCTTGGCATGGATTCTTCTTCCGAGACACATATCCGACCGGACGTATTCCCGGTTTGATTCCTGCAACGTGGGGTGATGACGGATGGCCTGTGTTTGGGGACAATAATCAGGTAAGCGCGTCGGACACCTACGACAAACTGATTGATTTGCCTGCTGATTTGGAGAATCTGGTTCGCCAGCGTTCCCTGGTCAATTCGGACGATTTTGATAATGACGCGCCTCATCAGTCTTATCAGGATCAGGATTGGTGGACTCTGGAGGAGCCTCCTCAGGTTGACGATTCTCTGATTGGAATCGAGCTGGTGGACAATGGCGATTTCGAAAACGGGACTGAATCGTGGACCCCTCAGTGGAATGGTACGCTTACCGCGATTACGGATGGTTCTCTTTCTGGAACCACGAGTCTTGCTGTGACGAATCGTGGCGAATACAATGGCGCTGGCCCGGGTCAATCTATGGATGGAAAATTGCAGCAGGGCGTGACATATCGTGCCAGTGCAACGATTCGATACGACCATGAGATGGACGGCGTCGATTCATCGGCTGTGACTTCCCACCTGTTTTATGTGGCGATTCAATATGCAGACGGCACAATTAATCGTGTGGCCACAGGAACAGTGAAACGTGGGGAGACGACTACTATCACAGGTGAGTTCTCCATCCCATCCGACGCTAATGTGGAAGGTTCCAAACTCATTGTCGAAACCGCGTGGGGTGCGGAAGGCACGTGCATGGATTACGTCATCGACGATATTTCCCTGATCGGTCTTGCTGATGAGAAGGAATATCCGGTCGCCGAAGAATACCAACCCAATGGTTCGAATCTTGATTTGGTATGGGAATGGGGACATAATCCAGATAACCGATATTGGTCTCTCACTGATCGTGAAGGCTGGTTGCGTTTGACCAATGGGCACAAGGTTTCCGCCACGGCCAAATATATGAAAGGCACTTATGGCGACCTGACATATTTTGAAACCGCCCGTAACGTTTTGTCGCAGCGTACCTTTGGCGGATCCATGTCTGTGGAAACCCACATGGATGTCAGTCATATGAAGGATGGAGACACCGCAGGCCTCGCTACATATACCCGTAGTTTTGCCTATGCCGCTGTGCGTCAAGAAAATGGACAGCGAACGTTGGGCGTGGTCAAGCGTGTCTACGACAATGGCGTGAAGGACGCGGACGGTAATATCGTTGACGATACGATTGATCGTGACGCTGAAGAGGCCTTTGTATCGGGCGGCACAGTGACATTGCCAGATGATGCGACCAATGTGTGGATCAAGTCGGACAACACACTGGATAATGCGAGTGGTAAGTTGACGATTCAGTATTGGTACAGTCTGGACGGTAAGCAATGGTCCAAGCTTGGCGACGAGCAGGGGCCGCTGACTTACGATTGGAGCTTGTCGCACTTTAAGGGGTATCGAATCGGCTTGTTCAATTACGCCAAGGAGAATACGGGTGGTTATGTCGATTTTGATTACTATGACTTGAGCGACGTGTTGACTTCTGACGGCAAAGCTGTGGATACGTCTAAGCTGCGTTCGGCCATTGATCAGGCTGACTCTCTGCAGTCTGCGGAATATCCTATGGATGAGTGGGATAAGATGCTCACGCTACTTGATAAGGCAAAGCAGGCGTTGGCATCCGATCCTTCCACGCAAAATGAGGTGGATGCCCCGCAGCGTGCACTGAGTTTGCAGCTCGCGCAATTGGCGGTTGACCGTCAGTCTGGTGATGGCGGAAATCCTGGTGGTGGTGATCAGACCGGTGACGGTAACCAGTCGGGTAACGGCGATCAGACCGGTGATGGCGGCCAGCAACAGTCTTCTACTGCTGATGATAATTCATCTGAACTGTCATCAACTGGTTCGTCCGTAACACCGATGGTGCTGTCTGCAATTGCCCTGATGCTGGCTGGCATCAGTGTCATTCGGATACGCCGCTCTTCGCGCTGAAATATCGCCGCAGCCTGTTGGTTGCAGCGATTGAATGTGCGGAATCAGTGATGTGTCGCAATGGTGGGTTGTGCGAATGCTCGGCAACGTGGATTCGTACAACCCATCCTGTTATGTTGAGACCGCGGCGTGAGACATGGTGGAGCATGACATCGGCGTAGAATGTGCGATTTTGGAAACAAAGGAGCTGGTGTGTGGGCGGCTGGCAGTTTTCATTTCGAATCGACGGCGTTCTCCTGATATCAAGTATGGCTGTGTATCTATGTTGCCGTTATGTGGTGATGTTAGCGGAGTGAGTAATTCGGATATGGTTCGCCCTTATGAACATATGTATGGCTTATGTCGTCCGCCGAAGCATGGTTGCGATTAGCGAAAATCAGGTATTGCGGCGTTATGTCCGGCGCCATGTCATTATCGTATGGCGCACTCACGATACAATACCGTCCTAGCATGGGCGTCGCGGCATGAGACGACGCATTGTGCAGACAGGTGTGGCGTCGAACAACGAACGCGAGGTAAACGTAGATGGCGGTGAATTCCAGCGTGGAGAAACAGCCGGTCGACCAGCAGGCGAGCGGTGAGGTGCAGGCTGAAATCGATACGCGGTCCGATGGTGTTTCGCCCATGCCCAACGATGTTTCCAAACATAACGATGTTTCCAAGCATCCGGTGGCGTCCATTCCCGAATCGACGCTGTCGCTGGCCGATATTGAGCGTAAGCGCTCGCATCCTGCATTGTGGCTGGCTTATGCGCTGCTGGTGATTGCGGCCATTGTGGTGCCGTATTGGTGGGGGCGTGCGATTGCGGTGAACGATACGCAGTGGCTGCTTGATAATTTGAGCGCGCTTGAGCTGCGCGGCGCCGCGTTTGTTGCCTGGACGGTGACGCTGATTGCCGTTTCCGGCCTTGGTCTGCTGGTTGTTGACGCCCATCGGCGCTTGTGGGGCGCGGTTTTTGTGATTGGCTTGGCGGCGGAGCAACTCATTGCCGGCCTGCGCATTCTGAAAATTGATTTTTGGTATGCGACATATGTGGTGTACGGAGAGTCGTCGGCATTGGCGAATGCGGCGAATCTTGGCATTATTTCAGTTGGTATTGGCGTTGCCGTTTTCGCGGTGCTGTGGGTGGGATTGTTGGTGACGATTAAAAAAGAGTCGCCGTTGAATGTGCTGACGCGCAGTTGGGCGTCGTTTATCTTTTTTTTGTGATTGAGACGATTGCTTTGCTTGTTGTGATGTTTGGCGGCCTGCTGACGTTGGTCTGATTCGTGGTGTCTGGTGCTCCTGTATAATTGACCCTTGGCGTATTTCGCCCGCGGATAGAGAGCGCGCCGGCATCGGGCCGGTAGCACCGCGCAGCAATATAAGGAGGATGCCGTGGCACTGACGGCTGAAGAAAAGCAGGAAATCATCGCTAAGTACGCGACCCATGAAGGTGACACCGGCTCTCCGGAGGTCCAGGTTGCTCTGCTGAGCAAGCGTATCGCTGATCTGACCGAGCACCTCAAGGAGCACAAGCACGACCACCACTCCCGTCGTGGTATGCAGCTGATGATCGGTGACCGTCGTCGCCTGCTTGACTACCTCAAGCGCGTTGACATCAACCGTTACCGTTCCCTCATCGAGCGTCTGGGTCTGCGTCGATAATTGAAGACTTCCGCCCGAGTACCTAGGATGGTGCTCGGGCGTTTTACATATCGCCAGCCAACGGCAACAACGGCAAGAGGGTTAGAGGATAGGCCAGCAGGTAAGGCCGACAGGAGAACCCGAATGAAGGGGTTGACACGAGGAACGACGGCCAAGGGGTCAGTCGAAACAAGGTATGTGACGTCCGCTGAAGAGGACAGTTGCGGTTCAAGCGAGTCGCCGAACCGCAGCACAGTATGTAGGAATAATTAGAAAATTAAAGAAGGAGGAACCCTATGGAGGGTCCCGAAATCAAGGCCGTTGAGGCCGTAATCGACAATGGATCGTTTGGTAAGCGCACGCTGCGCTTCGAGACCGGCCGCCTCGCCCAGCAGGCCGATGGCGCTGTGGCCGCCTACCTCGACGACGATTCCATGATTCTGTCCACCACCACCGCCGGTTCCAGCCCGAAGGAGAACTACGACTTCTTCCCGCTGACCGTCGATGTTGAAGAGAAGATGTACGCTGCCGGCAAGATCCCGGGCTCGTTCTTCCGTCGTGAAGGCCGCCCGAGCTCCGAGGCCATCCTCGCCTGCCGTATCATCGACCGCCCGCTGCGCCCGCTGTTCCCGCACACCCTGCGCAACGAAGTGCAGGTCGTCGAGACCGTGCTCGCCGTGAACCCTGATGACGCTTACGATGTCATCGCCCTGAACGCCGCTTCCGCCTCCACCATGATTTCCGGTCTGCCGTTCGAAGGCCCGGTCTCCGGTGTGCGTCTGGCGCTGATCGACGGCCAGTGGGTCGCCTTCCCGCGTTGGAGCGAGCGTGAGCGCGCCGTGTTCGAGATTGTGGTCGCTGGCCGCGTGATCGAGAACGGTGATGTTGCCATCGCCATGATCGAGGCGGGTGCCGGCAAGAACGCCTGGCACCTCATCTATGACGAGGGTCAGACCAAGCCCGATGAGGAGGTCGTGGCCGGTGGTCTTGAAGCCGCCAAGCCGTTCATCAAGGTGATCTGCGAGGCTCAGGACGAGCTCAAGAAGATCGCCGCCAAGGAGACCAAGGAATTCCAGCTCTTCCCGGAGTACACCGACGAGCTGTACGCCCGCATCGACGAGATCGCTCACAAGGATCTGGACGAGGCCCTCTCCATCGCCGAGAAGCTGCCGCGTCAGGACCGCATCCACGAGATCAAGGAGCACGTGCGCGAGGTGCTCGCGGACGAGTTCACCGATATGGACGATGCCGAGAAGGACAAGGAACTCGGTAACGCCTTCAAGGAACTGCAGCGCCAGATTGTGCGTCGCCGCATCCTGACCGAGGACTACCGCATCGACGGCCGTGGCCTGCGCGACATCCGCACCCTGTCCGCCGAGGTGGACATCGTGCCGCGCGTGCACGGTTCCGCCCTGTTCCAGCGTGGCGAGACCCAGATTCTGGGCGTCTCCACCCTGAACATGCTCAAGATGGAGCAGCAGATCGACGCGCTGTCCGGTCCGCAGTCCAAGCGTTACATGCACAACTACGAGATGCCGCCGTACTCCACTGGTGAGACCGGCCGCGTCGGTTCCCCGAAGCGCCGCGAAATCGGCCACGGCGCCCTCGCCGAGAAGGCTCTCGTGCCGGTGCTGCCGAGCCGCGAAGAGTTCCCCTACGCCATCCGACAGGTCTCCGAGGCCATCGGTTCCAACGGTTCCACTTCGATGGGTTCCGTGTGCGCCTCCACGCTGAGCCTTTTGGCTGCCGGCGTGCCGCTGAAGGCTCCGGTTGCCGGCATCGCCATGGGCCTCGTGTCCGGCGACGTTGATGGCAAGCACATCTTCAAGACCCTCACCGATATTCTGGGTGCCGAGGATGCCTTCGGCGACATGGACTTCAAGGTGGCCGGTACTTCCGAGTTCATCACCGCCCTGCAGCTCGACACCAAGCTCGACGGCATCCCCGCCGACATCCTGGCCGCCGCTCTGCAGCAGGCCAAGGAAGCCCGCGCCACGATTCTCGAGGTCATCAACGAGTGCATCGACGGCCCGGCCGAGATGAGCGAGTTCGCTCCGCGCATCATCACCACCTCCGTCCCGGTTGAGAAGATCGGCGAAGTCATCGGCCCGAAGGGCAAGATGATCAACCAGATTCAGGAAGACACCGGCGCTGAAATTGCCATCGAGGATGACGGTACCGTCTTCATCTCCTCCGAGGGTGGCGAGGCTGCTGAGAAGGCCAAGGCCATCATCGACCAGATTGCCAACCCGCACGTGCCCGAGGCCGGCGAAACCTACAACGGCAAGGTCGTCAAGACCACGTCGTTCGGCGCTTTCGTGAACCTCACCCCCGGCACCGACGGCCTGCTGCACATCTCCCAGATCCGCAACCTGGCCAACGGCGAGCGTATTGACGCTGTCGAAGACGTGCTCAAGGAAGGCGACACCGTTGAGGTGATCGTTCAGGGTGTCGATGATCGCGGCAAGATCTCCCTGGCCATTCCTGGTTTCGAGGATCAGGAGAACAACGCCCGCCCGAGCCGTGGCGATCGCGATGACCGCCGTGGCGGCCGTGGCCGTGGTGACCGTGACGATCGCCGTGGCGGCCGTGGCCGTCGCTTCGAGCGCGATGACCGTGACTTCGACGATCGTGACGACCGTCCGCGTCGCCGTCGCTCCGATGACTTCGAGGATGATTACGACGACCGTCCGCGTCGCCGTCGCTCCGATGACCGTGACTTCGATCGCGATGATCGCGATGATGATCGTCCGCGTCGCCGTCGTTCTGCCGACCGTGACTTCGACGATCGCGATGACCGTGATGCTCGCGACTCCCGTGACGATGATCGTCCGCGTCGCCGTCGCTCTTCCGATCGCGATGACCGTGGCGATCGTGATGACCGCCGTGGCGGTTCCCGTGGCCGTGGCCGTGGCTCGGACCGTAACCCGCGCTACGCCACCGACGACAACTACGACGACTACCGCGCCGACCGCGAAGAGCGTACTGAGCGCCCGCGTCGCCGCGTCCGTCGCGACTTTGATCCGTTCGAGGACTAAATCCCTCTCACGGATCGGTCGCGGCATAGCCGCTCCCCTCACCTACGGGAAGCCCGTAGGGCTTCCCGCTTAACGGTTCGGCATTCGAGGACTGATCGTTCTCTAGCTTCTCTCGGGTGAGAAGGGCTTGATCGCAAACCAAAAGGCTTCTATACCGTTTCATTCGGTATAGAAGCCTTTTTGGTTTTTCGGCTTCTTCGCGCTGCATATTTCGATGTTGAATAAGGCACTCGTGCTGCCGCCATGTACGTTTAGTTGTCGGTTGACAACTATTCCCATGCATCAAGAATGGCGGATGATCATCGAAGGTACTCATGGGCGTTGATCACTGTGGCAACAACAAAGGCCGGGCCCTTGTGAGAGCCCGGCCTTTATGCCGTATGGCGGCGGATTAATCCTTAAAGGCTAATCCGTTGTCAATCAGCGTTACAGAATCGCCATGCACACGAAGTCCAGAATGAACAGCGCGGCCACAGTCCAGATGATCGGGTGAACCTCCTTGGCCTTGCCCTTGCAGGTCTTCACGATGCAGTACATGATGAAGCCTCCGGCGATGCCGTAGGAGATGGAGTAGGAGAAGGCCATGAACACGGCGGCGAAGAACGCCGGAATGGCTTCGGCGATGTCGTCCCACTTGACTTCCTTCAGGGAAGCGGCCATCATGCAGCCGACGATCACCAGCACGCCGGCGGTTGCGGCGGACGGCACGGCGGAGACGACCGGGGCCAGGAACGCGGACAAGGCGAAGCAGATCGCCACAACCACGGAGGTCAGGCCGGTTCGGCCGCCTGCGGCGATGCCGGCGGAAGACTCGACGTAGGTGGTGGTGTTCGAGGTGCCGCAGATGGCGCCGATGGAGGTGGCGATGG
>OBXO01001353.1_pt1 | contig 11860 bp, 10 predicted proteins | sample 1501431 | NCBI WGS metagenome assembly OBXO01 (sample SAMEA2580163, study PRJEB22360) | human gut metagenome | biome: human gut; feature: human-associated habitat; material: faeces | place: Denmark | collected 2008/2010 | reverse complement strand
TTGGGGCGGAGGGGAAGATAAAGTCTGCGGATGCCGTTGAAATCCATCGCTGATTAGCGAGGTCCTGTCGAGCTTAGCAGCGCGATGCATTTCACAGAGCGGGAGCGTACTCCGCAGACTTTATCTTCGCCCGCAGCCCCGAACCACGACAATCTCCCTCCGGGACGAAAGACTCATAAAATATTCTGGTTTACCAGTCGGGCAGAACAGGATGGTATTTTATACAGCGGATGGAAGGGATTCATCTGGATGTGGAGACGCCCAGACTTGTTAAGGCTCTGGCTACATACGGCCTGTTTGCGCTGGTTCTGCTGGCGCTGGCGGCGGTTTACCTGATTTGGCGGATTTACCGGCCTTTCCGCGCGCTTCTCGACTCTCTGATTTCCCAGAAGAATCCCGGATATGCTCTGGCGGACAGGGCGTCTTTTGCCACCGAACAGGAGCTGCTGCGCGGCATCATGGCAGGGGACAGGGAGCAGAACCAGAGACTGCGGGATATCCTGCAGTCGGTGGGAGCCTCATTGAGCGAACACTTGTTTAAGGGCCTTCTGACCGGCAGCAGCTGGGAGGAAGGGGCGGTCAGGGAGACGCTGGAGCAGATTGAAAGTCCGTTTCCATTTGACGGACAGTACCGGGTACTGGCGCTTTATTACCGCAGCCGGGAGCATGGTAACGACAGTCCGGTGGATGCGGAGCTTTACGGTCTTCAGATGATACGGTACAGTGAGGAATACTGGGGGGCATCGGCGCTTTTGCAGTCTGTGGATATGGACGGGTCTGAGAAAGGGATAGTACTCTGCATGAACCAGGCCATGACGGAGGCGGCATGGTACCGGGAACTGGAGAGGTTTGAAAAATCACTCCGGCGCCGTCTGGCGGAGCGAAACTTCGATGTGTATGCAGGGGGAAGTGACTTTGCAGGAACCTTGTTCGACTTAAATGTACTCTGGCTTCAGGCGCGGTCGGACCTGCAGCAGAGGATGGAAGAGGTTGATAAGCTCAGGGCGGAGAACCCGGGAATCCAGCTGGTAAGCCGCTTTTTGAAAGGAGGTACCGGTAATGGGGAACAGGAGGGAAATAAAGAAACACATGCCCGGGTGGAGGAGGCAAAAGAACTGATCAGGGCAGGCTATGGCGACAGCAGCCTGTCGCTTGAAAGCGTCAGCGGGAAGCTGGGGCTGACGGCCCCCTATCTTTCCAGGATTTTTGCCGAACACCAGCCGCCGGGATTTCTCGACTACCTGAACCGGTACCGTCTTGAGCAGGCAAAGCTTCTGCTGACAGAGACCGGTGAGACGGTGGGGGATATCGGACTGAGAGTGGGATTTAACTCCGCCCAGAGTTTCATCCGTGTATTTAAGCGGTATGAGGGGGAGACTCCGGGGCAGTTCCGTACCCGGATGAAGGGAGAGGAGCAGCGTGAAGATGAACGATGATGAGCAGGCTGTGCATATTTTACGCCGTCCGCTTAAAAGAGCGGCGGCTGTTTTGACGGCAGCTGTTTTACTGCTGTCCTCCGGCGGCAATAAGGCACAGCCGGAGACGGAGCTTTTCAGTCTCCTATTGGAAAAACAGGAGCAGGAACAGAGGCAGGAGCAGGAGGAACGGCAGGGAGAGAACGTGATTCTCCTGACCCATTCGGCCACCGCATTCAGTACCACCCAGAAAATAGCGGGGCGTTTTAAAATGGCGCTGGAAGAGAAGTCAGGAGGCCGGTTCCGGGTGGAGATATTTCCGGATGATACACTGGGGCACGTCAACGACAGTGACAGGCCTCTTCTTAACCAAACGGTGGAAATGCGCATTGGGCCGGCGGCCACGGATACGATGGGAGCGATGCTGTGGGCGTCAACTCTGTCGGATGCCTCCCTGGAAGAGATTGACAAACTTTTGAAGGATGGGGAAGCCCGCCGTATGCTGGAGGAGGAATGTGAGGCCAAGGGGATAAAGCTTCTGGCGGTGTTTCCGGCTCATTACCGTGTGCTTACGGGGAACGAGCGGATTGATGAGGCAGAGGATTTTTCCAAGCTGGAGATGCGCATTTTTACTTCCAATACGACAGAAGGGGCCTATTGGCAGAGTCTCGGAGCGCAGACCAGAGTTTATGATATTCATCAGGTGTTTTCCGCACTGCAGCAGGGACTCGTTAATTCACAGGAAAATACGCTCCCTCTCATTGTATCCAACTCGATCCACCGTCTGCAAAAATACCTGATCCTGACCAACCACAAGATTTATTTTGAATGTATGCTGGTGGGTATGGACTTCTATGATTCTCTGAGTGAAGAGGAACAGAAGCTTTTAACTGAGACGGCGCAGGAGATGGTGGGTTATGCAAGGGAGATGGATGAGAGGGAGCTTGAAGCATGTACCGAAGTCCTTTCGGAATCCGGTGTTGAGACGGTTGAACTGCCGGATGAAGTGCTTCGCCGCATGAGGGAAACCGGGGGACCGGTTGTGGAGGCCGCACTGAGAGCGGAGGCCGGGGATGAGAAGATAGACCGCCTGCTTACAGCCCTGCGCGGGGAATAGCGTCATTGCGCAGGGCTTTTGCTTGATGGCGGTGACCTGTTGCGCGGAGCGTGCAGGTTATCGTTTTAATCCGGTGTCACCGCGCCGTACTGCACGGTGACAGTCCCAGATATGTCTGATAAGGTGCCGCCTTCATTCTGAATATAGAACCGGTAGCTGCCTTTATACGTATCATAAATTCCCATGGCAGAATTAAAATGGTTATCAAAACGTGTTTGCAGCGTGCTGTTGTCTTCGGTTATATTCACCTGACAGCGGAAAAACCAGTCGCTGTCCAGTCCGGGTCTGCGCAAACCGGCAGATATCGTTCCCTGGCTGTCTCCACAGGTAATATCATATTCAAAGCTTACCGCGTCACGAATGTCCGGGATTTCACCGATACAGACAGCTTTATTTTCACCAATCGTATGGAGTGAGACGGGGATGACAAGCTTTCCGGAGGAATCCGGGGCATACATTTCAGGCTCTGGTGCCGGTTCTTTTGCCGGCTTTGCTGTTTCGCTGCCGCCGGCTTCGATGGACACATATCCGCCGCTTCCTAAATCAATATTGATCACTCCGGCTTTCGTTCCGTCGGAATATACGAAACGATTCCCGCGTTTGGTAAAGCCATCCGCAATGTCACCGAATGTGGAGCCGTTTGATATAGTCACATCGCAATTTTTATATCCGTCATCAGAGTACAGTTCAAGGTAGCAGTCAGGCGCCGTCATGTTCAGAGTTCCCTGAAAGCCGGACGGAACCGTATAGAAGATTGAGGCATAATCGCTGATTTTTGCATTGATGATTTCACCATACCGGAATACACTGTTAAAATACAGGGTGGCTTCATCTACGTGTATGCCGACTTCCCCAAAGGCGGTGTCGGGGATATGCAGAACCGCGGAGGTGTATTTTGAATAGCTGCCAATATAGCTGATATCTACCTTCCAGTCGCCGTTTTCATTTTCCACGGAAACATCATACAGGGTATCTGCATAGTCAACCGTCACGTCTTTCGCTGACGTGGGGACCAGCTTCACAGCGGCATTGCTATCAATGGAAATCTCGAGATTGGGACGTTCCTTTCGAATGATATGAGCTGCCTTTGCAGTTTTTGTCTGTAAATTCTTAGGCGCCCGGCCGTCATACCGGGAGGCGTTATTTTCCGGGCTTTGGGGCTTATCTGCAGTTCGGACGGTATAAGCCCCTGTTAACGCAAATCCGCACAACAGCAAAGCTGACAGGATTATTGATATGCTAACTGTTATTTTCGATTTTTTCTTATAGTTCATAATGGCATCCAGCCTTTCTTTTAACAGCGTTGCATTCTCGCTCAGCGTGACGGAGGCGAGGGAGTCGCTGTATTTTCCCTTGGCGTCCGCCGCACGCAGCAGAGTCTCCCCGTAGGCCAGCTGCGCCTGCCTGCCGAAGGTACTGATCACGGCTTCATCACAGGAAAATTCACAGGCCCTGTTAATTTCTGCGCCCATCCAATATACAAGCGGATTAAACCAGTGGAGACAGATTGTCACCTGTACCAGCCATTTGTAAAACATATCCCTGCGCCTGTAATGCATCAATTCGTGAAGGATGGTATTTTCAAAGTCGGAATCAGCCATCTTTTCATAGGGAAGCATGATGCAGGGATGTAAAAATCCAATTAAAAGAGGGGAGGAAATAAGGCTGTTTGTATAAAGCCCCACCGCCCTTTTGATACCCGCCCGTTCGGCCAGGGTTCCCAGCCGTTCCCACAGCTCCATATCCGTAACTTCCATGCGTCCGGCCCGCAGGTATTTGATAAAGCTCTGATATACCGTTATTTTGCGTATCAGCAGGCCGGCCGCGGCCATCAGCCAGAGGAAGCCGAAGATAAGCCATAAATTCTGTGCGGCCGGCGGCAACGCGATTTTCAGCCCGGCTGCTCCCGGTTCCATGGACTTGGCGGACTCTGCACCGCTGCTGTCGGAAGGTATATCCTCGTCCGTTAAGTCGGTGCCTGGGATCGACCGGCCGTTTAAAAGCTCCGGTCCATCCGGGCGAAGCTGCATAACGGCGCTGCCGGAGGCCTGGAACAGACTTCCTGTCAGGCTTGGCTCCGGGGTAAAGGGAAGCAGCATCCGGGCCACGACGATAAGCCAGATATAATATTGCCATTGCCTGCTTAACCGGTTCCGATAAAGCGGTCTGCTCAGCAGCAGGATCAAAATCAGCACCGTCCCTGAAAAAGACAGGGAGAGTAACAGCTTTAACAGTTCAATCATCTTTTAGGCAGCTCCCTTCCCAATGCTTTTTGAGGTTCTCGTAATCGTCGGGTGAAATCATTTCCTTCTGAATCAGTGTGGAAATCAAATCCTTAGCGCTGCCCTCATAGATTTTATCCAGAAATGTTTCTGTCTGGGCGGCGCGGTAGTCGGCTTCAGAGACAAGGGCAGTATATCTGTTGCGCCGGCCAATCTTGTTAGTCTTTAGAAAGCCCTTTTCAATCAGCCGGGACAGCAGGGAAATGATCGTATTTTTTGTTGCGGGCGTGCCCTTCTTTTCCAACGCCTCGGCAATTTCCGCGTAAAGGGCGGTTCCGCCGTTTACCCAGATGGTTTTCATCAGCTCCAATTCAAAATCAGAAACCTGCTGTATCATTCTTATCCTCCTTTTGATTACATGTTGCACTCTAACTATAAGATAACACCTTGCACTCTAACTGTCAACTGTTTTAGGCCCCGGAAGCGGCGGCAAAGCAGATTTCGCGTAGCAATTCCTGCTGTCGGACTGCGGATATCGTGATATACTGGGAATAGCAGCGGACGGTTTAACAAAAGAGGGGATGCATGGGGATATTACAGGTCTGCCGGAACAGAAGCGGAGGGAAAAATGGAAAGAGAACGGATATTAAACACAGAGGGGATGATCCGCCCCGGACGCAAGGTGGAGGCGGTCATCAATAATGCGGGGCGTTTCCGGGAAATCAGAGAGGAAGCCGGTTCATTTAGCCAATATATATGGTCATTTTCAAAAGGGAAGACGATCCTTTATATGGGACATCAGAAGGGAAAGGTTCCGGCAAGGAATCTGCTGTCGGATGAAATCAGCAGGGATCTGTTTTCGTTACCATGATATTTTGGAAAATTATCCGGTCGTGAGAAAACGGGAGAAAGTCTGAGAGCCAGGCAGTGCAGCCGCGCTCCGTGGAGAGCGTGCTGCGGCGGAAGGGACTGATGCCGCAGCAGGTTATCGTTATTCTGCAAGCTCTTCCCAGGTCTCATACAGTGTTTCAAGCCTGGATGCGATGGAATCCTTTTCCTGATTCAGTTCCATCAGTTTTGAGACATCGGAAAAGATCTCTTCCAGGCAGAGCAGACCGTCGATCTCCTGATCCCTGATCTCAAGGGCATGTATCTCCTCCTCCGTTTTCTTCAGGGCATTCTGTTTTTTCCGAATCCGCGCCTGTTCCTCTTTTTGCTGTTTCCAGTCCAGCGAAGAAGAGCCGGCCCCGGAAGAAGCAGAAGATGCACCCGTCCCGGAGGCAGAGGCGGCAAAGTCTGCCGCCGGTGTAAAGAGCTGTTCCATCGTCTCTTTTTTCTCCAGATAGTAGTCGTAATTACCAATATAATTAATCAGGTTTCCCAGCTTCAGATCGAGTATTCTTGTGGCCGTCTTGTTGATAAAATAACGATCGTGGGAGACATAAAGTACGGTTCCCGTATAGTTGACAAGGGCATTTTCCAGTATTTCCTTGGACGTAATGTCCAGGTGATTGGTCGGCTCATCCAGGATCAGAAAGTTGGCCTCGGAAAGCATCAGCTTTGCAAGAGATACGCGGCCGCGTTCGCCGCCGCTTAAATCCCGGATCAGTTTGAAAACATCATCTCCGGTAAACAAAAAGGCGGCAAGCACATTTCGGATCTGGGTATTATTCATGTTCGGATAAGTGTCCTGAATCTCCTGAAATAATGTCTTATCCATATGAAGCACCTGGTGTTCCTGGTCGTAGTATCCGATATGGACCCTGGCGCCCAGCGTGATTTCCCCGGCATCCTGTTCTACCAGTCCGTTGATGATTTTTAAAATAGTCGTTTTTCCTGTGCCGTTGTTTCCGATAATGGCAATGCGTTCCCCGCGCTTAATGTCAAAATCCACATTCTGAAAGAGTACGGGGCTGTCAAAGCGCTTCGTCAGGCCGCGTACGGACAGGACATCATTGCCGCTTAGGATATTCGGTTCCAGCGTGATATTCATTGCGTCGTTTAACTCCACCGGTTTATCGAGAACCTCTATCTTGGACAGCAGCTTTTCACGGCTCTCCGCCCTTCGGATGGATTTTTCACGGTTAAAGGAACGCAGCTTCGTAATGACTTCTTCCTGGTGCCGGATCTCTTGCTGCTGGTTTAAATAAGCCTTCATGACACCGGCGCGCAGCATTGCTTTTTTCTCACTGTAGGCGGAATAATTGCCCTGAAAAGTAGTGGCTTTTCCGTTGTCCAGTTCAATAATCTTCGTAACAACCCGATCCAGAAAATACCGGTCGTGGGCCACGATTACGACGGTTCCGGCATAATTAGTCAGATAACCTTCCAGCCATGTGATCGACTCCATATCAAGATGGTTGGTCGGCTCGTCGAGAAGGATGATATCCGGTTTGGAGAGCAGAAGCTTTCCCAGGGACACCCTTGTTTTCTGGCCTCCTGATAATTCTTTTACCGGCTTTTTAAATTCATCCTCCGTAAAACCGAGACCCTTTAGAACGCCGGTGATTTCACTCTGCCATGCATACCCGTTCATCAGTTCAAATTCGTGATTCAGCCTGCTGTAAGTCTGGTAAAGGACCTCCAAGGCTTCGCCGCTTCGATGTTTCATCTGGATTTCCAGTTCGCGGATCTGCTGCTCCATCATGAGAATCGGTTTTTTTACTTCCATCAGTTCATCATAAATCGTGTTATCGCTGTTGATATCCTGGTGCTGGGCCAGATATCCCAGCGTTTTACCCCGGGATATGACGACATCCCCCTCATCGGCTCCCATCTGGCCGGCGATAATTTTAAAAAGCGTGGTCTTGCCGGCGCCGTTGATTCCGACGATAGCCGCTTTTTCACGTTCTTCTATATGAAATGATACATGCTCCAGTATGGAGTCGGTACCAAATGCTTTTGATATATTATTACAAGACAGTATCATGATATCCTCCCGTTTCATCGGTAATAGACCGGCAACTGTTAAGTGAAACAGAGGCAGCCGTTAATGTTTAATTATAGTATAAAAAGCCAGGATTTTCAAGGCTTCAGAAAAAACCTTTGACAATAATTTGTCATATGCTATAATAAATAAAAGTAATTTATTTTTTCAGAGAGAAGGTGACGAAGAGCCGTGGAGCAGAAAGAGATTTCAAAAGCAGTAATTTCCAGGCTGCCAAGATATTACCGGTATTTGGGGGAGTTGCTGGAGGAGGGTGTCGAGCGGATTTCTTCTAATGATTTGAGTATCAGGATGAAAGTGACAGCTTCTCAGATTCGGCAGGATCTTAATAATTTCGGTGGGTTCGGGCAGCAGGGCTACGGATATAATGTAAAATATTTATATAGTGAGATAGCGAGGATTCTTGGGATAGACAGACAGCATAACCTGATTATCATCGGTGCGGGAAACCTGGGACAGGCCATTGCAAATTACACAAACTTTGAACGCCGGGGTTTTCTGATCAAGGGAATGTTCGATGTGAATCCGCGCCTGGTGGGCCTGGTGGTCCGCGGGGTGGAGATTAGAGGAATCGAGGATCTGGAACAGTTCATTAAGGATAACGAGGTGCAGATTGCAGCTCTAACGATTCCGAAGTCTAAGGCGCCCGAGATCGCAGAGCGTCTTGTCAAAGCCGGAATCAAAGCCATCTGGAACTTTGCTCATACGGATTTGCAGGTTCCCGACGATGTCGTAGTGGAAAATGTCCATTTATCCGAGAGCCTGATGCGCCTTTCCTACCGTGTCTGCAACATGCAGGATCAGAAAGAGCGGGAGAGGGAAGAAGCCCTTGGAAAAGCAGGAGACGCCAGAGAGAGAACATGATAGTAGGTGTTGGAACGGATTTAATCGAGATAGAACGCATTAGAAAAGCCTGTGTTAAAGAGGCTTTTTTAGCGCGTGTATATACGGAGGAGGAATGCCGGCAGGCCGGGGGTAACGCAGCCCGGCTGGCCGGCAATTTTGCCGTAAAGGAAGCAGTCGCCAAAGTGTTCGGAACGGGCTTTCGCACCTTCGGCCCCAGAGAGATCGAGGTATTGAGGGATGAGCTGGGAAAGCCCTATGTCATGTTATACGGAAAAGCGGAGGAGACGGCCAAACGTCTGGGAATCAAAAAACTGTTTGTATCGATCAGCAATACGGCCGTGTACGCATCGGCCTATGCAGTAGGAGAGGGGGACGTGGGATGAGACGCCTGGTAACCGGAAAACAGATGAAAGAAATTGACGCGTATGCTATCCAGACTATAGGGATTTTGTCCATGGTTCTGATGGAGCGGGCCGCCCTGGCGGTGGCGGACGAGCTGATGCAGGAGTATCAAAGGCGAGGGAGGAAGCCGGTTTTGGACGCCCGTGTCCTCGTATTTTGCGGGACGGGCAACAATGGTGCTGACGGTGCGGCGATTGCCCGTATATTACATTTAAGGGGGATTTCCGTTTCTATTATCACAGTGGGAGACAGAAGCCGCTGGACGGGCGAAATGGAACGTCAGATATCAATCGACGAGAAGCTGGGGATTGCAATTGAGGATTTCGGCGGATATCTGCCGGGGCGTTTTGATGTGGCGGTGGATGCCATGTTTGGAGTGGGACTTTCCAGGGAGCTGGAGGGCGAGTTCAGGGAAGCGGTAGTGTTCCTTTCGGGGCTTAAGCCTGAATTCACCGTGGCGGTCGATATTCCGTCCGGTGTCTGTTCGGAGACCGGACATATCCTTGGGGATGCGGTGAAGGCAGATCTGACGGTGACCTTCGGCTACGAAAAAGTGGGAACCGCCATATACCCCGGAAAGGGATACTGCGGCAGGGTCGAGGTAAGGGATATCGGATTTCCCGGTTACGATGGTTACAGCGGAACGCGTTTTTTTACATATGATACGTCTGATTTATCCAGGATTCCGCAGAGAAAGCAGGATTCCCACAAAGGAACTTACGGTAAAGTACTGATTGCGGCCGGCTCCGGAGGAATGTGCGGCGCAGCATATCTGAGCGCCCTGGCCGCATACAGGACAGGCGCGGGTCTGGTGAAAATATTGACGGTTGAAACAAATGTGCAGATACTCCAGACACTGCTCCCCGAGGCAATTATAGCATCCTATCCGGAAGGGATGGAGGCGGAGGAACCGGAAGCATTCCGGGAACTTGTGGAGCGGGAGTGTGCCTGGGCCAGTGTCATTGTACTGGGACCGGGACTGGGGCGGGGCCGCCATGTGGTGAAATTGACGGAATATGTACTTTTGTCGGCTTATGTTCCCATAATTTTAGATGCAGACGGATTAAACACTGTGGCGGAATATCCTCACCTGTCGGAATTTTTCACGGAGAATGTGATTGTGACCCCTCATCTCGGCGAGATGGCGAGGCTGACGGGGCAGGAGGTGGAGACTTTAAAAGAGGATCTGCCGGGGGCGGCTGTCGCTTATTGTGAAGATAAAGGCGTAACCTGCGTCCTGAAAGATGCTGTTTCCGTTGTTGCGGGCAAGGACGGCTCTGTCTTTATTAACAGCAGCGGATGCGGAGCCATGGCGAAAGCAGGTGCCGGGGATGTTCTGACCGGCCTGATTGCGGGCCTGATCGCCCTGGGCCTCCAGGAAGATGAGGCGGCGTCCCTGGGCGTGTGGCTTCACGGTCTGGCAGGAGACAGAGCTGCAAAGAGAAAAGGAGATCATTCTATTCTGGCCAGGGAGATTGCAGATTCAATTATGCAGGAGGACGACAATGGAAGAACCATACAGCAGGGTTTATGCGGAAATCAACCTTGATAATATCATAAAAAATATGGAGACGATGGCAGCGGGACTGCCGTCCGGGACCGGAATAATAGGCGTTGTAAAAACCGACGGCTACGGACACGGCGCCGTGCCGGTGGCAAAAGCCATCGCTCCTTTTGTCTGCGGATATGCAGTGGCTGCTGTGGAAGAGGGAATCATACTCAGAAAGCACAAAATCACGAAACCGGTTCTTATTCTGGGCAGTACACACGAGCGCCATTTTAAGGAGCTTTTGGATTATGATATCAGGCCGGCCCTCTATGAATATTCCAAGGCGGAGAAGCTTTCAAAGACTGCCGTAAAGGAGGGTAAGACGGCAAAGATACATATTGCGCTGGATACGGGGATGAGCCGGATTGGCTTTCAGCCGGGGGAAGCCAGCGTACGGGAGGTGGAGCGGATTCACACGTTGCCGGGAATCAGGATAGAAGGTCTATTTACCCACTTTTCAAAAGCCGATGAGTTCGATAAGGATTTTACTGAGCTTCAGTACAGACGTTATATGGAATTTAATGAAGCGTTAAAGCAACGGGGGATTGAGATTCCGGTCCGCCATTGTGCCAACAGCGCGGCGATTATGGATCTGCCGCAGATGGGGCTGGATGCGGTCAGAGCCGGAATTTCCATGTATGGAATCTACCCTTCCGACGAGGTGAACAGGGAGATGCCGCTTTATCCGGCTATGGAAATCAGGAGCTTTGTGACCTGTGTCAAGGATATTGAGCCGGGAACAAGCGTAAGCTACGGAGGGACCTTCACCGCAAAACGGAGGATGCGAATTGCCACCATTAGTGCCGGATATGGGGATGGATACCCAAGGAGCCTTTCCGGTAAAGGCTATGTTCTGATCAGAGGCAGGAGGGCGCCGATTCTGGGCCGCGTCTGTATGGATCAGTTCATGGTGGATGTGACGGATATCCCCGGTGCGGCGGAGGAGGATCGGGCCACACTGGCCGGACGGGACAGGGATGAGATGCTGTCAATGGAAATGCTGGCTGAGCTCTGCGGCGGTTTCCGCTATGAGATACCCTGTGTGCTGGGAAAACGTGTTCCCAGGGTCTATATAAGACATGGAGTAGAGGTGGGCAGGAAAGATTATTGGGACGATAAATATGTAGATTTTATTTAATTAGCAGGTGAGGACGCCGCCGGTACGGCCAGCGGACGAGGTGGTGGGGTGTGTATATGAGTCTTTCGTCCCGGGGAGAGATTGTCGTGGGTTGGGGCTGCGGGCGAAGATAAAGTCTGCGGAGCACGCTCCCGCTCTGTGAAATGCATCGCGCTGCTAAGCTCGACAGGACCTCGCTAATCAGCGATGGATTTAGGCGGCATCCGCAGACTTTATCTTCCCCT
>OBXO01001346.1_pt1 | contig 11972 bp, 5 predicted proteins | sample 1501431 | NCBI WGS metagenome assembly OBXO01 (sample SAMEA2580163, study PRJEB22360) | human gut metagenome | biome: human gut; feature: human-associated habitat; material: faeces | place: Denmark | collected 2008/2010 | reverse complement strand
CTGTAATCAGAAAACCCATCTTTTCGTACATTACCTACATCTACAAAGCGTCCTTACTCAGCAAAACCCAAATTTAGTGTTTTATAACCGCCGTACTGGGTGTTGGTATCGGCTTGTCAAATGCATTGGCGACAAGTCTTTTGAGTTCTTTTTTTCAAAAGAATGAACTGGCTAAATATATGGGATGGAGAACAGCGGCCGGAGGTATCGGAACTTCTCTTATGACAATGGCTGCCGGTCAGCTGCTGAAAATCAACTGGCATTTATCTTTATGACCGTAAGTACCGTAATTACCCCTAAAAATGCAACGTTGTACAATGCAATGAGTGGTGATACAGATTTCCCACAGCCGGAGACATTCCGGTATTATAAAAAAGTTTTTGAAACCGCAAAGAAAACTGATCCGAATGCTTTATATACATTCCATATATGCGGTGAGAGCAGGGATATTCCCTCAGAGTTGGAGGAAATGGCTGATTTCTTCACGTACCAGTCGGGACATTTCCGCAAGGGACAGCATTTTGCATATGATATACCGGCAGCAATGCTGGCAGAGGGGTACGGGAAACCCATGATTAACACGGAACCGTGCTATGAACAAATTGCATCACCCGGACAGATACGATTTACCCGCAGGGAAGTAAGGATGGCGGCATGGCAGTCCGTGTTGTCTGGTGCAGGAGCAGGAGTTTCCTATGGTGCCCACGGAATCTGGAGCTGGCATCATAACGGGGAGAGTTTTGATTCCTTTATCCGCAAGGGTGCCGGATTTGCTCTTCCATTTGACTGGCATGAAGCATTGCAATTTGAAGGAGCAAATGATATGCATTTTTTGAAAGAGACATTCGAAAAACTGTTCCCGGACGGATATACAGCAGATTTGGAATTACTTCATAAATATGCCTGAAATCCGCTGTGCACATGATGATGAAAAATATGTTATTTATCTTCCCACGAATATAGAGCTGGATGTTTCCCCACTTGGGCTCAGCCGTGAAAATTCCAGTCCCAGAATTATTGATCTTCAAAACAAAGAGGAATATCAGGCGGTTTGGAAACAAGATGGAAAACAACTGCAACTTACGCCATGTTATGAAGATATGCTGATTATTTTAAGAAAAAGCAATTCGGGCAGAGCGTGTATAGGTAAAATTCATTGATATGTCTGATGATTGTCATTGCGATTGATGCTGCAAAATGTAACAGAGTAATCAAAAAATTCATGAAACGTGTTTTGGCTATCGAAAATATCTTCCTGATTCAGAAGAAATGTATCTGAATCAGGAAGATATTTTAGTTATAAGTATCAGAGTTTTTCAATGGCAGATCTGATTTTTGAGTAATTTCTGTTTTTTCAATTATCAATTCCGATTTTCTATCTACATCATCAAGAATACAGGCAAAAAACTTTGAAATAGTCATAAATTCTAAAGATTATTCTAAAACATAAAAAATATCCACAAATAGTAATAAACAAACCTAAAATTGTCCTATAATCTTTGTAAAATTCCATGCTAAAATATTAACAGAATAACGGCAAATAAGTCCAAAGCAGGAGAATTTTGCGGTAATGCTGTCAGGCAGTATGCCGGTCGTGGTGGTGTAGAAGGAAAAAGACGATTTCTGGAATAGGGAGAATATTGGTAATCTAAACGGAAGGAAGCCATGGTCAGAAGAACGATAAGAACGGTGGTAATGAAGGGAGAAAAGAATTGAATTCAAAAAAAATTTGTTTGTTTTTATTAAGTTTGGCAATATCTGCTTCAAGCATTTCTTTAGAAAATGTTGCTGCAAAAGAAAAAGAAGATAAGATTTCCGGATATGATATTTATGTTGCGGTAAATGGAAGCAATACTGACGGAGATGGATCAGAAACAAAACCATATGCAACCCTTGATAAGGCAAGAGAGGCGGCAAGGGAGCTGAGCTCAGACGCTCACAATGTCAGAGTTAGTATTGGAGAAGGAAAGTACTTTGTAGGGGAACCGATTGTATTTGATGCGAAAGACAGTAATGTAATATATGTAGGTGATCATGCAGTCCTGACAGGTGCTAAGACATTAACAGATCTAACATGGGAAAATTATAGTGATAGTATCAAAGTGGCTTCGGTGGAATCAGGACAGGAAATCGATCAGCTATTTATAGACGGAGAACAGCAAATTCTGTCGAGATATCCCAATTATGATCCTGAACAGGTGCTCCAGGGATCTGCTACGTTGGAAGAAGTCAAAGCCCGCAGTAAAAACTGGAGTGATCCCGCAGGAGGTTATATCCGATCGCTTCACCAGAAGAAGTGGGGAGGGAACTCCTATAAAATAAAGGGAAAAGATAATTCATCATTCGGACTAACTTATGAGTGGGTCGGAGATAATAACCGGGGTTCAGAAATGCTTTCATCCACCATCATGGTTGAAAATATTTTTGAAGAATTGGATAGTCCTGGGGAATGGTACTATGATTATGCGAAAAAAAAATTATATGTTTATCCCCGGGAAGGGACAGACCTGGAAAACTCTGTGGTCGAAGGAGCAGTCACGGAAGAAATTCTTCATGTTGAGGGAGTAGAAGATGGTGAGCAGGTAAGAAACCTCACATTCGACGGCATTACACTTGAGAATACAAAAAGAACAATGTTTACGGGAACGTATGTGCCATTGATGCGCAGTGACTGGTGTGTAGTACGTTCAGGTGCTCTGTTCATTCAGAATGCAGAGGATGTCACATTTAAAAACGGTATGATACGCAATATCGGTGGTAACGGGGTTTTTCTTTCAGGACATTCCAAAAATGTTCTTATTGATAATAATGAGATCATCAATATTGGCTCTTCAGGTGTGCAGGTCGTTGGATTTCCAGATTCCTGCCGAGAACCATCATTTTGGGAATATACAAACCCTCTGAGACCAGAAGTAGAGAACGCTTATGTCCATAAAACGACAATAGAAGACACAACTAAAGGGCCGGCGAAAGAACATTATCCACGAGAAGCTGTGATTTCAAACAACCATATTCAGAATGTGGGTATCTGGGAAAAGCAGTCGAGTCAGGTAGCGCTGTCTGTAGCATATAAGATCCAGATACTCAACAATACCCTGCATGATGGACCGAGAGCAGGGATCAACATCGGTGATGGGACTTTTGGAGGACACGAACTGGCATATAATGATATCTTTGATGTACAGAAGGAAACAGATGATCACGGAATGTTCAATTCATGGGGAAGAGACAGATTCTGGTCTTTAGGTGGGTATGATACACAGGGATGGAATGGCGCAGCGAAAGAACCATACAGTCTACTGGACGTGATAGAGCCAATTGAGATTCATGACAACAGAATGCATTTTGGCGGAAGACTTGACGGCGGTTCGACATTTGGAATCGATTTGGATGACGGATCTACGAATTATAAGATATATAATAATCTCTGCCTGAATATGGGGATCAAGTTACGAGAAGGATTCCACAGGGAGGTTTATAATAATATTCTCGTAAATGGACAGATTAATTTGCACTGCACTTATGAAGACTCTTATGATGTGATTGAACGAAACATCGTTGTCAAGGGCAATCCATATTCACTCGCAACGACAGATGAATATCGTTTTAGAGTAAGTGAAGACAGAATAGATAATAACTGGTTCTATGATCCGGGAATGACAGCATCATACCCTGATTTTTGGACAAATTTGGGCTATGATGTAAATTCAGTGAATGCGAATCCCCTGTTTAAAGACACATCATCAAATGACTATACAGTAATGAATACAGAAAGCATGGGGAAAGTCAACTTCAAAAATTTCCCGATGAATCAGTTTGGAAAACCGGGCTGTGAATATAAGGCTCCTGTTTATGAAAAAACAGAAGCAGATGGGAATCAAGATATGTTAGAGCGCGAAGATTGGCTCGGCGCGACTATTAGCATTGTTGATGATGCAATTATGTCATCTACAGGAGCAGGTCATTTGATTCCATGAAAAAAGTGTTGCAGGATTCACAAGCAGCCATTTATGGATTTAAGGCAGGAGATGTGCTAAAGAGCTTGAATGGAGAAACAATAGGGGAAAAGTCTTCATTTGTTTCAAAATATAATGAGATCGAAGAAGGAAACATTGTAAATATCAAATTGGTGAGGAATCAGCTGACGGTAAGCTTAAACTTTATGAAGACAGGAAGTGAAAAAATCATCGATGACCAGGATTCTGTTATAAAATACAGTGGGGGTACATGGGAAGAATCTACGCCAGACAATAATGCATCAAATGCATTAAATTGTATAGACAAGACTCTGACTGCCATGAATGTAGGGTTTGCAGAAGATGTTGATGATATCAGTGTGGAAGTCCCATTTTACGGAACACAGATTAAACTTTTCAGCCGAATGGAGAGTAATTTGGGTGAATACAAAATTGTGATCGTAGATGAGACTGGTGAGCAGGTTCAGGAATCCACATGCAGCGCATACATAGAGGGAAAGAAGGATGCGCAGTTAATTTTTAATTCTAATGTTTTTCCTCAGGGCGATTATACACTTCGTCTAACTCGCATAAGTGGAGATTATGTGATCATTGATGCATTTAAGGTATTCACTAAGGCAGAAGGTGAGATTGATGATGTTGTCACAGAACCGATTACTGTTACGGATAACAATGTGAGGGTTACAGAGCTGACATCCGGGAAAGAGCTTAAGATAGAAGTTCCACTGAAGAACAATCAGGCAGAGTCTATAGATATTACAGCGGCTGTTTTGATAAGCGGAAATGAAGGTGTACTACAACTGGAAATGCTGACTAAAGAAGATATAACGTTAGCATCAGGGAACGGTGAGAATGTGCAGCTTAGTATTAAAACACCGGAAAACAGTGAGAGCAAAAGGCTTGAGGTTTATGTTTACGGAAAAGAAGGCGGACAACCGTATGCCTACCCATATTTGATAAATGGTAAGAATATCGTACAGAAAGAAGTGACAATCCTGGATGAGTCGAACAATGGAGTTATTTATACCTACACAAGTGAAGACCGTCTTCTGACGATAGCAGCAGGAGGATTTACTTCAGGAGAACAGGTATTGTTACAGATTAGTAACGAAAACGGAGATATGATCGGGCTCAGACAAGTAAAGGTAGAAGAAAATGGTCAGGCAAAAGCAGCATTTATTCTTTCAGAGCATAATATCGGACAGCTATCATTAAAGATGAAAGATGAAAAAGGCCTGGAAGAAACAGGAACTGTTGAAATTAGTGAAGGTGTAGATATCTTGGATAAGTCAGCATTAGGGACAGCGGTTAAGGTTGCATCAGATATCGTAAATGATGAGGAAATCGCTGCTAAATATACGAAGGATTCATGGATGGAGTTTTACAATTCATATTATCGTGCAATGGAGAAACTGGAAAGTGATACAGGCAGCCAAAGCAAGATTATCCAGGCAACAAATGAGCTCTTGGAGGCACATGAAAGTCTGCAGCTTATGGAAGAGACAGGAGAATATGTCCCATCTCAGGCAAACAGGGGAGAAAAATGGCAAGTATACGATCACGAAGGTGTAAAAGATGGTGGAGATTTTGATTCGGGAAAAGGCGATTGGATGATGAGGAAGGATCATATCGATACGACTGTGAAGGGAGCATACGTTGAGTTTAAGGGCAATTTCACCTCGTTTTCGATAGAAGGGGCGAACAAAGAAGATTCAGCTGATTTTAGGGTCATTATCAAGGATGAGATAACAGGTGAAGAAAGGGAAGAAGAAGTTATACTTTCGAGAAATGGATTTCATGAAGAGATTTATGCAGTGGAAGGAATGAATAATAATGCGAAGAGTATCAGCGTATATCATAATGGACAAGGTCAGGATAAATCCTATTTGGAGCTGTGGAAAGTGGCCTATACGGAATTAGCAGATGCTTCACAGCAAGTTTCTGAATTAACAGGTATTGAGATAACAAAACTCCTCAATATAATTGAATATCGGCCGGGATATGAGGGAGAGATATCTCTGTTAGGCGGAGAACTCACAGAGACCTACAGCGATGGTAGTACAAATGTCATCCCGATGAACAGCAGTATGTATGAGAGTGGATTTGATATAGTCGAAGTGGGTCTTAAAGAAATCTTCATAAGAAATAATGGACAGCAGGCATCATTTACAATCACTGTAAAGCAGGAGGGGAAATATTTCCTTTCAGTAGTTAATGGAATCGGCAGCGGTGAATATGAGGCAGGGACAGAAGTTGAGATTTCGGCAGAGGATACACTTGATGGGAAAAAATTTGCAGGTTGGATGAGCAGCGATGGTGGAAGTTTTGAAAATGCTCAGGATAATGTAACTTTGTTTATTATGCCGGCAAATAACACTGTTGTTACGGCACAGTATGGTGAAGATGGGGGCATCCGAAAAAGCCTGGAACTGGTTGTTGCCATGGCAGAGAAGATGGAAGCACAACAAATAGAAAATAATTGCTACACTGCAGAAACGTGGCAGGCAGTTCAGGAAGCTCTTGATAATGCAAGGGCCCTGCTGGAAAAACCTGATGCGAGCCAGAATGAAATTGACAATGCATTCCTGGAGTTGATTACTGCATGCAACCTGTTGGAGAATGGTGTGCAGAAGATAGGACTGAAAGCAGCAATAGAAGGCGTAGAAATGATTCTGGCTGACGAAGATGCAATAAGAGAATATACTTCGGAAAGCGTGGAAGCTGTGAGGACTGCACTGGCAGAGGCACAGCGTGTATATCAGGAATCCAGTGCAGACCAGGAGACTGTGAACAGTGCGTCAAGAAAGCTCATGGACGTAGTGACTAGCATGTTGTTGAAAGAAGAGAACACCCGTCTGAGAATTCTGATCAGGAAAGCAGAGGAGCTGCTTAAGAACGAAGATCAGTATACGTCTTCAAGTATTGAAAAGCTGAAATCTGTTATCGAGGCTGCGAAGAAGGTAGATGCAGACAGCCAGGCTGCAGATAAGGAAATTAGTGAAGCTTACAATTCTCTGGCTGAAGCTATGGCATCACTTGTGCGGAAAGCGAATAAAGAGGAGTTAAGAAATGCATTGGAAAAATCAGGTGAAATTCTGAACGAATCAGATAAATATCTGGAAGAAAGTATTGCGGGTCTCCAGGCGGCAGCAGATGAATCACAGGGTGTATATGATAGGGAAGATGCAGATGCCGACACAGTAGGAGAAACATTGAAGATGTTAGTCAACGAGATCCTGAAAGCCCGCCTAATGGGGGATGTGAATCTAGATGGAACAGTGGATACGGAGGATTCAGCAGAAGTGCTGATATATGCGGCTGAACTTAACGTTCTGACAGAAGAACAGGGAAAGGTGGCAGATGTGAACTGTGACGGATCTTCAGATAGTGATGATGCGGCTCTGATTCTTCAGTATGCTTCAGAAAAAATAGCGAAATTTTAATTATACCGGGGCATGATTATTTCAATATAAATTTCTTGTGATTTTGTAATAGTCATTGAAACTTAAAAGGATGCTGACCCTTTGACTTATAAGATAACTAATGATAATATAAACCTAAGTTTTATTAAACGGAAAGGGGAGTATCATGATTAGGATTGCATTGGTGGACGATGATGTCCGGCATCTGGAGTTAATGAAATCATATTTAAAAAAATATGGTATGCAGGAAAACATGAATTTCTCGATCACAGAATATCGCAACGGACTGAACTTTGTAGAAGAATATGATGGAAATCTTGATGTTGTTTTTTTAGATATTGAAATGCCCCATCTGGACGGTCTGGAGGCAGCCAGGAGAATTCGGGAAAAGGACCAGACCCTGGGGATTGTCTTTGTGACCAATATGGCGCAGTATGCCATAAAGGGTTATGAAGTGAATGCCATTGACTTTATTGTAAAACCGGTGGAATATTATGTCTTTACGGATAAATTAAAAAAAGCACTTCGTTTTTCCAAATTGAATACGGAAAAGGAACTTGTAATTGATACAGAGGAGATTGTGGTGAAGCTGCGGGTTTCACAGATCACCTATATTGAAAAAGATAAAAATTACCTGGTTTACCATACAAAAGGAGATGCCTATCGTGTAAGAGGAACTATGATCTCCACGGAAGAAAAACTGAAGACGGAAGCATTCTCGAAATGTATCAGCGGCTGTCTGGTCAACCTGAAATATGTAACAAAGGTATCAAAAGATATGGTATGGGTCGATCAGATACAGCTCCCCTTAAGCAGACAGCGGAAAAAGGAATTTAAAGAGGACCTGATGAAATACATAGGAGGGATGTAGGGATGGAAGATATGCAGTTTATCTCATGTGTGCGCTTTTCTTTACAATTGATTATTGTAGAAGCCTTTTTTATATTAGGGTGGAACCGGAAGCATCATTTTTTACTGCGGCTGATCACATCCTTTGCAGTATATTTTGTGTTCGTAAGTCTGTTGTTTCGGCTGTTTGTAAGCATTCCGGGCGGCAATCCGATCATCTATACGTTATATTATATGAGTATGTTCTTTTTGACTTTGGCTGGGATGAAATACTGTTTTCAGGTTAAGGCAAAGGAGATCCTGTTTGCCGGAATCTGCGCCTATGCCACGCAGCATATTGCTTTTGCGGTTTCCATGATGATTCAGGAGATAAGCGGAATTGTATTAAGCCCAGTTCCGGATTTCCTGTTCTTTCGGTTTCTGCCATATTTGCTGATATCACTATTCGTATATTTCGTGCTGGTAAGAAGGTATGAAGGAAAAAGTGAACTGAAAGACCGGGATAGCCGCATGCTGGTTCTGGCATTTGTAATCCTGCTTACTGCGATTTTTATCAGTGTACTGGTAGACAACAAGATGTTTCAGGGAGAACCCGGAATTTTAAGAAATGTTTTCTGCAAACTGTATGCTGTGCTCTGCTGTGCCATGGCGATATTTGCTGCATATAATCTGACCAGACAGAACTGGATTCTGCATGAGAATGAAATAATGGAAACGATGCTGCACAATTTAAAGGAACAGCAGAAGCTGTCCAGAGAAAACATCAATATTATTAATATCAAATGCCATGACCTGAAGTACCGGATTTCCCAGATTTCTAAAATCGATGACGCGGGAGAGCAGAAAGAGTATATTGAAACGATAAAACAAGCGGTGGCAATTTATGATAATATTTACCAGACAGGCAATGATATCCTGGATCTCGTACTCACAGAAAAAAGCCTTCTGTGTGATGAATACAGAATAAAGATGAGCTGTATGATAGAAGGTACCATTATGAATTTTATAAATACCACCGATTTATATGCGCTGTTTGGGAATCTGCTGGATAATGCGATTGAAAGTGTTATGAAGGAAGTAGATGAGGAGAAAAGAATTATCAGTATTCTGGTGGCGAAGAAACCACAGGGATGCCATATTCATGTGGACAACTACTGCGGTGAACAGCTCACTTTTGAAGATGGACTGCCGGTGACTTCCAAAAAGGATAAAGCTTATCATGGATTTGGTGTGAAAAGTATCAAATATATTGTGGACAAGTATAAAGGCGATGTCCTGATGCAGGCTGCTGAGCAGCGGTTTCAGGTAGATATTTTGTTTTATATGTAAAGAGCAAAAAGGCAGCGGGTATCTTGTATCCGCTGTTTTTTGCTGCAAAAAATGACCAATTTTACCCTGTGGCATACCAAATGAACCAGAAATTATATTTTGTATTATTTTGTGGTATTTTGGATTTACAACATAAGAAGTACAAAAAAAGATAATGGAGGGAAAAGGTATGGGAAATGTTGAAGTTGCATGGGAGGACGTGATCAGCGTCATCCAGTTAGTCAGGACACATCTGATTGTAATAGCAGCTGCGTTGGTATGTATGATAGCAGTGATGATTCTTGCAGGCAGATGGAAAAAGCCTGTGAAAGGATTTATCAGGTTTCAGTCGTTTATGGCGTTCATCGTGGTTTTAGCACTGGTGGTGAATACCATGTTATCAGGCGCTTTGTATAACACCTTAAATGTAGTGTTGTCTGATAAAGGTAAACTGAGTCAGGAAAATATGGATCATTCCAGACAGGTTATTGAAGAAATAACCGAAGAAGGCATCGTTCTGACTAAAAATGAGGATTCTTTTTTACCGCTGAAACCGCAAAAAATCAATGTATTTGGCTGGTCTTCTACAAATCCTATTTATGGAGGCACCGGTTCCGGAACAGTGGATACCACTACAGCAGTGGGGATTCTGGAAGGGCTTTCGAATGCGGGATTTGAGACAAACAGTGAACTGTCTGATCTCTATGTGAATTATCGTGCAGACCGCCCGGTGATCAGCATTAATGAAGGGCAGGAATGGACGCTTCCGGAGATACCGGTTTCTGAATATCTGGATAAAACCTTAGAGAATGCAAAAGCATTTTCAGACACGGCGGTTCTGGTTTTCTCCCGTACTGGCGGTGAGGGCACGGATCTTCCCCAGGATATGGGAAGCATTATGGACGGATCTACCATGGATATAGGAACCAAATATCTGAAAGGCAGTTATGTCAATAACTCAGAGGAATATGCTGATTTTGAATCGGGCCAGTCTTATCTGGAGCTAAGCCGTACCGAAGCAGATCTGGTTGATATGGTATGCGGCGAGTTTGAAAATGTAATTGTAGTATATAACGGTGCTAATCCACTGGAGCTTGGCTGGACCAATGATTATGAACAGATTAAAAGTGTTCTGCTGTGCGCCGGCGCAGGAGCAACGGGATTCAATGCCCTGGGAAATGTTATTGCAGGCAATGTGAATCCGTCAGGTAAAACAGTGGATACCTGGGTGAAAGATTTAAAGCAGACACCATATATCAATAATATTGGACACTTCGCATATACCAATACGGAAAATGTGGAAGAGGCAGCAAAAGCAGCATGGGAAAAAGCAGACGGCATTGTTTCTTTTGTAAATTATACAGAAGGCATTTATACCGGTTATCGTTTTTATGAGACAGCAGCGGAAGAAAAGCTGATTAATTACAATGACCAGGTGATGTATCCTTTTGGATATGGTTTAAGCTATACGGCATTTGATCAGACCATGGGAGAACTGAAGATCACCGAAGACAGCATCAGCGTGGATGTAACGGTTACCAACACGGGAAATAGAGCCGGAAAAGAAGTGGCTGAATTATATTATCCCCCGCCGTATGTAAATGGAGGAATTGAAAAATCCAGTGTCAATCTGGCGGCTTTTGATAAAACGGATTTGTTGGAGCCGGGGCAGTCCCAGACACTGACAATCAGTTTTCCAATCGAGGATATGGCTTCTTATGACACTTATGGAGCCGGGGCATATGTTCTGGATGCCGGTGATTATGAGATCAGCCTTCGTTTAGACAGTCACAATGTAATTGACCAAAAGGTATATAAGGCAGATCGCAGGATTGTATACGATAAGGATAATCCTCATTCTGATGATGCAGTAGCGGCAGAAAACAGGTTTGAGTTTGCAGAGGGGGAGGTGACTTATTTATCCCGGGCAGATGGATTTGCCAATTACGAAGAAGCTGTAAAAGCGCCGGAAAGTTTTGAACTACAGGGAGAAGTTCAGGGAAATGGAACTTATAACCCGGAGGAGTATAACAATCCGGAAGATGTGATGCCAATCACCGGGGCTGATCATGATATGGAATTGTTTGAATTAAGAGGAGCCGGGTATGATGATCCCCGTTGGGAGAAGCTTCTTGACCAGGTGACTGTGGATGAGATGGTGGAACTGATTGCATATGGAGGACATCAGACTGCCGCTGTAGATTCCGTTAAGAAACTGAGAACTCTTGATACAGACGGACCGGCTGGCGTGAATTCCAGCACACTGGGTGCCTTTGGAACCGGATACTGTTCGGAAATCGTAATAGCCCAGACCTGGAATGAAGAGCTGGCGGCAAAAGCAGCACAGGGAATCAGCAGAGAATTTACAGACTACAATATCGTTGGCTGGTATGCACCGTCTATGAACCTACACCGG
>OBXO01001342.1_pt1 | contig 12000 bp, 8 predicted proteins | sample 1501431 | NCBI WGS metagenome assembly OBXO01 (sample SAMEA2580163, study PRJEB22360) | human gut metagenome | biome: human gut; feature: human-associated habitat; material: faeces | place: Denmark | collected 2008/2010 | reverse complement strand
TATTTTGAAAAAATTCTTTGTCCAGTTTTAAAATATCCACAGGAATATCTTTCAGCATACTCAGGGATGAAAATCCCGTTCCAAAATCATCCATAGATAACCGGAATCCTTTTTCCTTGATCTTAGCAGCAGACTCCATAACAATTTCAGGACTATCCAAAAAAGCACTTTCTGTTATTTCTAATTCTATGTATTTTACAGGTACGCAGTATTTATGGCAGACCGCTTCCAGCTGTTCCATTAAATCCTTTTCTCTAATATGTACACGGGAGATATTCACCGCTACCGGATATACTTTTTTCCCCTCCTGCATCCACTTTTGCATTTCCTTACACACATGCTCAAAGACATACAAATCCAGTTCTGATATAAATCCATTTTGTTCAAACACCGGAATAAAGTCTCCAGGCATGATCATATCCTCTCCAGTGGGCTGCCATCTTGCCAGAGCCTCCAGGCTTAAATATTCTCCGCTTCTTACGTCCACCCTGGGCTGATAATAGATGAGAAACTCCTCATTTTCCAAAGCATTTTTCATTCTTGCGGTAATATATTTTTCCCGGTCACGACGGCGCTGAGAGTCCCGGTTAAAAAATCCATAGCTGCTTTTATGATAATCTTTAATTGATTTCCTTATCATTTCTGCACAGTCTATCATTTCCTGTATATCCAATGGGATCTCCTCTTCCATACAGATACCCGCCTTACATACAAATGAAAACATCAGTTCAAGTCTGGCAGACAGATGTTCCACATGGTTGAGCAGCTGCTGTACTCTTCTTTCCAGCTCCATCTGCTCCCGGTAATAGAGAAGAACCACAAACGTATCTGCTTCCAAGCGGGCATAACACTCATCTTTTTCAATAAACAGCCCTAACAGATTACTGATTTCAATTAAAACTTCATTACCGATCGTATAACTGAATTCAAGATTAATCGCTTTAAAATTCTTTATGTCAAAGGTAACGACCGCTTTTTTCCAACCTGCCCTTTTCGGACTTTTCTCAGTTTCAATTAAGAATTTATTCTTGTTCCAGGACTCCGTCAGTAAATCACTGTATGCAGCCCGCAGGGTATATTTTAAGGAACGCATGCGCAATATGCTGGCTGTGATAATCTTTCCCGCCATGAGATATGTTATAATTTCTTTTCTGGTCCAGAGTCTTTCTGCCTTCTCATCAAAGATGCCGATATACCCTGCAAACACCCCTTCTTCTCGAATTGCAATCTGCATAAGTGCCCTGGTACCATAAATTTTTTCGTGTTCAGCCACGATGCGGCTTACTTTTTCCAGGTCCGCAAGGCAGTTGCAAAGGCAAATACCATTTTTGTCAAAACCATTGGCATATGCCCTTATGAAATAGGCAGGAATATAATGTAGATTTTCATTAATAACCCGGATGTCACCTACATGATATTTATATGTCATTTCGAAGTACTTCCGGTCCGGAGATAATTCCATGACAGTTGCCCGTTCCACCTGAAAATACCTGCACAAGCGCTCCAGTGAAATCTCTATGCCGATAGCCGCATCTTCACATAAAAATAGTGTATCTGTAAGTTCTGTAATGAATTCGATATCTGCCTGTCCATTCAAGGTATCATAGGATGTAACCGCCTTCAGCTCCGGCAAATCCATATCTGTTTGCTGTTTAAATTCCTTTTCCTTTATTATCCGAAAAAACTGTCCCTGATTTATCGCACACTTTACTGCATACTGTGTCCCTTTCAGCAGAATATCATATTCCTTTATCTCTCCATGGCACCATACCGCTCCAATACGGACATTGACTTCTCCTTTGCGCTCCCTGAAAAAAGGAATGCCCTGCAGTTTTTTCCACAGCTTTTCTGCTCTGTACGAAGCCTCTTCTACTGTCCTACAGCCAAGTTCATATACTAAAAAAGCATTTTCACTAATCCGGGCTGTAACATTGGGTTTGCCAAAGAGTTTTCCCAGTAAAAAAGCAATCTGCTGCAGCGCGGAACTTCCCGGATTGACATTGCTGTCAGCCTTAAATTCCAGCCAGCCCTCCAGATATATGAGATAAATCACATCTCCCTCATACTTCTGTCCTTCCTGCTGATAATCCTCAATCAATCTTTTTGCTGCATCTTTTGTCCACAATTTTGTCAGAGAATCTATCTCCTGATGGTGTCTGTTTTTACACATATCAACTCTCTCTTTTCGTAAGTTTCTCTATTTTCCTAAATTTAAAATGGGCATGATGATATTTAAAACCAGTAATCTGGCTCTAACACGGATATTTTCCCATATAGCCGCAAGATATCTAAAATATATATGGGATTTTCATCTTTCATGGGCATGATCCCAGCAAGATATCGGTTTTTTTCATTTATAACAGGTGCTTCCAGATCAAGAATATCCTCTTCCTGAATATACATCATATCTTCTACTAAATCTGCGGTTATGCCAAACCGTTCCCCGCCTGCTTTCAGTATCAGAGTATAACGGTTACTTTGTTTATGTTCCTGAAGACTGCAGATCCGGCAAAAATTGAATACCGGTACCCTCTGCCCACTTTCTTGTCCCGTCTGACCAATCATGTCGATGTGTTCCATAGAAATGAAAAATTTCAACATTCCGGCATGAAATAATATATATGGATGACCCAATTTCTTTTTCCCTCCAGCTTCCTATAAATCCCCGGTACTATGTCTTTCCCGGAACTCTTCCTCCGATATCGGTTTTGAGAAAAAATACCCCTGTCCATAATCACAGCCAATCTTCTTTAAGAAATCAACATGTTCTTGTTTTTCAACCCCTTCACACACCACTTTCATATCCAGTGTATGAGCAAGCTCCGTCACGCAGCTGATTACATTTTTGGCTTTGGTCTCAGTCCCATACTCACGCAGAAACTCCTGATCTAATTTCAGTACCTGAATCGGAAGCTTGTTCAGCATATTCAAGCTGGAATACCCCGATCCAAAATCATCCATGGATATAATGAACCCTTCCTCCTGGAGATTCATTATTTTCTGCACGATCACTTCTGAAATTCCATTAAACGCACTCTCTGTAATTTCAATCTCGATACAGTTGTGGGGAATCTGAAACCGGTCTGTAATTTCCAGAATTGTGGAATAACATCTTTGCTGATAGATTGTAACTCTTGAGAAATTTACAGAAATATGAAATTCAGTTCCGAACGTGTCCAGATACTTACGGATATAAGCACAGGCTTTTTCCAATATGTAAAAATCAATTTCCGCAATACTTCCATTTCTCTCAAACAAAGGAATAAACTGGTCCGGGCACACTGTTCCCTCATCCGGTATCTCCCAGCGTACCAATGCCTCTGCATTGCGGATTTTTAAATCACCCAAACTGTATTTCGGCTGCAAATACAGTTTAAATTCATTGTTACCCAGTGCCTTGCGCATACGCTTTGTCAGACGGTTCTCCCAGTTGAGCTTATCCAGTAACCTTTCGTCATACCACAGGGACATGGATTTACCCTCTGTTTTTGCATTTTTATGAGCCATATTTGCCTTGTCCATCACCGTCTGAATGTTGCCGCAATCCTCCGGAATCTCATAGGCACCAACCGTAAATGTAATAAACTCTGAAATATTGAGAAATGCCAGACAAAGAGTATCTGTAGAAGGTTGCGCAGCTCATCAACAAGTTCCGGACCCTGCTTCACCAGAATGACAAAATCATCTGAGGCAATCCGGGCGCTAAGCTGATCCCCATTGTATTTTGACTGAATGCAGTCCGCCAGTGCGCATAACAGCCGGTCACCCTGTTCATAGCCATAGCTGGTATTCAGAAATTTAAAATCATCTATATCAAATTCAATCAGACAATACCGGTTATCCGGATAGCGGTGCAGCAGAGAAGCGGCTTCTGCTTTAAATCCATCCCGGTTCAATATGCCTGTGAGATTGTCGGTATGAATGCTTTTCAACAGCATTCTGCGGTTACGCCTGTTTGCAATGGTAAAAGCAGCTACGGACAAAAGCAGCGTTGCTGTATAGATTCCGATGGACTTTAACAGTTTTTGTTCCGAACTCTGTTCTGCGTATAAAACCATCTGATCTGCTTCTGAAAAATGCACCTGACTTAGTTCATATAGATTATCAGAAGAAACTTGCCCCTGCCGAACCAGTTGGATTTCCGTCTTCATCTGTTCCCATATTTCCTCCAGCTTTGCCAGCTGTTCCTGATACTTTTTATTACCGTTTCTATGAAGGTTAAATTCTCCATCTCCGGTCTGCAGATTCGCAATGATTCCATCCAGCCTGTCCATCAACTGGTCATCTGGAAAACCGCCTATCTCCTCTTTCACCAGCTTCTGCGTAGCCCCCCGGACGATGCCGCTGTAATTAACTACCCTGGCATCTCCAAGGTTCTGCACTAAAAGCACCAGCAAAATAATGACCGCTATCATCCACATACTGGTATATATATAAAATTCATTCTTTTTTCTCATTCTCACAGGCTCCGGAATCATGTATTTGTTTGCTGCTTAATGTATTGGAAGTGCTTTTCTATCATCTTTTCTGAACACCTTTATCACATTATATCTAATTATGATCATTAATACAACCACGTTTTTGACAAGATGTGACATTTTGGATGATTATTTTGACCAGGACAGGGGGTGTATCTTTCGATATTTTCAAAAAAATAACCAATCTTCCATAAAACTGAAGATTGGTTATTTTTGATGCATGTATTTCAACTATTTATTTTCCCGGTAATCCGGCAGACTTCTGAAAATTTTTCGAACCACCCCATATGCCATCTTCGGCCTGCGGTATTCGTCCACTATTCCCTTATTATTGCGGCTCTTTGGTCTTCTTAATGCCCACCAGATTCTGCTTACTCTCACGTCACAGAATTGCCAGATATACATTCCCATACAGTTCTCACTGGCAGCAATCTCGTTCAGCTGTTTTTCCAATACCTCCGCCTGAAGGTCTTCACTCCAGACATCGCTGGAAGTATCCCGGAATCCGTAGATACCTCCTGCTCCAACCTCTGTGATCAAAAGAGGCTTTCCGGCACCTTTTCCGTCTGATTCAAGCCAGTTGTGAAGTTTGTCGATCTTCTGTGTGGCAGTGTCTTCATCATACCAGTAGGGATAAATGTTCCAGGAACATACGTCTGGTAAGTCCTGACAGATATCCGTACCAAACCTGCAGGATGCAGCACTGCACACACGGCTGCTGTCCAGGCTTCTGATCAATTCAAATTGAGCATAGTAACAACTTCGTTCATATTCTGTTTCACTGCCGCATTCATTTAAAATCCCCCAGATGTAGATAGATGGATGATTATAATGTGCAGTAATCATTTCTTTGATTACCTGTTCACACTGCTCCTCAAAGTAAGGGCTCTTCATACGCTCTCCATCAATACCTCTGGCATGATTTTCTTCCCAGACCAGGATTCCCAGTTCATCACACATATCCAGAAACAACTCATCATTGGGATAATGAGAGGTTCTGACCGAATTCGCCCCCAAATCCTTGACCAACTGTAAATCATAAGCAATTGCCTCCCTGGGAAGGGCGCATCCATATTGAGGATGATCTTCATGCCTGCAGAAGCCTTTAATCCGCAAGGGTTTTCCATTTAACAACACCTCGCGCCCTTCCAATCTCACCAGGCGGAAGCCTGTGCGGTCTATCAAATCGTCCACTACAACACCTTTTTGCTCCAGGGTGGCCAGCACCTGATACAGAGCAGGCGTCTCCATGCTCCAGGGTGTTACATCCTCCGCATGAAACTCCTCAAAAGTATATGTATTTTCTCCGGGCATCAGCTGGATTTCTCCTGAAGTAACTTCACGGTCAGCCAGTTTCAATCGGATCATCGCTCTCTGGGGCATTTCGGTAAGATTGTGACAGGATACTTCTGCTCTGACCGTCCAGACCCCGTTTTTTTCCTGCAGCGGAGTAACATGTACCCACTCAAGATACAGCTCTTCCACCTGTTCCAGCATGACACCTCTGGAAATCCCGCCATAAGACATATAATCGTTGGGAAAATCCAGCACGTAATCATCTCTGAACGCATTATCTACCTCAACTTTTAGTGTATGCTCTCCTGCAGCGAGATTTTTCAAACAAACCGTAAAAGGTGTGTAGGAGCCATAATGCGCAGCTTCTTCTTTTCCATCTATATATATACGGGCAAAATGGCTCACGCCTTTAAATTCCAGGCGGATATTTCCCTGTGCCTCGAATACTGTTTCATAAGACACGATTCCTCTGTAATTACCAAACCCCGGGTAAGTCTCCAAGCAGCTGGGCACCATCACTTTCATGGTTTCTCCTGCCTGCTCTCCCTCTAAAGGAGTAAAACTCCATAATTTCCCTGACAGTTCCGTTGTCTTGCGGACCTGATGCATTTCAAATGTTCTTAACATGACACTTTGTTCTCCTTTTTTTGTGACATTTTTTGCGATATTTTTTGTAATATTTTGTCAGCCCTTTAACCCTGAAGTAGATACCCCCTCTACCAGATACCGCTGAAAGAAAATAAAAATCGCAATCATGGGCACGATAGATAAGGAAGCCATGGCAAACATGGCGCCGTAATCCGAGGAGGAACCAGGATCTGCGAAGAGTTTTAATGCCAGGCATACCGGATATTTTTCAGCCTTGTTGATATAAAGCAGGGCAGAAAGAAAATCTTCCCATCTCCACATAAAAGAGAATATACCGGCTGTCACCATAGACGGCACCATCAGAGGCAGCGCTATTTTAGAGTAAATTCCAAAATATGCGCAGCCGTCAATCTTAGCCGCTTCGTCCAGCTCCCTTGGTATGCTTTCGATAAAATTTACCATCAGATACACAAAGAAACCCTGAATAGCAAAACAATATGGAACGATCAGCGGCAGATAAGACCCCACCCATCCAAGCTCCTGGTACCAGATAAACTGAGGAATCATCAGAACCTGAGCCGGAACCATCATGGACAGCAGCATCGCGCCGAATAATAATTTCTTGCCCCTGAAACGGCATCTTGCCAGTCCAAATGCTACCAGAGATGATGATAAAATCGTCCCTATGGTTGCAACTACAGACAAAAAGGCTGAATTTTTAAAAAATGTACTAAAGCTGATATTTGCAAAACCTTTCCAACCGTTTATATAATTGTCCAAAACAAATTTTTCTGGTATTAATGTTCCTGCTGTCTGGAAAATCGTATTTGTTTCTTTAAAAGAGCTCATAAACATCCATAAGAGCGGATAAATCATTAATATACCAAATGCACATACAAATACGTGATAAAATACTCTGTTCGTTTTTCTTCTACTTTTCATCAGAATCCTCCGTCATATACCCAGCGTTTCCTGGTGGCAAACAGGACAGTGGTTACAATGCCTACAATGAGAATCATCACCCATGCCAGTGCTGCTCCATAGCCGGTATTATAGTGTACAAAGGACTGATTATACATATGTACCATATAAAATAAGGTGGAATTCAATGGCTGCCCTTGTGTGATAATAAAGCATTGTGTAAAAGCCAGAAGTCCGTTTATCATCTGCATTACCAGGTTGAAGAAAATCGTAGGTGTCAAAAGGGGTAAGGTAATGCTTGTAAACTGCCTCCATTTTCCTGCGCCATCTACAGTTGATGCCTCATAGAAAGTACGCGGAATCTGCTTCAGGGATGACAGGAAAATCAACATGGAGGAGCCAAACTGCCATACCGTCAGTAAGATTAATGTCCAAATTGCAGTGTTTGCATTTCCTAGCCATGGAATACTTGCCTCTACTCCTAAGCTATGCAGAATCTGGTTCACCATTCCGTCTGTGGCAAACATTCTTTTCCACAAAATAGATACTGCTACGGAACCTCCGATAATGGAGGGAAGATAATAAAGTGCCCGATACAGGCCGGTGGCCTTGGTGGTCTTCTGAAATAGAATGGCCACCAAAAGTGCAAAAACCAGCTTGAGCGGTACCGATACTACCGAATAGAAGACTGTAATCCCAAGAGATTTCCAAAACAGCTCGTCTTCCATCATGGTACGGAAATTCTTCAGACCCGAAAAAACTGCCGGGGTCAAAATTCCATAATCACAAAATGCGTAGTATAAAGATATTCCCAGGGGAACAATGAGAAACAACAGAAATCCGATGATAAACGGCAAAGTAAATATGACGCCTGCTGTACTCTCTTTATAGATGTTGAATTTATATTTCTTACTCATATTCATTCCTAACCGCCGTTCCTGTCGGCTTATATTACTTTGCAAGATAACCGTTACCCTGTGTAAACAATTGCTCCGCTGCTTCTTCTGCAGTCAGCTGTCCATACAGAACCTGTTCTGTCAATGAATCAATCAGACTGAATACCTCGCTGGCATTTCCTGGTGTAGGCGGATTAATCTTGGAAGATTTTGGTGTTACTACCTCATTGATATAGCTTACCACTTCCTGCTCGTCCGCCGTCTGGTTCACAGCAATTGCCTCTGATACTACGCTGGAAACAGGCACGCCGCGCTCTCCAAGCAATACATTGTTACAGTCTACCGAATTGGTGATATAGTTGATCAATTTAGCCGACTCATCAGGATTTTTGCTATCTGCGCTGATGGAGAAGAACTGGCTTGGCTTTAAGTAATTAGACGCTTCCGGATTGTCGGACGGAAAGGTTGTCATGGCAATATCCGTACCTTCCGGTGCTGCATTCTGCATGGCTACCAGCTGGTTGGAGTGATAAAATCCGCACCATGACATGGTTTCCGCGCTGCTTCCATAGACCAGACAATCCTGCTCTGCCTGTCCTCTGGTTCTTTCCACATAGAGGCTTGGGTCCACATGCCAGCCTTCTTTTATTCCATCTTCGAATAAAGAGAAGAATCCCACAAAATCATCTGCACTATCCACTGCAAATTTACCGTCACCATAAAGCTGCTTTCCTTCTGCACGCAGCAGATACGGGAGGAAATCACCGTTTGTATTGCTTCCATAGCTTAATCCGGTCTTATATCCGGTCTTTTCATATACCTCACGGCATATATCCTTAAACTCTTCCACCGTCATATAATCGTGGATCTGAATCCCTGCTTCGTCCAGCAGCGTCTTGTTATACAAAAGTGCCGGCGCATTTACGCCGTTACAGATTGCGTATATGCCATCCCCTACTTTACCGGTTTCTAAAATATTCTCATCCATATTACTTACATCAATGGTTCCGTCCTCAATATACGGGGTGAGGTCTACCAACTGGTCTTTTCCCGCATATTGTGAAATATAAGTATAATCCATCTGTACCACATCCGGCATGGTATGTCCGGCTGCAAGCGTTGCCAGTCTTGTCCAGTAATCTGCCGAGAACTGTCCGTCAAACGTAATTCCCGGATTTTCCTCTGCATACATATCCAGAATCTGCTGGGTTCTCTCATTTCTCAGCTGGCTTCCCCACCAGAAAACACTTAACTTTACATCTGCACCCTCTTTGGATTCACCTGAACCCGCAGATGCTGTTTCTGTACCTTCTGCTGTTTTTGTTCCTTCTGCTGTTTTTGAATCCGTTTCGCTTCCGGCAGTCTGAGACAGATTCTTTTCTCCTCCAGTGCTGCATCCCCCAAGCAGGGTTGTTGTCATGACCGCCATTAAAAGCAGTGCAATTGATTTCTTTTTCATTTCTTTTCTCCTTCCTTATCTCCTTAATATATGACCTATTATAAACAGAGCAGCCGGTTTCCTCAATCTGAGAAAACCGACTACTCTGTATAAAAAACCGATTTCTATTCCTTTTTCTGCATTTGTGCCGCCCATTTTCCCGGAGTCATGCCAACCAGCTTCTTGAAAATATTACTGAAATATTGAGGATTGTTACCGCAGCCTACCTGTTCCGCCACATATTGTATTTTTCCGGTGTCTGCATTCATTAACAGCTCTTTTGCCCGCTTCACCCGCTGTTCGGTCAGATATTGAGAAAATTTATCCCCTGTAATCTGCTTAAAATGCCTGCTGACATAATCTACATTCATGTAGAGATGCTGTTCCGCAATTTTCTTCAAAGTGAGATTCTGCTCTGACAGATGTTCCTCCACATATGTCATTACCTTTTCCACTATCATCCCATAGCGCTTAGGCGGCAGACACAGTTCCTTTTCCATCCTCTCAATGACCGATTTCAGCAGTATGCGGAGATCTTCTATCTCATCTGTGAGCTGTATATCCCTAACAGACTCTGTCACTTCCGCTAAAGAGCATATCCCTAATGCCGGAAGGTGGATACAAATACTGCTTCCCAGCATTTGAAGGAAATCCAGCTGAGTGGCACCCTCCACCATAAACCCCAGCTCATTGCACAATGCTTTCACCGTTTCTTCCCCGGCATCCTCCAACTGCTGATAAATCATCTGTATACGCTGAAGCACATTCTGATTGTTTAATACTATAATAGGCCTGTAATTATGAATCGCATAGATGGTGTCATATCTTTTAATCTTGGCAAGCACCACCTCCAGCAGACTCTGCAAATCAGAAAACCTGGTGTTTTCCAGCTGGATATGCCTGGATATCCTTCCCCATGCCGCTTCCAATGCCCCTATCTCCAAAGGCTCATAGCATAAGAGCAGTAAAATGTTGTTGACATAAATGCCATAGAAGAGGTTCTGCCGGTTTCGCTTCTCTTCTTCCTTACGAAGATCTTCCAGCACTTGCTCCAGATATGCAGGTTCCAGAAAATAGACATAACAGAGATAACAGGGCCGATCATAAAGATCTATATATTGTCCGTAGAAATCCTGCAGCCCCTCCACGTTCTTTGAAAATCCGGCATCGTCATCCCGTCCAAGGGCTATGCCATCCATCAGCAGATGAAAAATTGCATCCTGGCGAATCGTTCTTGTCATAGCACTCTGCTGTTCCTTTTCTTCCATCTGCTGTTTTATTCTGAGACATTCTTCTCTGACCTGGATGATACTCTCCCTGATCTTGTCCTCATTGCAAGGCTTTAAGAGATAATGCCGTATTCCATATTTCATAGCCTCCCGGGCATATTCAAAATCTTCATAGCCAGATAAAATGAGAAATTGTATCTGTGGATTCGTCTGGGCTATTTCACGCACAAGGTCCAATCCGGTCAGACCAGGCATCCGTATATCCGTCATAACAATGTCCGGTGTTTCGTCCATAATCATATTGTATGCCTCTATCCCGTCACTGCACAGACCAACCAGCTTTATTCCTATCTCTTCCCAATCAATGAAACTGGAAATTGTCTCCCTGATTACCCGTTCATCATCAGCAATTATTAGTTTCAACATCTCTTTCCTCCTCCGGTGCCGGAATAGAGAGCTCTGCCACTGCATTATACAGACACAGTCCGTATTCCTCACCATATTGCATTTTCACTCTCCGGTCAATATTCGTAAGTCCCACTCCATTTCCATGGGGCTTAATTTCCTCTTGAAGCAGCTTTGCAATCAGATTATCTTCCATTTCCGATCCAGTGTTTTTTACATAAAAATGCAGTACCTTTCCCCTTGTTTCTGCCTCCAGAACAATATAACATGCTTCTACATTTGTTTCCAGACCATAAAATATGGCATTTTCTACCATTGGCTGAATGACCAGCTTGGGGATTTTCAGCGGATAGTAAACTGGATTTATATGGTTTTCAAATATTAACCGGTCTTCATATCTCAGTTTTTGTATGGTGATATAGGAATGTACCGCCTCCATTTCTTTTCCTACTGTAAAATCATTTTCATCCTTATTGCTTAAAGACGTGCGAAGCAATGTTCCCAAAGCCTCTACCATATCGGAAATATCTCTTTCTCCGCTTGCCATAGCACGCCATTTAATCGAATCCAGTGTATTATATAAAAAGTGGGGATTTATTTGATTTTCCAGTGCCTTAATCTGTGCTTCTTTTTTCAGAATTTCATTCACATAATTTTCTCTGATCAAATGAATAATCGTTTCACTCATCTGATCAAACTGACGGTTCAAGGTTCCCAGTTCATCCCCCCGCCCGGAATAATCGTAATCC
>OBXO01001327.1_pt1 | contig 12148 bp, 9 predicted proteins | sample 1501431 | NCBI WGS metagenome assembly OBXO01 (sample SAMEA2580163, study PRJEB22360) | human gut metagenome | biome: human gut; feature: human-associated habitat; material: faeces | place: Denmark | collected 2008/2010 | reverse complement strand
CTCAATTATAATTTATTAATAAAGGGGTTATTTTTAAATATCCTCTTTTATTCTTTTTATAAAATAAAAAAATCTATACTTTTAAAAGTATAGATTCCTAACTGACAGTCGGCATCCGAGTCTCAGTAATTATCGTTATACAACAGCAACTGGATTCAGTTCCTGAATAACTAGGTTACTTACATTATATCAGATTTTTTAAAATTTGTCAATTGTATCTAACGCATTTTTTCAAGCCATGGTCCAACAGGCTCTACAATAGGAACTTCTTTAAATCCCCAATTTCTTATATCATTCACACTCGTTGGAGTATATATTTTGTTTCTGACAGATTTGAATATTTTGTTTTTTTCTCCATATTGCATACACTTTGGATTAGCTTCTATTAACCCTCTTCTTGCTCTGCTAAGAGGATTACATAAAATATCTGCTATTTCTAAACCTTCTCTATAGTCAGCATCTTCTTTTTTGGCAATTATAAAACCCTTAACCTTATCTCTTAATTCTTCATCTATATCTAAGTATATTGTTCCATTATTAAATACATCAAAAAACGCCTTTTGTACTTTTAAGTTTGAGACATCATCCCTTGACTCTATAACTATTCGTGCAGATTCTACAGTTTCATTATTTACAAATGAATAAAAATTCTGAAGAACATGTATAAAAGCCACAACATACGGTTCCTTTGAAGGTGCATAATATTTCTTTAATCTAGCTTTATCTACTGTTACTGATATTATAGTACACTCTAATCTAGATAGAAATAAAGGCAACTCATCATAGAATAACTTAATCTGTGAATCATCAAACTTCTCAAATGCTCTTGATTTTCTTGATATATCTGTCAAATGTATTCCTATGTTACTAGTTCCAAAACAATACTCTTTAAATGCATCCATTTCTTTCCTCAAAGAACATACATAATCGCCTTGACTTACTGCATATTTATATTCAAAAATTACTCCTGTCAATGTAAATGGGTCTTCATGATTTATATCAGCTCTTCCACTTTCATCAATAAACATTATATATTTTTTCTTTATAATCTTACTCACCCTCTTAACATATGATGATAGCATCTATATTCATTTTATATGAGTTTTAAAAATATTCCAAGATTTTTATACAACTTAAACTTAATTTTATACTAAAAAATTGAGATGTAAAACAATCAAGCTTTTATTGATTGAATTTCACATCTCAATTATAATTATTTTTCAATATATGTTTTTACTATTTTGCAAGAATATCCATTAATTTATCCATTACTATATAAGATACCCCGCCTCCTATTTGATAAGGAGTTTCAACTTTTTTATTTGCAAATACTCTTTGTTGCTCTGATGATAATCCTGAATTATCCATTAAAACTATTGGTGAATGTAATTTTACAGCTAATGGTCCAGCTGATAAAGCATCTACTAAAGCATCTGATTTACTAACTAATACAGCCTGTAAATCAGTATCTCCATAGAATTTTTCTATTACTTTGGCATTAGTATCTACTCTACTATCTCCATATATTCTATTTCCTGAAATATCTTCAGTAGTTATATCATTCATTTTTGCTATTACTGAATCGTTAATTGCACTTGGTCCACCTATAAAGTATGCATTTTCTAATTTTCTTTCTGTTAGCCATTTATAAGATTCTTCTGTAATTCCATCTTTATTGACTAATATTATAGGTTGTTTTTCTTCCCCAGCTTTAGAAGCTACAGATAAAGCATCTGCTTCCCCATTTCCAGAAACCATATATGCAGTTTTTATTTCTTCTCGATTTCCAAGTTCTTCAGCTATTCTTGTAGCAGTTTGATATCTATCTTGACCTGCTATTCTCTTTGTTTCTGTGTTGAAAGTAGTTTTTATTTCTTGCTCTAATTTAGAACTTATTGCATTTTCTCCACCTATCAAAATTACTGTTTTAGGTGCTAATAACTTCATTTCTTCAACAGTTTCAGTTGGTAAATTAGCTGTATTAGTAAGTAGTATTGTTGAGTCATAGCTACTTGCTAAAGGAGTTGCTGTTATACCATCAGCTATTGCATTACCATTTACTAATATTACAGTATCTGAACTATCAGCATTCCAGTTTCCAACTGAACTTATCTTTTTAGCTGTATCAAATCTATTTGCACCTATAATTGTATCCCATGTAGGATTTATAGTTCCATCTTCATTAAAAGTATAATCTTTCCCATCTATTTTTTGAGAACCAGTTAGCATCTTTCCATCTTTGTCTAAATAGTAAGACTTACCATCTATTTGTTGCCATCCTGTCTGCATTATTCCTGTTTTGTCAAAGTAATACTTATTACCATCTATTTCTTGCCATCCTGTTACTGCTAAACCATCAGATCCTAGATAGTATTTCTTTCCATTCTTTTCTTGCCATCCTGTTTGCATTACTCCATCTGAGTTAAAATAATAAGTTTTTCCGTCTATTACTTTCCATCCAGATACTCTTGCTCCATCAGTTCCTAAATAATATTTTTTGTTATTAATTGTTTTCCATCCTGTTTGCATTACTCCTGAAGCATCAAAGTAATACATTTTTCCATTTACTTTTAGCCAACTATTCTTTTGGTATGTTCCATCAGATTTTACATAATACTTCTTACCATTTTCTGTTTTCCATCCTGTTTGATTTAGATTTATCTTATATTTTGCCGCTATCTTTACATAGCTGTCATTACTATAATCTATAATTACATCTGAACCTACAGGAACTTGGTCAAATAACCATCTAACATCTTTATTGTGCATTCTTATACATCCACCAGAAATATGCTTTCCTATAGAACTCTATTTCCATGTATTCCATATGTATCTCCATAAGTTCCTTTTAATGCTAATCCCATCCATCTATCTCCTAATGGATTTCTTGGACTTCCTCCAGGTATATTACCTTTATAATATGGTCTATTTTTTATCTTGTTAACTACTTTTGTTTTCCCTGTTGGTGTTTCTGACCCCTTTTTACCTGTTGCAACTCTAAATTCTTTTACAAGTTTATTATTTACAAAATATCCTAGAGTATTCTTTCTTGAATTTACTATAATCACATGTTTACTGGCTGCGCTTGATTCTGGTACGCCACATGCAAATACTAAAACTAAAGTCAGTGCTAGTACTAAATACTTTTTTAGACTTTTTTTCACTATAACTTCCCCCTCTTTTAGAAACATTACTACATGTGTCTAATTATAACATAAAATTACCAATACCTTATATTTACAAATTTGTTACATTTATACATATAAGTATGTATTCTACTCTTCATACCCATTAGGATTCATACTTTGCCATCTCCATGAATCTTCACACATCTCTTCAAGTTCATACTTAGCTTTCCATCCAAGCTCTTTTTCTGCCTTTGAAGAATCTGCATAACACATGGCTACATCTCCAGCCCTTCTTCCTACAATCTTATATGGTATTTCTTTTCCACTTGCTTTAGAAAATGCTTTTACTAAATCAAGAACACTATACCCCTTTCCAGTTCCTAAATTATAAACAACAAGTCCTGGATTTTCTTCTAATTTTTGTAATGCTTTTACATGACCAGCAGCTAAATCTAATACATGTATATAGTCTCTAACTCCAGTTCCATCATGTGTTGGATAGTCATTACCATAAACACTCAATTCCTTCAATTTACCTACTGCTATTTTTGTTATATAAGGCATTAGATTGCTCGGAACTCCATTTGGTTCTTCACCTATTCTACCACTTTTATGAGCACCGACTGGATTAAAGTATCTTAAAAGAGCTATATCCAATGACTTATCTGCTTTTGATATATCTACTAACATCTGCTCTATCATAAGTTTAGTTCTTCCATATGGATTGGTTACAGAAAGTGGAAAATCCTCTAATATAGGACAAGTATGTGGGTCTCCATATACAGTAGCTGAAGAACTAAATACAAACTTTTTAACACCATATTCTCTCATTAATTCAAATAAATTTAAGGTACTTATTAGATTATTGCTGTAATATTCAATTGGTTTTTCTACTGATTCACCAACTGCTTTTAAAGCTGCAAAGTGTATAATTGATTCAATATTATTTTCTTTAAATACAACATGCATTTCATCTTTATTTCTGATATCAATATTATAAAATTTTACTGGTTTTTTAGATAATTCCTTGATTCTATCAACCACTATTGAGTTGCTATTACTTAAGTTATCAACTATAACAACTTCATAACCTGATTCTAAAAGTTCTATTGCTGTATGGCTTCCTATATATCCTGCTCCTCCAGCTACTAAAACTGCCATTGTAATTACCTCTTTTCTAATATTTATTTTTCACTTACTTTTTTTCTCATATAGTCCATTAAATCATCTTTTAAATTTTCTCTCTTTAGAGCAAAGTCTATTGTTGCCTCTAAAAAACCAATCTTATCTCCCACATCATATCTTCTACCTTCAAAGTTATAAGCATAAATAGCCTCTTGTTTTCCAAGAGTTTGAAGTGCATCTGTCAGTTGTATCTCTCCACCTTTACCAGGTGTCTGTTTCTCTAATATGCTAAATATTGCAGGAGTTATTATATATCTTCCAAGTATAGCTATATCAGATGGAGCTTCTTCAATTGCAGGTTTTTCAACCATATCTTTAACTTTATATACTCTATCTTCGATATGTTTTACATCCAATATACCATATTTATTAGTATCTTCTTTAGCTATCTTTTGAACACCTAATACAGTTGTTTTATACTCATTATAAGTATCTATTAATTGTTTTAAGCACGGAACATCTGAATCTACTATATCATCACCTAATAATACGGCAAAAGGTTCATCACCTATAAAACTTTTTGCACAGTAAATTGCATGTCCAAGACCTTTTGGCTCTTTTTGTCTTATATAATGAATATTTACCATATTTGATATGTCTCTTACCATTTCTAACATCTCTGTCTTACCTTTTTGCTCTAGTTCTAACTCTAATTCAACTGATTTATCAAAATGATCTTCTATAGATTTTTTATTTCTACCTGTTATTATAAGAATTTCTTCAATTCCCGATTCTATAGCTTCTTCTATTATATACTGTAAAGTTGGTTTATCTACTATAGGAAGCATTTCTTTGGGCTGTGATTTTGTTGCTGGTAAAAATCTAGTTCCTAGCCCTGCTGCTGGTATTATTGCTTTTTTAACTGTCATCTGCATTTTTTCACCCTTCTTCGTAAATTTTCTATTGTACCAAATTAATATACCATATTTATACTTTTTCTTCAAACTCTATATTATCCCAATATTTAATGCTATAAGATAATATAAGGTAGATGAAATTTCATCTACCTTTAGTTTTATAAGTTAATATTGTATTGTTTATATTTTATCCAAAACTTATACAGGTACTAAATTTCATCTAAGATGCCTTTTATATCACTATCTATATCTTCATCTAGATAAGAATCTAAATCTTCTAAGTCAACTTCTAGTTCTTGATATGTCATATCAACACTGACATCCTCATCTATATCCATTTCTGATATTAATTCTCCTAAAATACTATTTCCATCAGAATCTAAACCACTATCTATATCTTCATCTATATAGTTTTCATTTAAAATTTCATCTAAATCAATCTCGTAATAAACTTCATTATTTTTTTCATCCCCTGAGTCCAATCCTAAGAACTCATAGTTAAAAGTCCAAACATTGTATTTACTTGACATACTTTATTCCTCCTGTGAAAAACATATTTTCATCTAGTTTATTGGTTCCATAATCAACAGAGTTATATATTTTTTCAATTATGTCTTTTCTTCTTTCTTTTGTACTATTATTTAATGTCAATTGTTTAAATACATATGTATTTGTTATTCTCTCGAATAATATTTCTTTTATACTATCATCATCAATATTTCTATAGTTTTTCCACAATAACTCAAATAACTTAAACATTTCCCTACTAGTTTCATCTACATAATAAGGATACATATTTTCTACTAAATGGTTTAATCTTGATATGGCTTGTTTTAAAAATACATCAAGACTTGCACTTTCACTTTCTTTTAACATTCTATAATTGTATTTCTTCTTATCTTCTCCTGAAATTACAAAGATGATATTGTCTAAACTTTTTTCAACTTCATTTAAATAACTGCTTATATTATATGATAAATCAGACAATAGATTTTTAATCTGCTTAAACACTTGTACATCAAGTTTAGTATTATACTTTTCAAACAAATCTATTTCTTGATTTTCTAATATTCTTGGCATATATGCTGACAATAAATCTAAATTGTTTCTTTGTTCTTGTATTTGCTTATAAAGTGAATTTATAACTTCTATTCTTATTTCATCATTTAACTCTTTTTCTAAAATCTTATCAAATTCAGATTTCATATAGTAAATATTTCCAAAGAAATTAAATATTATCATATCATTCATAGCTTTAGACCAATTCTTATATATCACTTCAATAGAATTTTCTTTAAGTAGAGGTTGCTTTGCATATATAAATACATCTTGCATAAGTTTTTGAACCATACTTTTACTTAAGTTTAAAAGTACTTTTTGATTATTAAATTTTATTTCCGTTTCTACAAAATTAGAATTTTCGTTTTCAAGTTCTTTATTAATTACAATGTCTTTTATATCACTATTTTTTATAGATATGATTTCTTTTTGAAAAGACTTTAGAATAGTCAAGCTATCGAAATCTTCTTGAATAAAAAATGGAGCATGTTTTAATGTATATCCCACTATTTCATTTTCTATATCTTTTAAGTCATCTATTTGCATAATTTCTCTATTTTTATCATTTATATGTAGGTTAAATACATTTTTATTATCATATAATATTATATCTTCTCCTAAATTTAACTTAGAACAATTATCTTTCGCTGACTTTACAATAGTCTTCTTAGATTTCTTATTTATAAAAATTAATTGGTCTTGATATTTTACTAAAAGCATGTTTGTGTTTTTATAATCAAATCCATCTATATTTCCTGATATCTTGCAGAATACTATTTCACAATCTTTAGGAAGATTTCCTATTTTTTGGTTATCTTTAACTCTCTCATTTAAATCAGATGGGACTACACTATCTATATTGTTATTAAATATAGATACAGACCTTACTATAATCCCCTCTCTTTCCATATGAAAGTATCCCTTCAATGACACTCTTTTATCTTCTAAAATGTATCTTTCTATATCATCAAAATTTATTTCAAATCTATTTTTCCCACTGATAAATATAAACTTCTCATTATCTTTATTAATTCCACCCATATAAAACTTATTGTCATCTAAACTTAATATAGTCATATTATCCTTTAGATAGAATATAAATTCTCTTTGACTTTTGCAGATTAAATCATATTCATCCAAAGTTATTTTCATAGTCAAATTTGCTGTAACATTTTTACTTGAATTTTCACTTTTTATGTAAAAAGGCAAGTTATTTCCATAGACAATTATTTGAGAATCTTCTAAAACTGCCTCTAATTTTTCTTTATTGTCTGAAAAACTATATATATATTTTACACCTGTATCCTCATTAACTTCATCTGATTTGCTGATTATTATATTCCCTAGATTTGTTATATGAAGCTTTTTATATTCTTTTGAGTATCTACTTATGCCACTAAGCTCAAACCCATCTGAAAGCTCATATATGATTTTTTCTCCTAATTTCAACATACCTTCACCACCTAAACAGAATTATAAGTATTTTATAAAGGTGAATAAAATGTCTCAAAACAAATAATATTTTTTTTAATACTTTTTATTCTGAGACATAGTTTCTCCTTTTTTATAATGCTCTAAGCACCTTCAACTATTTCTTCATAAAGTTTATCTAAATGTTTAACATATTCACGATATCCAGATTTGTTCTTTAACTCACTTCTTAAATCTTCATATTTTTGTTTAAGTTCTTCAGCACTCAAAGAAGGAGCTGATTCTTTTAATTCTTCTAACTTATAATCATAGTACTTATCATACATAGCTATATATGTATCAATAGACTTCTTAGCTAGTTCATTACATTTTTCTTGTGCTTCTCCATATTGAGAATAATCACCTATTTTTATTTTATAGTATCCATTTTCTTGAATTATTGTTGAAGAAATACCTTTAGCCTCATATTCTTTTGCTGTTTCTTTTGCTGTTTTTTCAACTTTAAGTGAACCTGCATAAACAGTGTAATATACACCTTTACCATCTTTATATGCTTCCATTTCTTTTGCTTTCTTTTCAGCTTGTGCTTTTTCTTGAGCCTCTTTTTCAGCTTTTGCCTTTTCTTCTGCTTCTTTTTTCTCTTTTTCAGCTTGTGCTTTTTTCTCTTCCTCAGTTAATTTATTGTTAGCTTGTTGTTGAGTTGATGACTTTGGAATATTCTCTTTATCATTTTTCTTATTGTTGCCTACTGTTATAAAATATCCTACACCAACAATAACCACTATAACTACTGCTATAATAGTTTCTTTTAATCTACTCTTCTTAGAAACAACCTCTTCATCATCTAAAGAATCTTCTTTATCTGATACATAATTTTTCATTTCTTTCTTGTTTTCTCTATATTTGTCCTTAGAAGAATTTTTAGATTTTTTATTACTATTTTCTTTCTTTTTAATAGGTATTACTACTGATTTTTCATTTTCTAATTTTTCTTCTTTTATTTCTTTTGCTTTTTTATCTTCTAAGTTTTTACTTTCTTTTTCAAGCTTCGATTCATTATTTGAAGATACTTTTTCATCTAAGTTATTATTTATTGGTTTTTCTATTTTTACACTACGTTCTTCTTCTATATGTTGACTTGGTTCTTCTTGTTTTATTTCTTTCAATTCATTTTGCTCTATTTCTTCTGATTTCACTTGATGATTTTCAACTGGTTTATCTAAAATTATATCTGGAGAAATATCATTTAAATTCTCTTCTTCTTGTTCAGCTTCTTCATTGTCTTTTTTAATAAATCCAAATAATTTAGCCTTCTTTTTACTCTTTTTATTTTCTGGTTCAATTATATCTTCTTTATTGCTGTCGTACTCTTTATCTGTAGTATCTTTATCTTCTACAACGTCACCTATATCTTGATTATTACTATCTACTTCTTCCTTAGTCCCTTCTTCAGCATCATCTTCTATTGAAATACTACTTCTAAAGCAAATATCTTTATCTGCATTTTTTATCATGTAAATGTATTCTTCAATATCGATATCTTTATTTCTTCTAGTTCTTTTTGATGCAATTTCATGATTTTCTAATTCACTATAGTTATCTTTTATTAGATTCTGTGCTTTATTCCATGTATCTTCACTAATTTCTGTTTTATTTTTAATTACATAGTCCACAAATTCCTTAAAATTTTCAGGACCAAATTCTCCAATTATAGTCAGTCTCATTGCACCTTCTATAAGGTCTCTATTTCTTCTCTTTAAAAATTCTAATACAACCGTTGCACAAGCAAAATCTTTAATAATTTCTTTGCCAAAACCATATCCTTCAACAGAATGAAGTTCTTCTAATCCACATAACTTCTTATATTCATTGTGTATTGTTTGAGATATACTTTCATTATTTAAGCTATTTAACTTATCTATAAACTTCGATTCTATATCATTTGATTTTGATTCATGTTTTACTTTTGAATTTTTAATTTCATTTAGTAGCATGTCATTTTCTGAATTATCTTTACCTAATTGCAAATCCTCAATTTCAGTTGCTTTTATTTCTACTTTGTCTTGTTCGTTATTCTCTTCCACATTATTAGGTACCACATCTTTATTACTAGCTAATATTTTGTTTACACAGAATATAATTTCTCTTTTTAATTCTCTTTTCGCATCTGCTTGATTTTTAAGAAATAAATCTCCACATTCTTTCTTTTCTAAACTTATTTTTCTAAGAGATATATTAAGAAGGTCTTTATATAGGTTTAAAACCTTATAATCCTTTTCTAAACGTCTTCTTCTCTCTGATAGTTCCATTTTATCATAAGCTAAAAAACTATTTAAATCATTGGCTTTTAGAGAGTCTAATCCCTCTTTCATAGCCTTATTTACATACTTTCTACATTTTGCTGTAGTTAATTCTAAATCTTTTTCTAATTCATCTATTTCAGGTATGTACTTATCTACTATCCATTTGCCAATAAGTGGTTCTGTATTTCTTGCTAATGTCTTATAAAACAATATATTAAATTTTAAAAGCTCTGCATATTTTGCTTCATTAAATTCTACTTTTTCAAATTTCTTTTCCAAAACACCATCTAGCTTTTCATTTATTTTAGACTCTTGTTTTAAAAAACTTGCTGTGACATTTAAAACAGTGTTTCTTATTATATTATTTTCACTCAAAACCTTCACTCCTTAAATCAATTATTTTATTGTAATATTTACATTGTGCAAAGTTGCTAATTTGATTATGATATCTAAATAATTATTTACTAAATTTGCTACATCTTATATCATATCATATTATTTACATCATTTTACTTTTTCTTTTTATATCTATCTTATATTATACCATTTTTAATATCTGTACTAACTTATATTACAATATTCCTCAAAATTTTAAAAGTAGATTAGACAAATTTACAAATAAAAAAACATCAGTTTAAACTGATGTTTTTGACTATCGAAATAATTAAGCAAGTCTATAAGCGGAGTTCTGTATTAGATAATCATCTTTCTAGGCCTATTGTCACCAATAGGCTCAAGCGACCTACCTACCGGAGAGTACGAGCAGCACTCTTTATTCCTATCTTGGTCTTGCTCCAGGTGGGGTTTACATAGCCAACTAGTCGCCTAGCTGCTGGTGAGCTCTTACCTCGCCTTTCCATCCTTACCACAATAGTGGCGGTTTATTTCTGTTGCACTATCCTTAGGATCGCTCCCACTAGGCGTTACCTAGCACCCTGCTCTATGGAGCTCCGACTTTCCTCATGTAAGATTACATGCGATTATCTGGCTTACTTAATATTTATTTTACTTAGTTATGTTAACACAAATTCTTTTACATGTCAAAGTAATATTATACTAAAAATTTAAATTTATTCAAAAATAGTGTAATATAGATATATAAACTACATTTAACTCGAGGTGATATATTGAAAAAATTATATAGAATAGTAATTAACATTATACTAGTATTAGTAATACTTTACAGTGGATTTAATATATACTCAAAACTTACCAAATACAATCATGATACTAAAATATCCTCAGAACTTCAAAAAAAAGAATATAAAAAAGAGGATTTATCAAAGATTAACAGTGATTTTAAATTTTGGCTTTCTGTTGAGAATACAAATATAAATTATCCAGTTGTACAATCTAAAGATAATTCTTACTATCTTGACAAAGATTTTTATAAAAAAGATTCTATTTCTGGTACACTGTTTATGGATTATAGAAATAAATCTATTGATGACAAAAATATCATAATATATGGACATAATATGAAAAATAAAACTATGTTCAACAACCTAAATAAGTTTAAAGATGCTGACTTCTTTAAAAAAAATAATAAAATAAAAATAACCTTGAATGGAAAAGAATTTTTATATGATGTTTTTTCTGCTTATATTGTAGAATCTGATTATGATTATCTAAAAACAAATTTTAACAATGAATCTGATTATCAAAATTACATAAATGATATTACTTCTAAATCATTGTATAAATCTCCTATTAAGGTAAATAGCAATGATAAAATAGTTACACTTTCTACATGTACATATGAATTTGATGATGCCAGAATGGTGATTCATGGTAGATTGATTTAAAACTCACAAACACAGTTTAAAACAATAATTTTAAACTGTGTCATCTTTTATACCTATAATTTATAAATTAGACCACTAAAAGTATTTAATACAAAATAACAAATACATCAAACAATAAAAAACAATAAAAAAAGACTATGCTAAAAACATAGTCTTTACTGGAGCTGGTGATAGGAATCGAACCTACAACCTGCTGATTACAAGTCAGCTGCTCTACCGTTGAGCCACACCAGCACACCTATTTTATTGTAAATTAGTAAAACTAATTTTTAAAAGTTAACACTCTAAAAACTACACATATATCTTAATGAATGAACATCAAATAAATATTGGTCAAGTCCTCGACCTATTAGTATCGATAAGCTAAATACATTGCTGCA
>OBXO01001325.1_pt1 | contig 12166 bp, 8 predicted proteins | sample 1501431 | NCBI WGS metagenome assembly OBXO01 (sample SAMEA2580163, study PRJEB22360) | human gut metagenome | biome: human gut; feature: human-associated habitat; material: faeces | place: Denmark | collected 2008/2010 | reverse complement strand
ATGAATATCGGAGATGAATTCATTATCAAAGCATCCGTATTTCCCGCTAATGCTACTAACCCAAACGTGGAATGGTCATCTTCGAATCCATCAATCGTTACTGTGGATAAGCAGGGACATGTGAAGGCAGTTCAAGCGGGAAGGGCTTATATCGTAGCAATGTCTGAGGGTTGCCAGCCGGGATACTGTCTTGTAGAAGTGAACACGTTAGCGTGGAAATAATCATTGAGGAGAATATAGTTCGAATGAAACTTAAAAAACCACAACTAAATAAAAATCTGGAACTTCTATCAGAAGATTTTCAATCATACATACGAAGAGTCCAGGAAGAAGAGGACTGTATCAGTCACAAATTGATATCCAATGTAAATCTGAATGGCATGGATTTATCCCGGCTGGAATTTACAGATGTATTTTTTCAAAATTGCAGGTTTATCGGCTGTGATTTTGAAAATGCGGGGTTCGTAGATGTTCGTTTTGAAAATTGCGACCTATCCAACTGCCATATAGAAAACGGATACTTTAGCAGATGTGAGATGAGTTCCTGTAAGATGATGGGAACAGACTTTCGAAGCAGCACTTGGAAGCATACGAAGTTTTCGGACTGCAATATGAGATTCATAAATCTGGATCATGCTAAAATGGATGTTGTTATGATGGAAGAAGTCGATGCAGAACATGCCAATCTAACAGAATGTAAATTGGCACATCTGGAATTGAACAATGTGAAAATGAATCAGGCGTCTTTTTTCAGAACGCCGTTAAAAGGAATCAATTTTACGAAAGCCCAGATAGCAGGAATCACAGTGTCGGATTCTTATCAGGAGCTGCAGGGAGCTGTCATAGACGCTTATCAGGCGGCAGATTTGGTAAGGCTTCTCGGCGTGGTCATCGATTCATAAAATTTAACTGATAAAGGAAGCACTGGTTTTTCTGAGTGCTTCCTTTTTTAATATCATTTTAATCCTTACAATCATTTCAATATATCACTTAATACCTGAAACAGGTGGTTAACATCAATAGGTTTTGGCACAAAGTTATTCATACCAGAGGCATATGCCGCATCCATATCTTCCTTAAAGGAATTGGCTGTCATGGCTATGATTGGAATATTCTCAGCATCCGGATGGCTGCCGGAACGGATTTCCCGGGTTGCTTCCAGGCCATTTTTGACAGGCATCTGAATATCCATGAGTATGCATTGATAATAGCCGGAAGGACTGTTATGAAACTGGTCTACGGCTTCCTGGCCATTTTGTACGCGCTGTACGACAGCACCTTTCATTTCCAGCAGCTCCGTGGCAATTTCAGCATTCAGATCATTGTCTTCCGCCAGAAGAATTCTAAGTGCAGTCAAATCAGTCTGTATCTGTGTATCCGTTTCCGGCTCCCCAGAATCTCCCTGCAGAATTCGTGGTTTTTCTTGGCAGATTGGAAATTCTAAAGTAAAAGAAAACTCCGAGCCTTTTCCGGGCGTACTTTCTACACTCAGATTACCGCCCATTAACTGTACGATGGTTTGGCTGATGGGAAGCCCTAATCCGGTGCCTGAACTTTTGGAAACAGAGTTACCCGCCTGCTCGAATGCGGTAAAAATCCGCTCTAATGAATCCTCTGGGATGCCTACCCCGGTATCCCGGACTGAGAACCGGATCCGGGCATTGGTATCGGAATTGGAAAGCTCTGCTGCGTCCAGACGAATGCTGCCCCCCGGGGGTGTAAACTTCAGCGCATTGGACATCAGGTTGGTTAATACCTGCTTCAGCCGTATTACATCTCCCACAAGCCAGTCATGGGGTATCTGATAATGAAATGTACAATCCAGACCTTTTTGCTCCGCCTGGGACTGAATCATGCTTTCCAGTTCGTTCAGCATGACGGACAGGGTAAATTCCTCTGCGTCCAACGTCATTTTTTCATTTTCAATCTTGGACATATCCAGAATATCATTGATCAAAGCCAGGAGATAGTGGGATGATGACTGGATTTTCTGAAGATATTCGGATATCGCGGGTGTAACACCATCTGACATGCTGGCAAGGTTGGATAAACCTACAATGGCATTCATTGGCGTGCGGATTTCATGTGACATTTTGGACAGAAAACCGCTTTTCGCACGGTTTGCAGCTTCTGCTTTCTGCAGTTCATTTTTCATGAGAGTATTTCTCACCCTGGAGCGGACAATGATCAGGGAAATGACAACCAGAAGCAGCAGAAATACGGTTACAACCAAAACAAACGCTAATGGATTGGAATAGATCAGTGTGGAAAGTGTAACATTGTTAAATCCCAGAGATACCATATTGCGGTTGGTGATGGTAGTTTTGTCCGTTTCTGTTAAATTGCTGATGGATTTATTTAAAATCGTCAGAAGCGTAGGGGTTACCGGTCGTGGAAGGGCAAAAGCGGCCTTCGTCTTGGTAGTATTTGTGGTAAGGATGGTGACATTCTGAAAACTGCCGGTCTGCAGGTCCCGTTCCATTCCTGCAGATAATCCAAAAATATAATCGGCTTCGCCGCTGTTTACTGCCTTGATTCCCGCAAGAGTTGTGGGATAAATCTTTACCTGTTCGGCTTTTATAGATGGAGGAAGCGTTCTTCCGTCTAAAATAGCGGCAGTTAACTCATCTGAGGGGTAGCTTACAAATTTATTTTTAACAACAATATTACTCATAGTGGAATAGGACGCGGTAAGTGCCAGTCCTTTTTCGGTAGCTGTGGCTTCGTTATCCAGAAAGCATCCCAGCATATCTGCCTTTCCATCCAGCACAAGCTGGATAGCAGCATTGTAATTATCGGCAAAGACGAATTCGAAGGTAAGTCCGGAATCTTCTTCAATTTTATTCAATATTTCCGGAACAACGCCGTTGTGGTCGCTTTCATCCTCCAGGCAGTATAAGGGATGCCACTGTGAAATCGCAGCTACCCGCACAGGTTTTCCCTGATCGATGAAATCCTGCTCTTCCTGAGTAAAATTCAGTTTGGTATCCGTGAAATCAGGATAATTGATATCATAATGCTCCTGGGCATAGTTAGGATTGGAGTCCAGTATAAACCACATTGCCTGATTCAGTTCATCTAAGAGCTCCTGATCTCCGTGAGAAGTAACAATATACATTGGCTGAGCCTGAAATTCAGCCGCAATCCTAAATGTACCATTCGCTTCCTGGTCGTTACCCAGGAGCAGGTCTACGTCTCCATTTTCTAAGTGGTGATGCAGCTTTTCATCAACCATATCGTCATTTGTGTAATACTTCAGCTTACAGGTGATCCCGTTGAGATCCAGAAATTTTTCCAGCCTGCCTATTTTATCAGCTGCTTTCTCAAAGACGCCGATTGTTTTTCCATTTAGTGTCTGGATATCGTAGCTTCGAATGCTGGTATCATTTTTTCTTGCAAGTAGCACAGCGTGGTTGTAACCAATGTTATAATCGGGATATTCAAACCATTCCTCAAAGCTTTTATCATAGAACATGCCGCCCATTAAATCCAGCTCTCCGGCTATCAGCTGATTCATCAGTTCACCGCCGTCGCCCTCTACAAATTCATATTCCCAATTTGTATATTTTGAAATTTCACTTAAAAAATCAGCTACCTGCCCGGTTGGGTTACCTGCTTCATCGATCTCAGATATTCCTTTCATAATGGGATATCCGACTTTTAATACCCGGTGTGTGGATGTATTTTCTTTGGAAGTGCTTTCGGCAGACACGTAAAGTTTTGATACTCCGGTACAAAATAGCAGCATTAGTACCAGACTGAATGCAAGGCATCGGGTTTGTCGTTTCATAGTATTTTCCTTCCATGCAATTATATTTTCATGAATTGTATCTAAATTGTAAAAAATGTGTATAAAGCATGCTCTGAAATATGCCTAATTTATTTCTATTATATAATTAATCAAAAAGAATAACAAGTCTGAATGCTCTAAAAAGCTAAAGAGATTGCTTTCGGACGATTTTACAGTTTTTCGAACGTACGCCTCTATTTTTATTTGAAAAAATCTTCTATGATTAAAATATCTATAAAGAATACGGAGGTATCGGAGAATGAAACAAATGACATTTGCACTGTATTTTGCTAACAGGGGATTTTTCCCGGAAACATTAATTGCCGGAGCCAGAAAGGAAATGGCTGAAGCTGTCACAAACGCAGGATATGAGTATCTGATTCCGGAGGAAGAGATGACCAGATATGGAGCGGTAGAAACCAGGGCAGAGGGGAAACGCTATGCAGCCTGGCTGAAAAGCCATGAAGGAGAGTATGACGGCGTAATTATGTGTCTGCCTAATTTTGGGGATGAAAATGGAGGAGTTGCCGCAGTACAGGATGCGGGAGTGCCTGTTCTGCTCCAGGCTTACCCGGATGAGATCGGGAAGATGGATTTTGAGCACAGGAGAGATTCTTATTGTGGAAAGTTCAGCTTTGCGGATGTATTTCATCAATATGGGATTGCGTTTACCATGCTGGAACCCCATGTAGTACATCCGCTGTCTGAAACATTTGCAGATAATCTGAGGGATTTTGCCGGTATCTGCAGGGTTGTAAATGGAATGAAACGTTTTTCGGTAGGAGCCTTCGGGGCCAGGACAAGCAAGTTTAAAACGGTGCGCTATGATGAGATTACCCTTCAAAAATATGGAATCACGGTGGAGACATTTGATCTGTCCGAATTGATTTTTAAAGTTCAGAATATGGAGGACAGCGACAGCCGGGTTCTTAAGAAGGTGAAACGCCTGGTGGATTACACGGATTTCAGCTGTGTGCCGGCTGATAAAACTGCCGTACTTGCAAAGGTGAGCGTTGTAATAGATGAATATATTGCCGCCTATGACCTGGACTGCATTACCCTGCGCTGCTGGGATGAAATGCATGAAATCCTTGGGATTGCACCCTGCGTACTGTTGAGTGAACTAAACGACAGAGGCATTGTGGCATCCTGTGAGATTGATCTCTGTTCCGCCATTAACATGTATGCGATGCAGCTGGCATCCGGTATGCCCACAACGGTTTTGGACTGGAATAATAATTATACGGAAGATCCGGATAAGGTGATTCTGTTCCACTGCGGTCCGGTTGCACAGACTCTGATGACAGAAAAGGGTACCGTAACCGATCATAAGATGTTTGCCAAAGGAAACCCCGGCTGCGGATGGGGGAGCAACGAGGGAAGGATCAAAGCATTTCCCATAACCTACTCCAACTGTAAGACGGAGGATGGGAAGCTGACGGTGTATGCGGGGGAAGGAAAATTTACGGAAGATCCCATAGAAGATGGGTATTTTGGCTGCGGAGGAGTAGCGGTTATTGACAGTCTCCAGCCCAAATTAATCCAGCTTGGGCAAAATGGGTTCCGCCACCATACCGCTGTGGGGATGGGACATATGAAGAAGGTATTAAAGGAAGCGTTTACCTATTATCTGGGGTATGACTGGATGGAAATTTAGATTGGAGGGATGATGATGGCAATTGGGGGACTGGATATAGGAACAACAGGGTGCAAGCTCACAGTATACGATAATCAGGGAACATTCATATATAAAGCATACCGGGATTATCCCTCGTCCAGAGGGGGAAAGGAACAGGAAATAGACGCGAAATCCATATGGAATTCGGTACGGGAAGTGATCCGGGAGGCAGCAGAACAGAATCCGGATATTCAGGGAATCGGCGTGACCAGCTTCGGGGAGACCTTTGTACTGTTAGATGAAAAGGATACTCCCCTGGCACCGTCCATGCTTTATACAGATCCCAGAGGAGATGAGGAGTGCAGGGAGCTTGTGGAGAAGCTTGGAGAGAAACACATAGCCGGCATTACCGGGCTGAAGCCTCATTGTATGTACAGTATTGCGAAACTCATGTGGATGCAGAGACACCGTCCGGATATTTATAACAGAGCGTCCAGGATTCTGCTTATGGAAGATTATATTATTCACATCTTGACAGGCATCACGCAGATCGACTACTCAATAGCATCCCGGACCATGGCATTTGATATCCGGAAATTATGCTGGAGCAGGGAAATATTAGAGGCAGCCGGGATTGATGAAAAGCTGCTGTCCAAAACAGTTCCCACCGGAACGGCAGCCGGTAATGTCAAAGATTCGGTGGCAGCAAAACTGGGACTTAAAGAGAAGACATTGATCGTATCTGTCAGCCATGATCAGGTGGCGGCGGCAATCGGTGCAAGAGTCTTCGGTGATGCTGCGGCAGTTGACGGTGCAGGTACCGTAGAGTGCATTACCCCTGTTTTTACCGGGATACCGGAAAATGATGTGCTGTACCAGGGAAGTTATGCAATTGTACCTTATGTAATTCCAGGGAAATATCTCTGCTATGCGTTCTCCTTTACCGGAGGAGCATTGGTAAAATGGTATATTGACAATCTTGCAAAGTATGAGAAATATCTGGCTGAACAGGAAAATAAGTCTGTCTACGAAGTATTGGAAAGCAATATGAAAGATGAACCCACAGGTATCCTGGTGCTTCCTCATTTTGCAGGTGCAGCCACACCTTACATGGATACCGGATCCAGGGGAGCAATCACAGGTCTTACTGCCGCAAATAATGTATCTGACCTGTACCGGGCAATGCTGGAAGGGGTAGTCTATGAGATGCGGCTGAATATGGAGGAACTTGTGAAGGCAGGTATCGGAATTAAAAAATTAAAAGCCGTGGGCGGCGGGGCAAATTCCAGGGTCTGGATGCAGATGAAAGCGGATATATTAGGAGTTCCCGTGGTATCTCTGGGCTCCAGCGAAGCGGGAGCAGCCGGAAGTGCCATGCTGACGGGAATTGCCTGTAACATCTTTGAGAATCTGGAATCAGCAGCAGACAAAATGGTAAAGGAATTAGAGACCTATTATCCCCGGCAGGAGCAAAGAGAAGCTTATGAACCATATTATGAAAAATACAGACAGCTCTATCCGTCAGTCCGGCACTTGATGGGATAGCTGAATGTGGCAGACAGGTAAGCTCAAACGGAGGAATACATGGAAATAGAGAAAGACATAGAGATAAAGAAATACATGGATGAAAAGAAATACATGGACAGAAAAAAATACATCGGACACGATTCACAGATTTTGGGTGTGGAAGAAATCCGTCTCACAGGAGGCAGAGGAGACGGGATGCGTCTGTTTCAGGTGAAAAATGGAAGAGGTCTGGAGTTTACTATATCCGCAGACCGCTGCGGAGACATCGCAAGGATGTCATTTCGCGGGGATAATTTCGGCTATTTTTCTCCAGCCGGATATGTGGCGCCGGCCTATTATGACGACAAAGAAGATGGGTTTCTAAAATCATTTACGGCGGGATTCCTGACCACCTGTGGACTGACGGCTGTAGGAAGTCCCTGTGTGGATCAGGGTGTAAAGCTGCCACTTCACGGCAGCATATCCAACTGCCCGGCGGAGAGGGTTTCTTATGACATAACAGAAGAGGAAATCGAGATTCTGGAAAGTGAATCCGGATGGGAAAAGACAGGAGGGATATTGTGTTAGTTACATTGAAGGAAATATTAAGGCTTGCTCAGGCAAGAAAATGTGCCATAGGATCTTTTAACACACCGAACCTGGAGAGTATCATAGCAGTAATCAGGGGGGCGGAAGAACTGGATGTGCCGGTGATTATTATGCATGCAGAAATCCATGAAGAAATGATGCCGATCTCACTGATCGGACCTATTATGATAAGATGTGCAGCAGAAGCAAAGGTGCCGGTGTGTGTACATTTGGATCATGGCACCAGCTTGAGCTATTTATATAAGGCGCTGGATATTGGATTTACATCCATTATGTATGATGGTTCTGCCTTAAGCTATGAAGAAAATGTGGCGAATACCTGTATTGCTGTGGAGATGGCAAAGCGGACAGGTGCTTCTGTGGAGGCAGAAATAGGAGTTCTGGGAAAAAGGGAGCTGGGTCTGGGACACGAATCCAGTCACGATGACCAGGCAGAAGAGGTCTATACAGATCCGGATGATGCAGGCCGTTTTGTGAGAGAGACCGGGATAGATGCACTGGCATGTTCCTTTGGTACTGCCCACGGCCTTTATTTAAAAAAGCCGAAGCTGGATATGAACGTATTAGACCGGGTGCGGGCAAGGGTGGATATTCCACTTGTTATGCATGGAGGGTCCGGCGTCAGCGAAGAAGACTATAAAACTGTGATACAAAAAGGGATTCGGAAAGTAAATTATTATACTTATATGGCGAAAGCCGGGGGAGAGGAAGTAGAGGGTCAGTTTGGGTTTAAAAAGATGCCCCTTGTAAATGAGGGAAAAAAATATAATCTCTATTATGCTGTTGTGGAACAGGGAAAAGAAAAGCCCGTTTATTATCACGAAATTGTACAGTGGGGGATAGATGCCATGAAGGGGAATGTGAAGTCTGCTATGGAGGTATTTAGCGGAATGTATAACTAGCAGGTTTCCAGGCAGCTTTGATACATCAGCTTTGGAACATGTTCTTGCAGTTCTTCTGTACTTTTGGTACTATTAACAGGTAGCGAGGCTGCAGTCAGCACAGATTGTATAAAGCAGAGGATATGCCCATGAATCTAAGTTTAGACAATAAAAAACTAAAAGAATTAATGAAAGACTTCTATACGCTGACCGGAATTAAAATGGTTCTGTTTGACAGCGATTACCATGAAATTCTGTCTTACCCTCCGGGACATTGTGCGTTCTGTGCAATCATGCATGGGAATCCGGTAACGCAGAAGCACTGCATCGAATGCAACCAGAATTCATTTGAGTACTGCAGGCGCAGCAGCGAGCTGACGGTGTATGAGTGTCATGCGGGACTGATCGAGGCAACGGCACCGCTGAAGGATAACGGTATTATTATAGGCTATGTCATGTTCGGACAGATCACGGATGTTGCAAACAGGGAGGAACTTGTAACCAACCTGGAGAATGTTTGTAAAAAATACCAGATTTACCAGCCAGGATACGAAGAAGCATTTTCTAAAATCAAGTACAAAAGCCGTGAACAGATTCTGGCAGCGGCACAGATTTTAGAAGCCTGTACGTTCTATGTTTTATTAAAAGAAATGATCTATTTGGAAAAGGAACAGTTTTTACATAAATTAAATCAATATATCATGAGGCATTTGTCAGAAGATATAACCGTAAAAGATTTGTGTGATGCATTTAAAGTCAGCAGGAGCAGGCTATATGAAGCTGCAAAGCAATATCTGGGTGTGGGAATTGCAGAGTACATCAAGCAGAAGAGGATCGAGGAGGCTAAAGAGTTTTTGAAAAACTCCAGTGATCCCATTACAGAAATATCAGAAAAAGCAGGATTTTCAGACTATAATTATTTTTGCAGGGTAAAAAGATGGTAGGGATGCCGGCTAAAAAATACCGGAAAATATATCAGCAGGATGTAACGGATTAACCGTCATGTCCTGCTGATTTCTTAGTGCCAGGTCTTCAATATTTATATCTGGATGCCAGTATTTCAAGTTCACTGTGCGTTCTGAAAATCGCTTCCTGGACTTCAATTTTTTCATCCAGGAGCGGATAAATCCATTTACAGACAATGGCATCGATTTCTTTTTGGGAGAGGATGACATTATTTTTTGACTTGGGAGGAAGCGTTGGCTTCGTGTATTTATAGGTTGCGTGGTACAGGGGAAGCCAGGGGTAGAGCTTTATCAGTTCATCATTTGTATAGGTGGAGGTAATGGCAGACTGCCCTCCAAGCAGGGTTAAATAATTAGCGACCTGTTCATCGCAGGTCCATTTCAGAAACTGAAAAGCTTCTTTCTTTTTGTGGGAATAACTGGATATCCCCAGACCCCAGCCACCCAATAAAGGACTTCTCCCGGGTATGTGATGATAGCCGATTGAGCCGATCATGCTGCTTTTCCGCAGATCCACCACATCAGTTAAAAACGAGGGATAAGTGATGAGCATCGCGGTATCCCCTTTCAGGAAGTCTTCCACCGCCACTACATCTGTCGCAGTGCGGTAGTTGGGTTTTGCGCATTTTACGGCACGTACCAGGTTAATATATGCCTTCAGGGACTGGGCAGAGTCCAGGCAGACATTCCCCCTGGAGTCAAATAAGCCGCCTCCATACGCCCGCAGGCGCATATAGATCTCAGGAGACAGACATTCATCATAGGCAGCCGGAATGGTAATCCCATAGTCAATTACGTTTGTCTCGGAGGTAAAATATTCCGCAATCGTATTAAATTCCTTCAAAGTCAGCGGAGGCCTGAGGGTGATATTGTTCTTCCGTTCATAAGCCGATTTCAGAGCTAAATTCTCAAATAAATCTTTCCGGTAGTAAAAAATCTGTGGCGCATACATATAAGGGATACCATAGTACCGCTGGTTGAAGCTGCTGAAATACTGCAGGCAGTCCGGGAAAAATATATTCAGATCAAAGGAGCACAGTTCTTCTGTAATATCCTCCAGGATATGAAAACTTGCCAGTGTGGAAAGCCAGGGCAAGTCATACATGATCACATCGTATACCTGATCCTCGGACATTTTGGCAATATCCAGTATGGTCTCATAGAGGTTATGATGGGGAAGTATGGTAATCTGTGCATGTATGCCGGTCAGGTTCTCAAAATTTTTAAGAAGCCCCTCCAGAACATGAATCTGGGGAGTATCTAACATTAAAATCCGGATGACTGTCTGTGAGTCTTCATCCAATGGGGGTTTTTCTTCTGTTATTTTCCGGTCGGAAAAAGTCAGCCTGTTTTCCAATGCAGGATTCTTTAATATAATCTTTTCCGTTTCCTTCGTCAATGGGGCACTTAACTGCTCAAATAAAAGAGAAGAGGCAGTCTGGCCCAGCTTCATGGCGGGACGTGCAGCAGACATGGAAGCAAAGGAATGGGTATGCAGGTTCCAGTGCTCCTCACCTAAGGAGAGAACAGGGATCTCCTGTTTGCCAAATCCCAGAATATTCAAGCCTTCAATGATTCCGGTTGCGATAGATTCCGAAGTGGCAATGATCGTCTCCGGTTTTTCTGTTTTAAATATATTAATGGTTTTGCGAAATGCATCTTCCTTGCTGGCGGTAGTTTCAATAATAGCAGAAGGATTGAAAGGAAGATCCGATTCAGCAAAAGCAGCCTGAAACCCCTCCATACAGTTACTCTCACAGGTATACTGCATGGGACCACTCATGAGAAAAATATTCTTGTAATGGTGTGCGATCAGATTCCTGGTCATGTACTGGACGATGGAATAATTATCAAAGGATACAAAATTGGCATCCAGGCTGTGAATATTCCTGTCGATCAGAACAATTGGTTTTTGGGCTGAGGTAAAATGCTCGTAGTAGTATTTCCAGTTGTCCGGCTGACAGGATACCAGAATCAATCCGCATATCTGCTTTTTTAAAAAATTATTTACGATGTTCTGCTCGAAATCCGGAATATCGTAGGAAAAAGATAAATTAATATAATATCCAGTGTTTTGAAAAAAGTTCTCTATACCCTGAAAAAGCTGAACATAATAGGAGTCATTAAAATTGGGCAGAATCACCCCAATATCGGTATAAGAATTTGATTTCAGGTTCTTGGCGGGCAGATTCTGGGAATATTGTAAAATCTCCACGGCTTCTTTTATTTTAGCGCTGACAGCCTTGCTGACAGGCTTGGTGTTATTCAGATAATTTGACACAGTGGCAATAGAAACACCCGCAAGCTTCGCAACATCTTTAATGGTAGCCATATCTGTAAACCTCCTATTACATCTTAGTAAATCATGCGGTCCCGGTAGACCATAAAGCTGGTACGCCGTCCCTTCGCAGACGCACACCTGACGCAGATATCAGGTACTCTTTTCACAGTTATTTACGCAATGCCGTACTTGAATCCCCAATAAGTCTGTTTACCAGACTGTTTAGACTACTGGTATAACTATAAAAATAGCATACATGGGAATTTTTGTAAAGGATAGTGAAACGTTTAAATGAAATTGATTAAATATTTAAATGAAAATATTGACTATTATGTGCAATAACATTAAAATGAAGATGTCAAACACACATTCTTTCGTCAAGATGACGAAGAAAAAACTTTTCAAGAATGGAGAAGGAGGAATACTAATGAAAAAGGCAATTGCATTACTTATGGGGTTAACAATGGCTGCAAGTATGATGGCAGGGTGTGGGACAGATCAAAAAACAACAGGTAC
>OBXO01001317.1_pt1 | contig 12193 bp, 7 predicted proteins | sample 1501431 | NCBI WGS metagenome assembly OBXO01 (sample SAMEA2580163, study PRJEB22360) | human gut metagenome | biome: human gut; feature: human-associated habitat; material: faeces | place: Denmark | collected 2008/2010 | reverse complement strand
CACGACAATCTTCCCCCGGGACGAAAGACTCATATACACACCCCACCACCCCGTCGGCTGGCCTGCGGCGGCGTCCTCACCTGCTTAACTAAATCTCCATGATCAGGTTAGCCTTGCCAGACCGGCATCCAGCAGCTTCTGGAGCGACATAAGAATCCCAAGTTTTGCATGGTACCAAGTCAGTCCGCCCTGGAAAAACACGGAATAGGGAGGCTTGATGGGCCCGTCGGCAGACAATTCTATTGAAGAGCCCTGGATGAATGCCCCGGCCGCCATAATGACCTGGGAATCATAGCCAGGCATGTCCCAGGGCTCGGGTGTCACATAGCTGTCCACCGGGGCGGCCGCCTGAATTCCCTGGCAGAATGCGATAACTCCTTCCGGTTTTCCAAAGGTGACGGCCTGGATTATATCGTGGCGTGATTCGGTTCCGTTCGGTACGACCTGGAAACCAAGGGCTTCATAGATATTTGCCGCAAATACGGCTCCCTTTAAAGCTCCCGCCACCACGGTCGGGGCCAGAAACAGCCCCTGGAACAGAGCCTGATTGACACCAAGGCTGGCCCCCACTTCTCTTCCGAGTCCGGGGGAGCCGAGACGGTAGGCGGCGTTTTCAATGCATTTTTTTGTTCCGGCAATATAGCCTCCGATTGGAGCAAGGCCGCCGCCCGGATTTTTAATCAGGGAGCCGACCACCATATCGGCGCCCACGTCACTCGGCTCGATACGCTCTACAAATTCGCCGTAGCAGTTGTCCACCATACAGATGATGTCCGGCCTGATTCCTTTGACAAAGGCGATCAGCTCGGCAATTCTCTTCACCGAAAGAGTCGGCCTGGTGGCATATCCTTTGGAACGCTGTATGGTGACAAGCTTTGTTTTCGCGTTAATGGCTGCTTTAATCCCGACAAAATCAAAGCTTCCGTCCCCAAGGAGGTCTACCTGACGGTACGTAATTCCATATTCTTTCAGTGAACCGTTCGACGGCCTGATGCCGATGACTTCCTCCAACGTGTCGTATGGTTTTCCGACTGGTGACAGAAGTTCATCACCCGGGCGCAGATTGCCGGCCAGGGCCGTATAAAGCGCGTGTGTTCCGCAGGTAATCTGCGGGCGTACCAGGGCATCCTCTGTATGGAACACGTCTGCGTACACCTGTTCCAGTGTCTCCCGGCCGAGATCATTATATCCATATCCCGTCGTACCGGAAAAATGAATGTCGCTGACCCGGTTTTTCTGCATTGCAGCAATCACCTTCAACTGGTTATATTCCGCATTGCTGTCGATTTCCCCGAAGCGCGTTTTCAGCATAGTCTCGGTCCTGCTGCCGAATTCAAGCACTTCCCGGCTGATTCCAAGGCTTTTGTATATCTCTTCCAATTCCATTTTTCATTTCCTTTCATGGCGGTATTCCCGTTATATTTATCCGCACGTAACTGTTCAGACAGCATGAACTGTTCCATCCGCACAGCCTTTCTGACGGTAAAATTCAGTGATGTGCTGCTGTCTGCGTCTCCTGATTGAACTCCGCGATTATATATTCAAGCACTTTTTCCCTGTCATTATCAAAATCAGGCAGGTTCAGCCAGCGCACGCAGCGTTCTCTTTTAAACCAGGTAAGCTGGCGCTTTGCAAAATGTCTTGTATCACGCTTCAGAATCTGGATGGCCTCCTCAAGGCTGTACAAACCATCCAGATAATCCATAATCTCTTTATAGCCAAGTCCCTGCATGGATACCATCTGTCTGGTGCAGCCCATGGCTTTGAGGGATTTCACCTCTTCTATCAGTCCGTCCCGGATCATCTGATCCACGCGGCGGTCAATCCGTTCATAAAGAATCGCCCGGTCGGTATTTACGACATAATAGAAAAACTGATAGGGTGATTCCTTCTGCCGTTCAGCCTCGTTGTGATCCGATATCTTCTCTCCTGTCTGATGATGGTATTCCAGCGCTCGGATGACCCGTTTAATATTATTCGGATGAATCGCGGCAGCTGATTCCGGATCCGCCTGTTTAAGCATGGCATGGAGGAATCCGGGACCTTTTTCACGGGCCAGCCGTTCCATCCCGCAGCGGAAAGCGTTGTCCTCCTCTGTCTCCGTAAAATCGATGTCGTAGAGAAGAGCCTGTATATAGAAGCCGGTGCCTCCGGCAATAATCGGCAGGGAACCGCGGGAATAAATATCCACCAGAGCTTCCCTGGCCTTTTTCTGAAACATGACGACATTAAAGTCGCAGGAAGGCTCCAGTATATCAATCAGATGATGGGGAATTCCATCCATCTCTTCTTTTGTGGCTTTTGCGGACCCGATATCCATATGCCGGTAAACCTGCATGGAATCAGCGCTGATAATCTCTCCCCCAATCCGTTTGGCAAGGCCGATGGAGAGGGAGGTTTTTCCTACGGCCGTGGGGCCTGTTATTATAATTATAGGTTTTTTCATATATTGTTCCTGCTATTATTCCTGCATATGCGGTGCTGCTTTCGAGTTGAAAATCGTTACATGGTTTACATGATTTTATTATGTAAACCTTCTATACGATTCGTTTGAATTTTTTCTCAAGCTCATATTTACTCATAGTAATTATCGTCGGCCTTCCATGGGGGCAGGCATACGGGTTTTCCAGCTCCAGCAGTTCGTCAATCAGACTGTCTGCTTCTGCAGCCGACATTGCATGATTGCCTTTTACCGCTGCCTTGCATGACATGGATGCTATTTTTTCATTAATTATGTCCGGCGTTCCCTGATCGACGCCGTCGGTCAGGCCGTCTATCATCTCCATCAGTAGTTCCTTCTTGGCAATAGAGAACAGATTGGCCGGAACGGCCCGCACTGCATATTCCTTACCGCCGAAATGTTCTATCTCAAAACCAACCGCTGTAAAATGTTTCATGTATTTTTTCAGCATCAGTTCTTCATTTCCCGACAGAGTCAGGATGATGGGAGGATTGATCATCTGGGAGGTATATTCCCGTTTTTTAAGCGAGGCCATGGTTTTTTCATAAAGTACCTTCTCATGGGCCGCATGCTGGTCGATGATATAAAGGTTATCATGAAACTGAACCAGCCAGTAAGTGTCAAAAAGCTGGCCGATCAGAACATGTTCATTCCTTGCCTGTTTTGTCAGCAGCTTTTCTTCAAAGAGATCTAACTGCTTCGGCGGCTCCTGCTTTGGAAGTATCTCTTTGGCCCCTGCCGGATTCTGCGTTTTTCCTTCTGCCGGTACCGGCCTGTACTGCTCCGGGAACTCGGGCTGTGATATCCTTAAAGGCGGCATTCCCGCCAATGGCGTTCCCTCCAAAGGCCCGGAGGCTTCCGGCGCCTTTGGAGTTTCCGGCATCTGAAGAGTTTCTGGCTGTTCTGCGGCATCTGCCACGCCTGCCGAGGCAATCTGCCGGCCGTAAACGGCAGGCATGTCGGCAATGGCCGGAAAAGAAGTTTTTGATACACGTTCGGTATAAGCGGAGGTCTCCGGTTCTCCCGAGAGCTCTGACGTGGCCGCAGACTTAATCAGTGATTCCGTCTGGAGCCTGCGTTTTTCAAAAGGCTCAGGCCGGTTTTCCTTAAATACAACCGGCTTCAGGCCCCTGGCCTGCGCATTGGCGCTCTCCTGGCTGCCTCCCGGCAGTTCCACCTGGGGAATCAGCTCCTTTTGGGACAGAGCCATAGAAATCGTATGGTACACCATTCTGTAGACCATCTCTCCGTCCCTGAAACGCAGCTCCATCTTGGCCGGATGGACATTCACGTCCAGAAATTCCGGCTCAATTGTAAACTGCAGCATTGTAAACGGGTATTTGTGTTGCATCATGAATGGTTTATAGGCGTCTTCAATTGCTTTATTTATCAGACTGCTCTTAATATACCGTCCGTTAATAAAATAATTTTCATAGTTCCGGTTGCCTCTTGCAATCAGCGGCTTGCCGATAAAGCCTTCGACTTTCACCGGATCGGCCCCCGACTGCACCGCAATCAGGTTGGCGGCAATCTCCCGTCCAAATATGGTATAAATGATATCCTTCAGATTATGGTTGCCGGATGTATGAAGCTTACTCTGTCCGTTCTGAATCAGCCGTATGGAGATTTCCGGATGGGAAAGGGCAATCTTTTCCACCAAATCCGCCACATGGGCGCCTTCCGTCATCGGAGTCTTTAAGAATTTCCTCCGGGCCGGCGTATTATAGAAGAGATTTCTCGCGATAAAGGTGGTCCCTTCCGGAGCCCCCACCTCTTCTAACGCTATCTCCTCTCCGCCCTCAATCTGATATCTGGAACCTGACATGCTCCCTGTGGTTTTTGTGATAAGCTCCACCTGGGCCACGGAGGCGATACTGGATAAAGCCTCTCCGCGAAAACCCAGGGAGGCTACAGTGAACAAATCTTCGACCGTCCTGATTTTACTGGTCGCATGGCGCAGAAAGGCGAGCGGAATTTCTTCTTTCGGGATTCCGCAGCCGTTATCCGTCACGCGGATCATGGAGAGCCCTCCGTCACGGATTTCTACCGTAACCGCCGTGGATTTGGCATCGACAGCGTTCTCCAGCAGCTCCTTCACAACGGAGGCAGGGCGTTCAATTACCTCACCGGCTGCGATCTGGTTGATCGTATTCTGATCTAATACTTGAATGTTTGCCATCGTTTCGCCTCCTTATACTTACTGGTTAACCCACCGGTTCTTCAGGCGGGACTGCATCTTATCCAGAGTGGTCAGGGCGTCTATGGGGGACATGCGGTTGATTTCAAGTTCCATCAGTTCTTTTATAATGTCCTCCTCGCTGACCGTATCGAAGATGGACATCTGAAGCAGATCCACTTCATCCGGTTTGCTGAGTTTTTTGTGCGCCACAATGCCGGGGCCGTTTTCCGCGATTTCCTTGGCCCGGGCGGTGATATCAGCATCACTCAGCTCCTCCACCAGTTCCTTGGCCCGTTCGATTACAAGCTCCGGAACACCTGCCAGCTTTGCGACCTGGATTCCGTAGCTCTTATCGGCACCGCCTTTTACGATTTTGCGTAAGAATACGATGTCGTCTCCCTGTTCCTTGACGGCGATACAGTAGTTGTTGACACCGCTCATAGTGCCTTCCAGCTCCGTCAGTTCATGATAGTGGGTGGCAAAGAGTGTCTTCGCACCCAGAAGCTTTGTGTTGCTTATGTACTCCACAACAGCCCAGGCAATGGAAAGACCGTCAAAGGTGCTGGTTCCCCGCCCGATTTCATCGAGAATCAGCAGGCTGCTGCGGGTTGCGTTTCTTAAGATATTGGCAACCTCAGTCATCTCCACCATGAAGGTACTCTGGCCCGAAGCCAGATCATCGGATGCGCCGACACGGGTAAATATCCGATCGCACAGGCCGATATCAGCCTCATCCGCCGGTACAAAACTGCCCACCTGGGCCATCAGCGTGATGAGCGCAGTCTGTCTCATATAAGTGGATTTTCCGGCCATATTGGGGCCTGTGATGATGGATACCCTGTTTTTTCCGTTATCCAGATAAGTGTCGTTCGCCACGAACATTCCTCCGGACATCATCTGCTCCACCACCGGATGGCGGCCGTTTTTAATATGGATAATCCCCTTTTCATTGATGGAAGGCTTAACGTAATTATTCCTTACAGCCACCACGGAGAGGGAAGTCAGTACATCGGTGAGGGCGACGGCATGGGCCGTCTCCTGGATCCGTTTTACCTCTGCGGCGATACCGTCCCTGACCTGGCAGAATAATTCGTATTCAAGGGAGAACAGCTTGTCCTCCGCCCCCATAATCACATCCTCAAGCTCTTTTAAACGGTCGGTTGTATAACGCTCCGCATTGGTAAGCGTCTGTTTCCGGATAAAATAATCGGGAACCAGATCCCTGAAGGAGTTTGTAACCTCAAAATAATAACCAAATACCTTGTTATACTTGATTTTCAGGTTTTTAATACCGGTGCATTCCTTCTCCTTCTGCTCCAGTTCGGCAAGCCATGTCTTTCCTTCTGTTTTGGCATGGCGCAGCCGGTCCGCCTCCTCATGAAAGCCATCCTTTATAATGCCGCCGTCCCTGACAGAAACAGGCGGATCGTCGATAATGGCGGCGTCAATCAGCTTTTTTAAATCCTCTAACGGATCAAGCTGTCCTTCAATCTCTGTGAGCAGCTCTGAACGGAACTCTTTTAAAATATGTTTAATGTGCGGCAGCATCTCGAGGGAATTTCTAAAAGATATCAGATCTCTGGGATTGGCCGTCTTATAGCTGATGCGTCCCAGAAGTCTCTCCAAATCGTAGATTGGATTTAAATACTCACAGATTTCCTCCCGGGAGATATAATTCATATTCAGCTCTTCGATGGCATTCTGCCGTTTTAAAATCTCTTCTTTATGAATCAGCGGCTGTTCCACAAAGGAACGGAGCATCCTGGCTCCCATCGCCGTCTTTGTCTTGTCCAGCACCCAGAGCAGAGTCCCCCTCTTCTGCTTTTCACGGAGCGTCTCAATCAGCTCCAGATTACGCCTTGTGGAGGTGTCGAGCATCATAAACTGGCCGGTTGTATAGGGGGTGATTCTGGTCAGGTGATCCAGTGAATTTTTCTGCGTCTCATAGAGATACTGAAGCACGGCCCCGGCGGCAATGGTGCCGGTCTCATAGTCTGAAAGTCCAAGACCTTCCAGATTCTCTACATGAAAATGATCCCGCAGAAGTTTTCTGCAGAATTCATCAGAAAAGAACCGATTATCCAGATCTGAAATTACAGCGTGAAGTCTGTTCTTCAAATCATCTAAATCGATTCCCGACATATAAAATGCTTCATTGCATATGATCTCAGATGGTGAAAATTTGTAGATTTCATCAATCAGATTGCGCTCTGATTTGACTTCGGTGACAAGGTAATCGCCGGTGCTGACATCGGCCACGGAGATTCCGAATATTCCGTCCGTATAGACGATTCCCATCAGGTAATTATTCTTCGACTCCTCCAAAGCCTGGGAATTGGTAATGGTACCCGGCGTTACGACCCGGATTACCTCTCTCTTCACAAGACCTTTTGCCGTCTTCGGATCCTCCACCTGCTCTCCGATTGCCACCTTGTAGCCCTTCTGGACCAGTTTACTCAAATAACCTTCAAGCGCGTGATAAGGAACGCCACACATAGGTGCGCGTTCCTCAAGTCCACAGTCTTTTCCGGTTAATGTAATTTCCAGTTCCCGGGATGCCGTTAAGGCATCCTCAAAGAACATCTCATAAAAATCTCCGAGTCTGTAAAACAGAATACAGTCGGGATATTGTTTCTTAGTCTCCAGATACTGGGTCATCATTGGTGAAAGCTGTGCCACGTTTTACCTCTCTTCTCTTATCTCACAATCAGTGGGTCAGTCGGATCCCATGTCTGCTCGAAGGAGAGCGGAACCAGCTCAGGCACGTCGAACGGGGAGGCTACATTTGGATCTTCATAAATCGTAACCGCTGTGCCGAGAGTACAGTTATCATAGATCCATTTGGAGTTCTCACACGTTAAGCGTACGCAGCCGAGCGATCTGGTAACTCCCAGACCATTGTATCCAACTGTCATCAGCTTGTTAATATCAGGCTCCTCATATGTAATGGAATGTAACAGGAAGCCCTGAGTGATTCTTGTTGCATACTGCGTATAAGTATCGTTTACCATCAGTCTCCAGCGGTATCGCTCCGGAGTATAGAAGGTTCCGATTGGCGTATCGTCTCCCACCGAGGTCAGCATAGCCTTTACCGGGAGAATATAGCCGTTATTCCCATCCTTTGCATAGACGGTCAGGCAGTTGAGGGTTTTATTTACCTTCAAAAGATAGCTGCTCTGTTTGCCGATTAACGGCTCCACATTCTGTACAAGGCGGCCGTAGGAATCAAAGTAGAACTTATAGCCGTCTACATACTGCCATCCTGTAAGCGCATGTCCGTCGATGAAATAATAGCGGGCATGGTCGTTGGATACCCATCCGTTGTAGCCGGTTCCATCCTCATTGACGAGTGTCGTCGCATTTTCTGCGAGTACAAGGCGGCCTGAAAGCGGAGTCACATATCTGGGAGCATCGCTCACAGGTCCCTGGGCTCCTTTCGGAACAAGTACCACTTCGATATCAAGAAGCTTCTCACCGATATCGCTGGTTCCGGCAATCTGACCGTTCATTGCCCAGCCCATCTTACCCTGGCCTGTCGATGTGGCGCTGTAGTAAACGTCGTACAGACGCTCGGCATCTCCGGTAAGCTGGATCTGGAATGCCTCTACATAGTTGCCGTCTCCGGGAACGCCTGTCAGGCCTCCGTCATGATACCACCACAGGAATCCTCCTGTATTCGTGTAGGCACGGTAGGAAACCCCTCCGATTCCGTCGAAATTCTTCAAATCCATGGAGAAAGCCGTGATATCTCCGGCAGACTCAAACGTATAATTCACTGCTACATGAAGAGAGGTATCCTCCACCGCTGCCTGTTCTGTGCCAGACTGTTGCTGGTGCCCTGCGGCAGTTGTGCCGCCCGGACCAAAACCGCTATCGCCTGAATTGCCTGATGGTGCGGCCGGTGAGCCGGCTTCACTTGCAGGTCCTGCATATGCTGTAAAACTTCCGCCGGCCAGCATTACCGCCGACAAGGCAACAGCAAGACCCTTGTAGTGCTTTTTCATAGAAAATTTCCTCCTTATTTATCCTTAAGAGAGTCCCGGGCGGCGTCAAGCTGCCTGCCCATGTAGTAAAAGCCCTTGGACTGCTCAAGGTATACTTTGACAATTTTCCCGATAAGCTCTCTGCTTCCGGGGAAGTGCACGATGGTGTTATTGGAAAGCCTTCCTGTAAGAAAACCTTCCTCATGATCATCCGGTTCCTCCACCAGTACCTCCTGTACGGTGTGGGCTTCCCTGCCGCAAACCTGGGCTGAGATCGCCTGCACTTCTTTGAGAAGACGGTCAAACCGCTCCTTTACCACATCTTCCGGAACCTGATCCTCCATGGAAGCGGCCGGCGTGCCGGTACGTTTGGAGTATATAAAGGTGAAGGCGCTGTCATAGCGGACTCTCTGAACCACGTCCATGGTTTCCTCAAAATCTTCCTCCGTCTCCCCCGGAAAACCGACAATAATATCGGTGGTCAGGGATATATCCGGAATCGCCTCTTTAATTTTCGCGGCCAGCGTCAGATATTGTTCTTTTGTATACTTCCGGTTCATCAGATTCAATATTCTGCTGCTGCCCGACTGAAGCGGGAGGTGCAGATGGCGGCAAATCTTGCGTGAATGTTTCATCACTTCTATCAGCTCGTCCGACAAATCCTTGGGGTGGGATGTCATAAACCGGATCCGCTCAAGTCCTTCAATCTGCTCGATCTGCTGTAACAGCTCTGCAAAGGTGATGGGCTTTTCCAGATTCTTTCCGTAAGAATTGACATTCTGGCCGAGAAGCATAATCTCTACGACACCGCTTGCAACCAGCGCTTCTATCTCACGTATGATATCCTCCGGATTACGGCTCCGCTCCCGTCCTCTGACATAAGGAACGATACAGTAGCTGCAGAAATTGTTGCAGCCAAACATGATATTAACCCCCGATTTAAACGGGTATTTCCGTTCGGACGGAAGATCCTCGACAATTTTCGCGGTATCTTTCCAGATATCAATTACCATTTTCCTGCCGTCAATTCTCTCTGAGAGAAGTTCGGCCAGCTTGTATATATTATGGGTGCCGAAAATAATATCGACAAAGCGGTAACTCTTCTTAAGCTTCTCCACTACTTCAGGCTCCTGCATCATGCAGCCGCAGAGACTGATTATCATATGGGGATTCTTCTTTTTCAGGCTGTTCAAATAGCCCAGCCGTCCGTAAACACGCTGATTTGCATTCTCGCGGACTGTGCAGGTATTATAAAGAACAAAGTCGGATTCCTCGCTCTGCCCCTCCGTAAATCCGGCTTCCAGGAGGATTCCCATCAGCTTTTCCGAATCATGGGCGTTCATCTGGCATCCGAAGGTTGAGATAAAACAGGTCATCGGTCTTCCCAGCTCTTCGCTCTTTTCTGTGACCCATTGTCTGCACCTGGCAATGAAATATTGTTGTCTGGCGGGCTCCGTCTCAGGGGGCAGGCCGGACAGGTCGATTGTCTCGTAATCTATTGAAGTCATAAAATATGTATTTCTCCTTACATCTTCCATCGTTTTCATACATTAGTTAATATTACTATAATGGAATGAATTTATCAAGTGCATTTCTTTTACGAATTTTCCCTCTATCTTACATTTTTACTACAATTCCCCCACTGAAGGGCTGTTTTTGCTGGAAAATGAGGAAGCAGCTTCCACTACCGGCATATAATGACAAAAACATTCACAGTACCGCCGAATAATGAGGGGACCGGTGAATCGCAAAAAAGGTAATAACTCTTAAGAGATTGTTAATTGAAACTCCTGTTCCATTTATGATATTGTAATTATGAAGTTGTTGACAGAAGAACTAAAATATGGAAGGTCTGACATCTGTGCCTGTCAAACGTATAAACGGTCAGCATAGTATTCAGAAAGGTATCTTTTATGAAAAAGTTATACTGCGCAATCCTGTTTGGAGCTATGGCTGCCCTATCCGCATGCGCAAAACCGCCCTCTGTGAGCAGGGAACCCGCCGTCTCCGTCCCTGCTGTGCCGGATGGAGGTGAAACAGAGGAAACAGAGGAAACAGAGGAAGTAACGGCTCTCCGTTTGCAGGATGAATATATTTCCCTCGTGGAACGCTATATTGACGATGCCGTTTTCCGGCCGGTGGAAGAAAGCAGGACAAAGAAGCTGTCGGATCTGCTTCTGGGACATTATGATGTTACGGGACGGACCGACGGCGGAAAGATGGAGTATTATATTGCGTTCCGGCGTGAGGATGCGCCGGTTTACGATGATTTTAAGAATGTCAGCATTGCCAATTATTCGGGACCTGATACAGATGGTGAAGAGCTGAGAATTGGTTATTACAACGGGGATGGTACGGAAATTCTTCTCTACCGCCTGGGCGGATATACATTTTTAGACATGCCGTTCGGATATGGTACGCTGGACAGCTTTTGTTTTGGTTTGTCGGGAGCATCAGGAAGTACGGCTCATCCGTCTTTTCAATATGCATTCGATGAAAACGGCAGGGCGGCGCTTGACTTCCTGAAAAGCAAACCGGGCCTTTCATTTTACGATGGAAACAGTCCTTCGGTCTGGTTCTATTACCAGAACGATGACACGGTGAAATTTTATTCAGAACCATATCCCTGCCAGATTTCCTTAGATGATGCAAAAGCGGAAACAATCCGCGGCCTCCTGTCTTCCTCGGAGACAGAGTCCGGTATTGCCACACGTCAGGAGGCCTGGACACGTCTGCGCAAAATAGACCGCTCTCTTTTGCCCACCGGTGCAAGTCTGATTCTGGATGACCGGGAATATGAGTTTTTGGGGAATCATGATACTCCGGGTTATATGATAGTCCATTCCAAAAACGATAATGAATTCATAGCCTTTCAGAGGAATGAAGAACTTTACCGGCTTGTAATGGAGGAAATAAAGAATGTCGTTGGGACTGATTACAGGGACTTTGATCCGGATTGGTTTAAAACGCCATTAAAGAGCGCCGCAATGACATTTCCTGAATTTTTGATTCCGTCGGGCAGCGGCGATGAGACATTCACCCAGGAGGTGAGGACGCAGACAATCGAAGACAGGGAAAAGCTTAATACCTTATCAAAGATGATGGACCGGGCGATAAACGATACCAATGTCTACGGCTTTTCCAAGTGTCCTTATGCGGCAACAATCGATTTCCTGAGGGAGGATGGCAGGACGCTTCGAATCTACGTGGCGACGGATTCCTGTGATTCCATGGCATATGAGGGGAGGATCGGATTTGAGTACGGCGACCAGGCTGAGCTGGCGGCTTTATTCGATGAGGCTATGTTTTATAGATTGGAATAAGCAGGTGAGGACGCCGCCGGTACGGCCGGCGGACGGGATGGTGAGGTGGTTTTATGAGTCTTTCGTCCCCTGGAGAAGATTGTTGTGGTTTTGGGCTGCGGAGACAATCAGCGTCCGGAGCGGACCGGGTCAGGTGCCGCGAAAACCTTTGCCTGAGTCTTCCGTCCCCTGCGAAAACATGGACCAGGGGAAGTAGGCGGAATCAATTGCGGAGGGGACATGGGAGTCCGCCGGTGCTTAGCGAGGT
>OBXO01001312.1_pt1 | contig 12214 bp, 10 predicted proteins | sample 1501431 | NCBI WGS metagenome assembly OBXO01 (sample SAMEA2580163, study PRJEB22360) | human gut metagenome | biome: human gut; feature: human-associated habitat; material: faeces | place: Denmark | collected 2008/2010 | reverse complement strand
CTCCGGCTCCGCCCTGCGAAAACAAAACCACAGTATCTCCTTCTCCAGCCAGCGAGGCCACACACCCGGGACGAAAGACTCATATACACACCCCACCACCCCGTCCGCTGGCCGTTCCGGCGGCGTCCTCACCTGCTTAACTAAATCTCCATTTCCCCCTCATTTCTTTAGTCTGCAAAGGATGCGGCCTCCATGGCGGCCTCTGTCCTTTGCTTTTTTTGATGGTTCAATTGTACGTGATCCAATCCACAAAATCCAACAACACATTTTGTAAGTTTTGACAAAATAATATTGTTAAAATACAAATCAGGCGGGAAACATTCCCGGCCGGATTATTCTCCCGCCTGGAACGATTCCCGCCTGAAGTTACGGAATATTATTTAGCCAGCATTCCCATAATCTCATTGGTTCTTGCTATAAAGTTCGTCATTCTCTCCGGTGTCAGGGAACCATGGCTTAAGAGCGCCAGATCGTAAAGCTGTTCGCAAATCTTTGCCGTGTTTTCTCCCTCGCCGTGCTCTAAGACATATTGAACCAGATTGTTATTCGCATTCAGAATCAATACCTGTCCGCTTCCTCCGAACATGGACGGATCCATTCCGTACATGTTGTACATCTTCATCATTTCCTGCATACGGCGGGATTCCTCTGAAACCGTGATCATCGAGGAGATGGACTCATTTTTCAGCTTCTCCACCTTGACCTGGAGTTTATCGTCGCCGAGCGCCTTGCGGAATACCTCCGTCAGAGTTTCCTCCGTCTTCTTAAACGACTCCTTATCTTCCTCCGCCACTTCTTCCTTCATCGTCTCATTGACATCCGCGTCGATCCGGAAGAATTTCAGGTTCTCATGCTTCTGTTCCAGGCGGCCGATGAACGGATTATCAATATTATGCGGCAGGATAAGGGCATCCTGGCCCGACTCTTTGAACATATTGATGTACTGGCTCTGTTCTTTTTCGTCGGTCACATAGAAAATCTTATTTTCGTGGTTTTCTTCTTTGGCTCTTTCTTCGCAGTCTTTCAGCGTCAGATATTTGCCTTCCAGATTCTTGAAGATAATATACTCATCCATCTTGTCGGCAAACTTGTCATCCTTGAGGCAGCCGAATTTGATAAACGGAGCAATGTCATCCCAGTACTTCTCATATGTTTCACGATCGGTTTTACACATTCCGGACAGCTTATCGGCCACCTTCTTAGTGATATAATCAGAAATCTTCTTGACAAAACCGTCATTCTGAAGCGCGCTTCTCGATACGTTAAGCGGCAGATCCGGACAGTCGATTACCCCCTTTAAAAGCATCAGGAACTCCGGAATAACTTCCTTGATGTTGTCGGCGATAAACACCTGGTTATTGTACAGCTTAATCGTACCTTCCAGGCTCTCATATTCCATGTTGATCTTCGGGAAATAGAGAATTCCCTTTAAGTTAAACGGATAGTCCATGTTCAGATGGATCCAGAACAGCGGCTCTTTAAAGTCCATGAATACCTTGCGGTAAAATTCCTTGTATTCCTCCTCTGTGCATTCATTCGGATGCTTATTCCACAGCGGGTTAATATCATTCAGTGCCACCGGCCGCTTCAGAATTTTGTATTTCTCTGTCCGCGGGGAAATTTCAACGGTCTCTTTTGTCCCGTCTTCATTCTCCTTTTCCTCGGTCTTAGCCTCTTCAATGACAGTTTCTACAATTGTGTCCTTCTCAGTCAGCTCATCCTTCTCAATTGTCTCATACTGCGGCTCTGCCGACGCATTATCCAGGAAAATTTCTACCGGCATGAATGCACAGTACTTCTGGATTACTTCACGTGCCCTGTATTCATTACAGAACTCGTTGCTGTCTTCATTCAGATAAAGAGTAATCCTCGTACCATTGCCTGTCTTATCGCCTTCGTCCATGGCAAATTCCGTACCGCCCTCGGACTCCCAGTGAACCGGCTTAGCCCCTTCCTTATAGGACAGGGTGTCGATAACGACTCTGTCGGCTACCATGAATGCGGAATAAAAGCCCAGGCCGAAATGGCCGATAATCTGATCCTCATTGGCTTTATCCTTATACTTTTCCAGGAAATCCTGGGCTCCGGAAAATGCAATCTGGTTGATGTATTCTTCCACTTCCTCCGCTGTCATACCGATACCGTTATCTTCCACGGAAATCGTCTTCGCATTGGAATCCACCGTTACCTGAATCTTATACTCCAGCTCCTCCGGTTTTACAAATTCCCCCATCAGTTCCAGTTTTTTAAGCTTTGTGATTGCGTCACAGCCATTGGAAATTAATTCCCTGTAAAAGATATCATGATCCGAGTAGAGCCATTTCTTTATGATTGGGAAAATATTCTCGCTGTTGATTGATAAGCTGCCTGTCTTAGCTGCCATAATGAACACTCCTTTGCTATTCGTATATTTGTATTTCTTTTAATTAATTACTTTGTCATGCACCGTGTAACCCGGGATGTGCGGTTGCGCACGGAAACTCCCCGTAAAATAGTGGCTTTGAACAGAAACTTCACCATTGCTAAGTCCACCGGGCATTTATTATTCTAATACCTCATGCCTCAGATGTCAATAGAAAATTAGCACTCATTTGAATTGAGTGCTAGTAATTTTAATTGCATTTCTTTTCCATTCCTTGCGTTTTTCTTTCAGTTTTTTCCAGCTCGTTGACATTCAAAGTCGGAACTTCTATAATGGTTAAGTCATACAAAATAAGGAGGACTCTCTAATATGAATCACAGAAAAAAACTACAGTGTTTTTTGAAAAAAAGCGCTGCTGTCGGATATATCTCGCTCTCACTGGCCTTTTCCAGTGTATTTGCGGGAATCGCTTATGCCGGTCCGGCTGATGATACCTCTCTGACGACTCCGTCTCCGGGTCCGGGAAGCGGGCCGGGAGCTGAGGTTCCGGCAGATAACAGCTACTACAACCAGCGCCTCTCCGATCCGGTTGTAAAACCGGTCGACAAGTATTCCTACGAACAGATGGAGTATGATATCAGCGCCCTCGCCGCCCGCTATGGGAACCGAATGACAATTAATGTCATCGGCCAGTCTCTCGACGGCAGGAATATTTACGATATCATAATCGGAAATCCGGCTGCGCCAAAAAAGATTCTGTTTCAGGGAGCCATCCATGCAAGAGAATATATTGTGGTTCCCCTTATGATGCAGCAGCTTGAGTATATGCTTGCATTTTATGATACCGGAACCTATAATGACCAGCCGCTGTCTACCGTACTGAATAATGTAGCCGTCCATTATATTCCAATGGCAAACCCTGACGGTGTCGCATTGAGCCAGTTCGGCGAAAGCGCTATCCGCTCCGAAGAGCTGCGTCAGACAATCCAGAACTGCTATACACTGGATATCGCAGACGCCCGCACCGCCCTGGGCTATGAAGAATATCTGACCCGCTGGAAGAGCAATGCTCGCGGTGTGGATCTGAATCATAACTTTGATGCCGGCTGGGATACGTTAAATCCGACGCTGAACCATAATTCCTTTACGGACTATAAAGGACCTTCCCCTCTGTCCGAGCCGGAATCACAGGCGCTGGCAAATCTGGCCCAGCAGAATGCATTCTCTGCCGTCATCAATTACCATGCAATGGGCAGAGTGCTTTACTGGGATACGGAAGGGAACCAGAAAGCGGCGGAATCATACGACATGGCCCTGGCCGCGTCCGGAGTCACCGGCTATCAGGTACTCGCCAGCAAAGGCGTCGGCGGTTATAAAGACTGGCTCCAGAAAAAAGGAAATCCGGTGCCGGGCCTCACGATTGAGGTCGGCCGTTCCACCTGTCCGGTCGCATTTTCCGAATATCAGTCTATCTGGGATCAGAATAAGCAGATACCTGCTCTCTTCTGTAAATACATTATTACCCATTAAGATGAAACGGGGGTGCTGCAGAACTGGATGATACCGGTTCTGCAGCACCCTCTTTCCGTATTACTCTTTCCTTATAAAAAGCAGGAATGCCGTAAGAGTTCAGACATCATGAACTGTTACGGCATCTCTTTATTAAAGGCGGTGACCTGTACACGGAGCGTGCAGGTTATCGTTTAGTACGGTTTTACGGCTGCCATCACCGAAGCGGCAATCTCTTTATAACCATCTGTGTAATCTGCAGTAAAAAGAATCAGGTAATCACCGGATATCCTGATATAATATTCCCTGCCTGTGCCTTCCGCAGTTTTACCGGATATTGCGGTATAAGTATTACCGTCTCCCAGTACGGCTCCCGCCTCTGTCTTCACGTCTCCGTATCCGACAGTCCTGAGCAGGTTCACATAGTAATCCACATAATTCTCAAGATTCCATCCATCCTGTTTTTTCATGAATCCCATATCAACCGTTGCCGCGGTCAGGGCCTCTCCCAGCGGGCTGACTCTGACTGTAAGCAAATCTTCATTCTTATCTTTATATGCAAACTTCGCCGGCGCCAAAAGCTCCAGACGGTATCCCAGCCACTCATTGGCATAACTGTGGTCTGTCAGTGTTCCGGCATTCCCGGCCTCATTCCCATTGGCTCCGACGTTCCTCGACTGCACAACGCCGTCTACCACCCAGGACCCATCCGGGTTAACCTGATGTCCGTCCGGTGTCTGCGTATTCCTCATCATATATCCATACTGGTCAAAATAATAGCATTCCGCAATCTGATCCTGATTGCCGTCCAGCCATTCCCAGCCGTTGGTGACAAATGTTTCATCGTCCCTCTGCCATCTCCAGCCCGACGGATCCTTCTGCCATCCCGCCGCATAAGCCGGAAAAGCCGTAGTCATACTGAACATCACCAATGCTGCCGCAAATAATTTTTTCTTCATATCGTTCTCCTTGTCTCAACTGATATTAAAACGTTTTATTAGATTGTGTCTGAAAATTGCTTTCCGTCAGATATGCGTCACACTTTGTGGAAGATTTGGCCCGAATGAGCGCGGCGTAGTGGACTACGGTAAGCGAATTTGGGCCAAATCTTCCGCGAAGTGAGGCGTGCAGATGGCGGGAATGAATTTTCATACAGGCTCTAGCCTTCCTCAAAAACAATTTCCTCTTTACGTAAAAATGCCTTTACTGAATCGTCCCATTCCCTCTCCAGCGATCGGTCCATTGTAAACTGATTCATGGAGAGTCCGGTGACACAGTATAAAACCTGATCCTCATACCTGATATTGATAAAAAGACCTCCGACCTGTCCCGGCAGCCAGGATGAATTTCTGTCCTTTAAAAACTTTTCCGTATTGTCCGGCGGTAATTTAAAAACAATTGCAAAGCTCTCCGGCAGCTTGCTGCCTTTGATTAATGAGAAGCAAAATGGGCGCAGCGTCTTCCATGACGAGTAATTTTCAATTTTTCCCGCCTCCAGTTCCTCTTCGGAGTAATACCCCTGTCTCACCCTGCCGTCGATGGTGAAGCTGTTAAACGTAACGATACTGGCTTCCCTCACCAGAAAACGGTCGAATGTTTCCCCAATAAATAATTTTTTCGTAAATACTTTCATATCTTCAATTCGTAATGCAACCATAATTTCCCTCCATCCCCTCCATTCTGTGGCAGTTTCGCACTGTCCTATCCATTCTACCGCACCCTGGGAGTTCATGCAACGGATTTTCTCATTACCGTATGGAGATTAATTAAGAATGGAGGACGCGTCCGGAACGGACCATGTCCGGTGTGGTGAGGGGACTGGCTGAGTCTTCCGTCCCCGTGGGTAGGTTGTCGTGGAAGGGGAATCCGGCCCAGATTATCGCCGGGGACGGAAGACTCAGGCGATAATTTTTGCGGCACCGGACCCGGTCCGCTCCGGACGCTGATTGTCTCCAGTCTCAAAGGGGGAGGGAACAGCCGCTGCCAGTTATTCTTTCGCCTTTGATTCCGCTCCGCGACAAGGTCCGCGCCCCGCACTTAACGCGTGAGACATTCAGCGGCCGCAGGCCAGTGGACGGGAGATACCTTTGGCCTTAAGTCTTTCGCCCCGGGGGAAGACTCATATACACACCACACCGTCCGCTGGCCTGCGGCGGCGTCCTCACCTGTTTAACTAAATATTGCATATTTTCCTGCTATTCTTTATACTTGTAGCAGTACCGGCGGTGGGAAGCACGCTGTTTTCTCCTTCCGGGCCGGCCATAAAAATTCAAGGAGGATTTTCACATGAATTGCAATTTATATTCGAAAGACATTGAGGAACTGACCGCGCATTTAAATGCCGGGGTTTCTCCGTTTCATACAGTTCAGTATTCGGCAGAGCTTCTGAAGGGGCAGGGCTTTGAAGAATTGAAGCTGGATGCCCCCTGGTTCCCTAAAGCCGGCATGGGCTATTTCGTTAACATCTTTGACACCACGATTGCCGCTTTCGTGATCGGCAGGGATATCACTGCCGCCGAATCAGGGGTGCCGTCCCTGCGCATCGCCGCCTCCCATACCGACTGGCCTTGCCTGATGGTAAAGCCGTCCCCTGAGCTGACATGCGGCTCATACGCAAAACTGAACGTATCCGTATATGGCGGGCCGATACTTAATACATGGCTGGACCGTCCTTTGTCGATGGCCGGTAAAGTATGCCTGCGAAGCCCGGATCCATTCCATCCTGAGGTTCTGCTGGTAGACTTCGCCCGCCCGCTTCTGACCGTGCCCAACCTGGCAATACATTTTAACCGTGAAGTAAACAAAGGGGTGGAATTAAATCCGCAGAAAGATATGCAGCCGCTTCTGGCTGTTCTGGATGAGACCTTGAATAAAGACTCTTTTTTCCTGGATCTGCTGGCAGAAGAAACAGGCTGCAGTAAGGATGATATCCTGGATTATGAATTTTACATTTATAACTGTGACACTCCCAGCCGGCTGGGCATTCATGGTGAGATGCTGTCTTCTCCGCGCCTTGACAACCTCACCTCAGTCCATGCCTGCCTGAGCGGGATCATAAACAGCCGCAGGGAACACGGCATAAGCGCCGCCGTCTTGTATGATAATGAAGAGATTGGAAGCAGTACAAAACAGGGCGCCGCATCACCGCTTATGGAACGCGTTCTGGAAAAGCTTTATCTGAGCCTTGATTACGGCCGGAGTTCTTTTCTGGATGCATTATTTGGCGGATTCCTGCTCTCCCTCGATGTTGCCCATGCCCTGCACCCCAATCAGGCGGAAAAGTATGATCCTAAAGACCACATCTGCCTGAATGAAGGCGTTGCCCTGAAGCTGGCCGTATCCCAGGCCTATACCACAGATGCATCCTACGTCAGTGTCGTTGAAGAGCTGTGCCGCCAAAATATCATTCCATACAGGAAATTTTCCAACCGCTCCGATATCAGAGGAGGTTCCACTCTGGGAAGCATCTCCTCCTGTATGATGACCATGCCGGCCGTGGATGCCGGGGCGCCAATACTCGCGATGCATTCGTCACGCGAGTTGATGGGCATAAAGGATCAGTGGGCGCTGGCGCAGCTTACCAGGGCATTCCTTGCATAGTATAAAAGCTGAACCTGTTACGCTGAACGGCACGCCCCGTCTGCGCCCTGCCTCAATGAAACTTCACCTTTAGGATCCGCTCCACCGACTGATTAATCCGTTCCTCCGAGAGCGTCCCGTTTTCCACCGCCGTCAGGACTCCCTGGTATGCCTCCTGAAAATTTTCCGGCATCAGCAGCATGTCATTCCCCGCCTGCAGTGCCCTGACGGCTGCATCAGCGGAACTGTATGACGAGGTGACTGCCCCCATATTGAGGGCGTCTGTGATGATGATACCGTCATATCCCAGGGTCCCGCGCAAAATCTCCGTTATCATTTTTGGTGACATTGATGCCGGCGTATTGTCGCCGGTCACGGCAGGCGCGGCAATATGGCCGGACATGATGAACCGTGCCCCGGCTCGGCCGCCCTCCAGAAAGGGCACAAAATCTTCCGCCATCAGTTCCTCGAGCGTACGTTCTGTGGCTGCATATCCGTCATGGCTGTCCGCCGTTGTGCCGCCATGCCCCGGAAAGTGCTTCAGGACAGCGCTTATGCCATGAGCCTGCAGTCCCTTGACTACCTCGTTGGAAAATGCTGCCGTCACAGCTCCGTCTGTTCCGAAGGAACGCCTGGCCACAACGGTATTCTCCGGATTGGTCAGCACATCTGCTACCGGGGCAAAATCCATATTAAAGCCCAGATCAGCCAGATAAGTTCCGATTTTATCTCCAACTTCATATGCCTTCTGCGGTTCACCCGAGGCCCCGATCTCACTCATATCAGGAAATGACGCAATGCCAAATTCTTCTCTTCCGCTGATTCTGGAAACCTGTCCTCCCTCTTCATCCACCGCCAGAAAAGCTTCGATTCCTGTATTGTCCCTGAAATATTTCTGTGTTCTCGTGAGCATATCTTTCACCTGATCCGGTGAACGCAGATTCTGCTTAAAATAGACGATTCCCCCGACCGGATATTCGCGGATTGACTCTTCCGTCTTAGCACCGGCAGCATAGACCTCGTCTACCCCGGTAAGAGCCTCCGGCGTTACCATAAATAATTGCAGCACCTTTTCCTTGAGTGTCATCTCTTGCAGCGCTTCTTCGACTGTCATCGGCGTTTTCCCTTCCAGATTTTCTTCAGAGGCAGCCGAATCTTTTGCCGCTTCGTTTCTGTCGTCACCGGGGAAATACTCAGTCACCACAGCCTCCGAGGAATCCCTCGTTTTGGCCCTCTCTTCTTCCTGCACCTTCAGTTGGCGCAGAAAAAACACCGAAACTGTCACCGCCGCTGCCGCAACCAGCAATAGAACAAGCCTCCCGGCTGCCGGGCCTCTCTGCCGTCTTCTGCTTTTGGGATTTCTTCTGCTCTGACCACGTTGCCGTTCTTCCATTCTCTGTCCAGCCTTTCGCCCGTTATTTTCCTGAATGCTTTCTGTAAATTTCAAAGAAATCCGCACTTGCCGCGTACCGTCCGGACCCAAGCTCCAGCTTATTCCAGGGAGCCCCAGAATAGGTCAGGTTGATTCCTTCCCGAAAGCTGTCATAAATCTCCCTGAACGCTTTTCTTTTGCGTTCCTCGAAGATGATTTTCTTTCTTGCCGCTGTAGCCTCTTCGTCATAATCGCTGATGCACTTAATCACATAATAGGTTCCATTCGACTCAATCACCTGACTTAACTGCCCGGCAGACAGCGCAAACGCCGCATCTTCAAACTCCTGGGATTCTTCTTTTCTCCCCAGTTGTCTGGTAGTAACAGACATGCCTGCATCACTGGCGCATTTTTCAAAATCCGCATTCTCCTGCGCCGCAGCCAGACTGAGGTTCTCCGCCGTCTGTCTGTCGGCTGTTTCAGCCTGCATCACCGTAATAACCTTCGCCTCACTGTCACTGACCTCCAGATCTATGTCCTTTGTCAGCTCCTCCACCAGCTTCTCAGCCAGGCAGTAATCTTCAAATACTGCTCTCACGTCCTCCTCGCTGACACCCATATATTCGATATCTTCCGCGTTAAGATTTCCAAAGTATTCCGCCGCTGCCGCCGCCATCTCTGAACGCTCTTCCGGCGAAAGTGACATATTCCTGTCCTGTGCCAGGAGATTCATGATTTTCAGTTCTTCCATAAAATTTTTAATCTGTCCGGTCAGATAAGAGGCAAAATTCTCCCCTTCCTCCGCTATCTCCACATTCCATATCTGATCCGTGCAGATTTCCTCATAGCGGTTTTGCTCTGTCATGGCAATCACCATGATCTCCGGAAGGGAATATCCTTTCTCACTCTTCCTGCCGGCCGGCAGAGATGCCCCCTGGCCGCATCCGGCCAGAAATAAGAGGCAGAGGGCCAGAAGCAGCACAGGCATTCTAAACGGCGCCGGGCTTGTTCTGTTTCTATTTCGACATATCATATTATTCAATTTCAGCTCCTGTCGTGATAATCTAAAAAAACACCGTTGATTGTGGTGAAAAGTTATAATAATTTCAATATTTTCATTACTCCGTCATTTACATTGCGATCTGCCTGAAACCTCGCGGCATTCTTAACCTCATCTCTGGCATTTCCCACCGCAAAGCTGTAGTAGGCCCGGTTCAGCATCTCAATGTCATTTAACTGATCGCCAAATGCCATCGTCTCTTCCGGCGCAATCCCCAGACTCTCCTGAAGCGTCTTCACCGCCTCGCCCTTATTGACTTCAGAAGCCATGCAGTCCATCCACATGTCCCCCGACACCGTCATCTTCAGCCGGTCGCCATACTTGTTAAAAAATCCTTCCGTGGCATGGCTGATCCCGTCTTTTCTGTATGCCGCTACTTTGATAATCTCGTCATCGACTTTCGTGACATCCTCAACTTCTATAATATTGAAATGATATCCCTTCGTCATCCAGTCGATAAATTCCCTGTCCTTTGTCTCCAGATAAGTTCCCTTTGCCCCGCTAACCATCACTTCCAGCTCCGGATCTTTTCTGATATCCACTGCAATGGAATCGGCAAGCGCCCGCTCAATGGGATAAAGAAAAAGATTTCTTCCGTAGCATCCCAGATAGGAACCATTCTCCGCCACATAAAAAATCTCCTTCTTTATGGGTGAAAACGTATATTCTATGCTGGCGGCTTGACGCCCGCTGGCAGCTGCAAAATGAATCTTCTTTTTCTTTTTCAGTTCCATAATGACATCAAAAATCTCCGGATTAATCTGATTTTCCCCGTCTTTTACGAGAGTGCCGTCTATATCCGATACAATTAATTTAATCATTCCTGTCCTCCAATAGCTGTTTCATTTCCTGATACACTCTTCCTGCCGGAAGTCCCATCACATTCGTGTAGGAACCCTCAATGCCTCTGATATATGCGGCAAACCTGCCCTGTATTCCATATGCTCCCGCCTTATCGTTCGACTCTCTGCAGGCAATGTAGCTTTCGATTTCCTTTTCCGACATCGGGTATACGTCCACCCTGGTTTCCACTGCAAAGCTTCTTTTTTTATTTCCGGCTATCAGCGTTACTCCTGTATACACGTAATGGCTGTCTCCCTGAAGCATCCGGAGCATTCGGGCCGCATCGGCCTCATCCGCCGGTTTTCCCAGAATCTCTCCGTTTGCATAGACAACGGTATCTGAGCCGACGACAACGGTCGTTTTGGCATCGGTTTCACCAAGCCTCGCGGCAACCTCCTCTGCCTTTTGCCTGGACAGCTCGGTTACTACCCGATCCGGCTCTTTCTCCGTAACTTTTTCCTCTATCTCGCTCGGTATCACTTCCGGTATAATTCCTATCTGCCGGAGCAGTTCTTCCCTTCTCGGCGATGCAGAAGCCAGCACTACTCTTATATTATCCATATCTTCTTCCTGTTCTCCCATTGTTGGTTATCGTTTTATGCCTTGCCATCCTCTTATTTATACCATAAAAGCCCCTCTGAACACAAGGGCGCGGACAATGAAAAGGACGCACTCCGGAATCTCCCGTTCTGCGCCCTTAACCATACCTTATTTTATACTCTGTCAACTCCCCTGTCAATTTACCTTCATCCTGCCGATTATCTCACGGTTATCTTCACAATTCTTATCACGAAGTTCCAGCCTGAAGCTGTAGAAGAAGTCAAACACATAGAAAAACAGCAGCGCCAGGGCCACATATTTCCCCACATGGGAAGGTATTCTCGCAACCGTATTCTGCACCTGGACATTCAGGATCCGGAAGAAGATAATACCTAAAAGCCCCCATCCCAGGCTGCTCTCAAGGCAGATGATCCCTTTATAATTACACCTCTTCTTACTGTAATCCCACCAGAATGCTCCGAACAGACGAATCATTATTTTCGCCGTGATAAGCTCCATCGTTGTTGCCATCAGCATGCTGGCAAAGTAAAGTTTTACCATATCATCAGAAACCGGTCTAAGTAAAACAGCCGCCCCAACGGCTCCAAAACCATAGATAATGCAAAAAGGCCCATGACCAAATCCTCGGTTATAAACAGGTTTCCGGTTTTCCACCGTCAGAACAATACACTCCAAAATATAGCCAATCAGGCTAAAAGTAAAAAAACAGTTAATCCAGAAATATAAATCTACTGTAGTCTTCATTCGCAAATTTCCGTCCTTTCAGTCTCGCATCGTTGTCCCCTTACCGGAAACTTCCTAATAATTTTTTCCAGTATAATATGAATTAATACATAAATCAATAATGTTGTAGCAATTTTTTAACAACCGCGTTACAGTTCAGCCTTCGGCTAAACCGTAACAAATGATGCACAGAAACGGCAAAAAA
>OBXO01001309.1_pt1 | contig 12263 bp, 13 predicted proteins | sample 1501431 | NCBI WGS metagenome assembly OBXO01 (sample SAMEA2580163, study PRJEB22360) | human gut metagenome | biome: human gut; feature: human-associated habitat; material: faeces | place: Denmark | collected 2008/2010 | reverse complement strand
AGTCTTGAGTCTTGAGTCTTGAGTCTTGAGTCTTGAGTCTTGAGTCTTGAGTCTTAACATATTAGTATCCTACGTTATTTTACCACTAGTTACTTTTCTTGTCATTAAAAAGCATTTAAATTTTTATATTTAATTTCGTTGACGTCAATGTTTTTTGCCAATGTACTTACTTCTTTATGTGATCAGTTCATATTTTTGACGCCAACGAAACATTTAGTGCTTCCCTTCTATTAAGTCTAACCTAGCTTTTATTCTTTCTATTTCTCTGCGCTGCCATGCTGCCTCGATATAGAATAAGAGATCAGGTCTGACCCCCCATCTAGATCCTGCTGGCGTTATTTCAACGCGCTCAATGATGTCTTCCATTACCATCACTGGATTATCATCCTCATCAACAATGATGCTCCCGTCATTATCAGTCAGCGGCATTTCCCTTTGGCCAGTAATGACGTCATCATATACTGCGGGATAATCGTCATAGCAAAGAAAGGCATAGCGGCATGTTGTGCTTTCTTCTTCCATGAGTCCGTGAGAAATAAGAACATCACGAAGTTGCTGCGCGATTACACCATGATGTATCCTCGCCCCTTCTTCCCCCTTTATAGCGACAGCGTTCAGCCATTTATAAGCGATATACCTGACGTCACCCCAGGCATCCAGCAATGTTTCGTCAGGAGAGACCGGCTCTGTCTTTAATGTTCCGTCACTGGTAACCACAGGATTGGAGCCAAGATAAACTATCGAGAACCTGTTTCCCGGACCACCAAGAGCATTTACATTATCAAGATAAGGTTTAACATCTCCGTTCTCAAAAAGATGTTCGAGTGCGTTATATACCGCGCGACGTGGAGTACTGCTTCTGGAACCATGCAACGTTATCATTGCACCATCTGCTGAAGACGTTGTTTCACCGCCGCTAACGATTAATCTCTGAGCGGTAACATCATCAGACGGTACTTTCTTCGCAATAATGGCGTAATTACCCTCAAGTTTGACTTCCGCGCGAACTTGTCCTGATGTACCTGCATGGACAGTCAGTGACTGGACGGCAACATCATCTGTGAAATCAACGGGTACAGGAACCGTCCTCACGCCTGACGTCGACATAAAAGTAGGAAGCGTTCTGTTAGGAGTGGCTCCGTAGACAAAATCCCTTGAAACAAATTCTTCCTGTTTAATTTTCACCCTGAAACAATACAAATCAGCCGGGTGACCATCGTGAACATAAGGATATTTTCTGTTGTTATCCCCTATGCTCCATGGGTTTAGAAAGTCTTCCCCACCGAAAATGTAGTACAGCCAGTTGTCTTTGATACAAACTGAACCAACACCAACCGCAGAGTTAACTATTCCGCCCTGATAAATCTGATCAGTAACATTAACCCACTCTACATTATCCAGACTCCACTCATTGACGTTAACTCTGGTCATAAATGTTCTTGGATAGTTTCCTGCATAACGGTTATCAGGTTCTCCTCCTTCCCACTCACCAAATGCGCGCTCACTGCCAAAAATAATCAGCTCATCGCCAACTTTGGCAAAAGGAAGGTTTGAGTGATGAACATTATTTGGGAAGCGAAGAGAATTCCATGATGTACCTAAATCAGAGCTTCTGTGCAATGAACTACCGGGTTGAGTACTTAATGTCCCCCTGGTCGTCAGATACAGAATGCCATCATAATATTTTACACATGGCTCAGATGCATTCGCCTCATATTCTGCAGGTATGCGTCTGCGAACAAAGCTACCAGGAGAACCGAAAGCATCAGAGAAATAGAGTATCCCAAGCTCGCGTGGACCAATATCACCATTATGGTAGCCAACAGCAAAACTGTTATCGCTAATCGTCGCAAAACTGTGAATCTCAGTAACAGGAGTGCTTCCGTCAACAAAAGAAGGAATAGTTCCAAGACTGGTTTTTCTCCATGGTGACGAGTGAAATGATGTACCAAAACTCCAGTATCTACCCTCGTTATTCTGATCCACATCCTGGGTATTTTGCGTCGTAACTGTAAAAGTATTTTTATCAATAACAGTAGTCACCGTCATATTCCCGGTAACACCTGTAACACCAGAGTTTGAGAAGTTGACAAAATCACCAGCAAATAATCCGTGATCAGTAATGCGAATATAAGCGACTTGCTGATTTGCTGCTTTCGTTATACCACCATAAACGCGAAGGCTGCGACTCATTGGGCGATCCCACAACTCTGCAACCTGCAGTTTATTTCCGCTCACGGTCCGCGTCTCAATTACAGCAAAAAGGCGATTTCTGACAACCCCCATACTCATGCAGTGATAGTTAACTGTGGGATAGTTTTCATGTAAATCTGTAAGCCATTCCGGCGTTGTCCAGGTCTTCCCGTCATCTCCTGAGCGAACCCATGCAACATGGAGGTTATTTACACCATGGCGGTCCCCAGCCATAAAAGGCGCATAGATGACATTGTCATATACAAACGTTTTATCCTGCGTCCAGGCGTTGTACCACGGTGTATCTGTAATTTTAAATAACTCTCCCTGGATAAAATCTTCAGAAACATAAAAAAGAGGCTGACCCGGTATTCTCTCAAATAAAAAACGAGCATTTTTAAATCGACTGACATCTGGAAGAGTTGATACTTTAAAAGTAAGCCCTCGCCCATCTATCTTTTCACCACCTGTTGCAACAGAAAGTAATTCTGATAGAGCTGATGTATCATCATGAACACCATCACCAATAGCCCCCCAACCTCTTACATCATAACTGTCTCTCCATCTTGCTATCTGAAGTTTTGGGTATTTATTCGCTCCATCTGGGTCTTCTAATTGCTGCCGTAGTTGATCAGGATCATACTTCAGCACATTCTGGAAATAGAACTGCTGTACGCCATACGCATCGTACACAGCCATAGAATGGCCTTGCACAGTTACGAACTTGGCAATCCGTCCGTTATATACAGGGTAACCAGCAGCGTTAATGATGATTGGTTGCGAAACAGGAACGTGAGAGCCGTCTTCGTTCTCTACATAAACCTGAATCCGGTTTTCAGGATTTACCGGGTCAGTGTCAATTTTACCGATATAAATTTTGCCATTGGCTACGGCTTTAAAAGAACGCGCCATAGTGAAGAGTTGCGAAGGCATCGATACAATCACATTGGCTGTAATGTCTGTCATTTAATTTGCTCCAGATGCAAAGAATCGCCGCAGCATGGCCACGGTGAATTTTGGGCATAAAAAAACCCAGCCGAAGCTGGGTCGTTGCGTTGGTTATCTGTCAGTAATTATGTACTGAAGGAGGTAATTCTTTATTCTTAAGTCTCATCCATGCGGAAAGATTCGTTGGTCCGTCTGGCTCATTGATATCAACATCTCGTGTGTGATTGATTAAAACGTCTCTCGCCATATCGATAATACGGGAGAACTCATAACCGCAGTCATGACATCTGCCGGAATAGTTCGATTGAATTTGTTTTAGCGCCGGATACAGTTCGCGGAATAATGCCTGTGAGCGGTTGGCATAATCCCATAGCCATACAAGGCTGTTTGCTTCTTTTGCAGAAAGCTCGTTGGTTTTCTTCTCTTGTTTGCCGATGAACTCACCTTCAAGCACTACCCTGTGGATGTACTCTACTGCTTGTGGTATCTGAGATGCATCAAGCTCTTCAATACTTTCCACATTGAAACGCTGATGAATCATTGCATAAGCTTCTGGGTACATTAGATGCTTTTTGCTGACTAGCATATTTACAGCATCACGAAGCGGAGTCCTGTCATCAACAGATGTTTTCTTCCGTGCATTTGCTGCCTCTCCCTTTGTCCAGTAGTCATGCAGCACAGTAAAGCATTCTTCCTGGTACTGAATCAGTTTATCGCGGATGTCAGCACGAACTTTCTCAGGGTTGATGCTGAACAGCCATCCATTTAACTTCTTCAAAGGAAGGCAGAGTAGCTTACGAAGCTTACCATCAGCGGCAACCATGTTCATATGAACACAGTTGAATTTGCTAATCTGCTTCATGAGTTTTGTTTGCTGCGTTGACCAGCTCATTCCGAGGTTTTCAACGATTGGCTTCATCGCAACATATGCAACTCCGGCAGCCATGGCGGTGATAATTTGCTGACCGTTGAATGGCACGTAAGAGGTGTTCACTGCTTCTAAAATTGCTATACTATTCATGTTGGTTTTTCTCCACGGATTTACCGACAACCGAAGCCCTGACTGTTCCAGCAGTTGGGGCTTCACTGTTTTGATTTCTTTGCCGCATCAAGCATCACTTCTGAAAACGTGCGCTTGCCACTGAATACTCTTTCTCTTCTCAATTTTTCGTTCGTGCCAAATGATTCGCCATGAACAAAATTTGGTCTTAAAATGGTAATCGCAATCTCTTTGACTACTGCATCCAAGCGAATCACACCGTTACCCCCTCTCTCTTCAGGCTGTCTATCAGGCGCTTGATAACCTCTGAGTTAAACGACCTGCACTCTTCCTTTGCCCTGCTACCGATAGCATCCTTTAACGACTGCGGCATCCTTACCAAAATCTTACTTATTTCTTTCTCCATGTTACCCTCCACGCAAACAACTCTTTTCGAATACAAAAGATAGCAAAGTGAGTATATCTAGTCAAAATTTTTTTGCATACACTTTGCTATCAAATTGAATACCAAAGGTGTTATATGGCAAAGGGTGTGTCAATTTCTCCAACTACGGTAAGAATCCCTGAATCTTTACGCGAGGCTCTTGCTGTCAGAGCATCAAAAAATGGTCGCTCTGTTAACTCCGAGATCGTCATGATTTTGCAAGCCGCGATTGATGAAGATAGGTCGCCAAAGTCAGTTGAGTCATTTGCTCAGCAAGAAGCTGATAAATTCAAAGAGGCGCTACTTGAGACGCTAAAGACCATGTATGCTAAGGATGAAAAATAATGCTGCACACAATTCATTTCTTATGCCCTGTTAACACTGCCACTGTTGGGCAACTTCAGAACCACTGTCTCACCGCATTATCTCAAGGCGCAACTGAATTAAATATCCATATATCAAGTCAGGGAGGGGAAACTGCTGCTGGCTTTACTGCGTATAACTTTCTTAAGTCACTCCCTGTTACCGTTAGAACTCACAACATAAGCAATGTTGAATCCATAGCTAATATCGTTTTCCTGGCTGGCTCAGAACGTTTCGCAAACCCATTATCAAGATTCCTGTTACATCCTCTATTATGGTGCTTTGCCTCCCCAGCCGCCGACCATGCCAGATTGAGAGAGTACGGGAAATGCCTCGATAACGATCTTGATCGCTTCGTTGAGACGTTCAATATCGACATCGGAACCCATATTAGGTGGGCATCCCTGATAGCAGACTCGACCATTTTGGATGCTAACAAGGCTCTTGAGCATGGCATAATTAATTCCATAAAAACTGCAAGGCTGGCATCCAATCAGGCAAACTGGTGGGTTGTTTGATGGGTAAATCATGATTACTCCTTATAAAAAACCCACCTGACGGTGGGTTTAGTCAAACATAGTGTTTCTAAAGTCTCTCGCATACCCTGCTAACACTCTCATTCTATTATGATTGTTAGCAGACATGTGAGCTACAGGATGAAAAAGAGCAATCAATGAATACCTGTTCTCATCAAAAAGATTTTGTGCATAAACGAGAGCGGTATTGGATGTTTTATGCCACTGCAACTTTTGCGGTGTGCTGATATCTGTGCCATTTTTTATTGGCTCAAATTTATTTTCACCAATTGCTAAATGAAGGTGCATAAGGCCTGCATCTTCAATATCAGGAGGTCGATGATAAGAGGTGTCTCTGCCAAAATAGCTGGGCAACGTTCCCGTAGACTTGTAGATGATAAAATCATCTACAAGTGTTTGTTTTAAATCAGGAAACTCAACAAAAACCGGGGAGAAAAAATAGTCAAAACTATCCTGATTATATTCCACGGTTACTTGCATGTTTTACCTCAGTGGAAGTTACCAGAGTGAAACACACGAGTCCCGTGCTCAGCAAGCGCACGCAAACCAGCCATATCTACGGAACTATCAAAAACAACCGGAACACATGAGCGTTGTTTAATAAGACTATTCAGGTTGGTTACGGCAGATCTGGCATCAGCAACAACGATATAGATATCTCTTGCGATCTCTTTAAAATCAGCAGAAGCTTCTTTGAATACCGATTTCATTGCCCCTTCAAGTCCTCTCAATTGATGCTCTATCAATCGAGACTTTTCTGGTTCAATGATAGACAACACATTGTCTACATTCTCATCGGTAGCGTTTGCAAGAACACGATAAGCGTATTTCAGCATTCGAGACAATTCTTTAATCGAAGACACCGCCTCATGAAGCTCATCATTAGCCCGTTCACTGCTGAATGAGGATTGATGGTAAGCGTGCTGAACGTTATCAGTAACAACCACCTCACAACTGAACGCAGAAGCTTGCTGTAATAGCAAACCTATTGCGACTCCAGCTTTGGCAGCGTTCAAGCTAAACATTTCATCAATCCCATTAGTCTCATTGCTCATACAAACCTCCTTCTTATCGGAGATTATCAATAGCTATGCATCCATTGAATACACGCTATGCGCAATAAGTTTACGTCACGTGATATCATTATGCAACCACCGTTCTATCACCGACTAACTTTACTCCCACTCCTATACATCATCTGGTATCCTGCGCAAAACTAAGGAGGTTGGTGTGAATGCTCAGTCTGTCATCATGGTTTTCCTTGGGCTGATTGTCGCAAAACTATATCCAGACTGGTGGAAAGGGGCATTAGCTACTGTCGCCATCTATTTGCTTTTATCCATCGTTAAGCGATCACTCGCTGAGACCGTAAATCAAGCAAAACGTTTCTCATTTAAGAGTTTAATAAACTATGTTACTGGGCTTATTTTTTGCCTTTCAATTCTGATCGCTTCGGCTTTTTTGCCCGTATCAATAGCTAATTTTTTTGGCGCACCATATGAGGTAGGTTATCTATTCTCTGTTTCCTGTCTTGCCATTGCTCTTCTTTACCTGTGGACGAGATCAAAGAATAAAAATTAGCCATCCGTGGCTGCCAGTTATTGAGCTTCTTTTTGTGATGCCTGTGCGACTCTGGTGAGCGATTGTGTGACCGTACTGATCGCTCTGTCATATGCTGTGCTACCTTTTGGCGTATTTGCCAGACGTAACAAGGCATTTCGTATAACAGGGCTTTCGTATGCCTTCGCAGCTCCTCCTACGACACCAGCAGCAGGAACAACAAACGCAGCCGTTTTTAGCATCCCCGCTAATACTGCTGCGTTTATGATGCCACCACCAACTAACAATCCATAAAGCTGCTGACCATTTAAGTTTTGAACGTTCGCTTTTGCCGCGTGTCTTGTATCGTTGAGGTATTTAATAACGCCGTCCAGTTCCTTTCCATGTACGCCTTTAAAGAAAGTTGCTGATTGCTTCCTGTTCCGGTGTAACGCATTAATAAACTTTTCAACACTAATATTTCCAGACGGATCAGTCGCCTTATCTACAGCATTCTGAACTATGGCTGCTCGTGCGTTTTGCCTACCATTGTCATCCAGAAGCCTGTAAAGCTGAGAACGTTCTGATGGGTTTTGGCTAAAAACGAGTTTTGTTACATCCTCAGGTGTAGCCTTGCCGCTGGCTATTGCCTTTTGAACGCGCGTTCTTCCCATCATGTCATTGAATCTAGCCCATGAGCGATCAACCCTAGACATATTGGCAGCTTCTTCTGAGCCTAGTTTTTGGGATACTGCTTTTTTCATATCCGCTGTATATGCCTTGTAGACAATATCGCTGGCTTTCTGGAGCGTGTCTTTATCAACAGTCTCGTTTGAATTCATGAACCGCTTTCGAAGGTCAGTTCTGTTTTCTCTCGCCAGACGCAGGTCATTGGGTCCGCTGGTGATATCGTCTTTAAATTGCTGCAAGACTTTTACCGCGGCTCTATCCTGAGATTTGCCCGGGCGGCTTAACACGGCAATCTGATTGTCGATAGCTTTTACCGTGTTTGAGAGATCGACAGGGGTATCCCCCATAGCGTCAATTATGCGGTTATATCGCTTTCCTGCTGCCTCAATGAATTTTTGTTGCCCTTTAGTCGCAGATTCATAAAGCTGTTTATCAGAAATGCCACCCAGACCATCGCTAAATGTTCTGACTAAATTTTCTCGTGCTTGTTGTTGATTCAGCCGATTCTTACCGGTTCCAAAAAAAGGAACTCTTTCGCCTAATGTCTGAGCCTGACTCTGCATAAAGGTTTTATCTTTCAGCGTGTCACTGGTCATTAACGGCAGGTTTCTTTCCGACGCAAAATCGACAGCAGCCTTTGCTTCCGGTGACATCTCACCGCGAACAGCCCTGGAAACCGCACTAACTGTATTTTCCAGCCCCTTGCCAACACCACCAATGCCAGCAGAAATTACCGTTTGTGCAGGATCAATATCTTCTCCGCCAGCAAGGCTGGTGCCACCCTGTAGTGCTAAATCTGTAGCAGCTGATTTCCCTATGGCACCAAGCACCGTTCCAGCCCTGCCCGCTGGTGTGAACGCTAACGCATTAGCAAGAAACGAAGTCAGGTCTTGCGGTGATAAACCTGGCTTGTTCAGGGCATAATCACCGGATGGCAGGGAAACGATAGTGTTACCCTTCTCATCCTGCCTTAATTTCGCCCCCATACTCTGAAGAATCTTTTCCTGAGACGCGTCGGAGCCGAAAAGTTGAGACCATCCAGCCTTCAGGGCATCCATGCTTAGTGAGTTCAACTCAGGGGCAGCCCCAACATTTTGCAGTCTCTCCATTTCTGGTGTCATTCGGCTTTCACCGGTAACGGCATCGCGCATTGCAGCACCTAAAACAGCCCCTTGCTCAGCAGAGCGATCTAGTCCTTCCTTCTGCTGAGTGGCAAGCTGTGCATATCCTGATGCAAGTGAGTTGTCTGCTGGCGATTGCTGAACACCTTGTTGTGTTGGCGCTGACTGACCAGCAAAATACTCATCAATGGCGGACCCAATATCTTCCGTGCTCGTACCATCAGGAAAGGTAAATGTCTTACCATTTGCAGTTACTTTCATCATTCCACCGTAAATTGAATGCCTGATTTTGACGTGTAGCTACCTCCTGCTGATTGCTGAGTAGCTGGCTGTTGCCTTGATGATTTCTTCCCGCCATTACCAACATTAACGTTATATTGCTGGTTGTAATTGTCGGTATATTGCTGAATGTCGCGCATTGATTGTTGCAGCGCTTCAGGACTTGAGAAATCAGGCTTTGGCATACCCTGAAAATACCTATTGGCCTCTGCTTCGGTGTTGATGCCAGATGCCCCCATATCTCGGGCTGCTGCAATCCCCTGATTTTGCATTTTGCCCATGATTCGCTGTGCAGCGTTGTATAGCCTCCTCTCCTCAACACCAGATGCCCTGCTACGAATATCTGCACCAAGAGCAAAAGAACCTGAAGAACCTGTAATACCTGTCATGAAGCCAAGATCGTCAATTGATGCGCCAGAAATTGCATCAAGATCTTTCTTCATTTCGTAATTCTGTGCATTAGCTGCCGATGTAGCCGGAGCAGCAATAGAACTGGCGGGGACGCGAATCATATTGCCCTCGTTGTCTATTCCTTCGTAGAACGCATTAGCACCAGCGCCGTGAAGCTTCCTACCAACCGTTACCGTTCTGCCATCTGCCAGTTGCACAACATTCTCCCCGCCAGCATCAGGACGACCTCGAACACGAAGATATGTCTTTTGTTGCTCTGGAGACAGGCTGTTGAAATATTGATATTCTTTAACAGATGCAGGAACAGCACCTCCAGCAGTGCGCAGGGAGTTTTCACGGCTAACAGCAATGCTTTGCGCCTTTAAACCTTCCCCAGCTTTATTGCTGCGAATCGTCTCTGCCAACTTGCCACGCTCAATATCCCGACCTTCCATTTGATCTTTGATATCGAAATACTTCTCATGACCGAGAGAAAATAGTGCCAGATTACCTGCGAAGTGCTGGAAGCCCTGCGGGTCATTAACCTGCATTTCCGCAATAGTTTCTGGAGGGATACCTAAACGACGCATCTCCTTTTCGTTATCCATCATGAACCTGCCAAATGCACCCGGACCAAGCGACGAAGCGACCTGAGCCTTAAGCGCCAGATTGCCAAAATCATCCCGCTGGGCGTCATCGACATACCCCATGCCTTTACGGACTTCCTCAAACTCTTCGGGGAATGCTGTAATAAGATTACGCATCTGCTCCCTGTCGCCGGACGCATAAGCATCCGCATAACCTTTCTGGAATGCCGCTTTACGCTCCTGCTTTTGCTGCTGCTTATAAATATCAGCAACTCCAGCCAGACCACGAAGACCTGTCAGAGCAACGTTATTTGCACCTGATCGAGCCAGTTCATTGTTTTCGCGGATCAGACCAAGCGTTGCGTTAATGTCGCTTGCCTTTGGCGCATTCTCATTTTGCGTACCGATGCCAGCCAGAAACCCACCAGAATTAATACCCTGTTGCCACGTAGCCATTGATTACCCCTTAAAACAACGAGCCAAGCAGACCAAGACCAGCACCGATACCAGCACCCCACGGAGTTGATAGCTCGAGAGCACTGGCTATGCCACCACCCAAAAGCGCACCGGATGCAGCACCACTAACACCCTGCTGCAATGCTGACGGTCGGTTGGCGTTTGCCGCTGCAAGAGCCGCGCTTTGCTGTGAAATCTGACTCATGTTGTTGGCATATGTTTGCCCGGCGTTTGCCTGCCCCTGAAGAGCGCCAAGACCGATATTTGCCAGGTTGTTGTAATTGTTCATTTGTCCAGATAGCCATTGCTGACCAAGCGTTGGTGCGATTGTTGCTAACTGATTACTGGTTGCGGTGGAACCCAATCCACCTGTTGCTTCCGCTGCCGCCAGACTCTGATAGCGAGCCTGACCTGCAAGGTCTTTATACTGCTGAGAGTTGTAATACTGGTTAAGTGCCTGACCTTGCCCTTCCAGAGACGATAAGTTCTCAAGGCTGCCGACATACTTCCCAGCCAGAGGAGTAAACAGCTTCAGGTTGTTCATGATGGTGTTGAACTGCTGATTTTGCAGGTCTGCGGCATACTTCTGAGCTTCTGCTGCATACTTTGCGCTTTTATCAGAACTGCCACCTTTCCCGCCTTTTTCAGGGTAATAAGGTTCCTCGCCGCGCAGTTTTCTGCCCAGCGTAAATGCATATAACATGGCTATCTCCCGTGATTCAGGAAGTCGATTAGTTCTTCGCGTGTGGCGCTGTAAAACGTCACGTCATCCACGCCTTTGAAGTATTTCTTGATGGTTCCTACACGCTTAAGGCCAATCATTGCGCAGTACATCTGCCCGTGGCGGAATTTGCGTGCAGCAAATGATGTGACGCACTGAACGGTGGTGTTGGTCAGAATGTATCGCCAGAACGCCAGCCCTATTTCCTTGCTGAAGCCGCGAATCTCTGGCAGGTACATGGCGTGGCAATCGAATGTAAGCGGCTGAATCTCCTGATAGTAAACAATGCCGCCAAACTGACCGTGCACGTTCACCTCAAAGTAACGGCAATCAGGTTTGTAGTCGTATCCATCACCGTTGTTGCTCCCGGCGATGATGTCAGGGTGATTTCCTACTGCTTCGATCAGGTCGATGTTTCGCGTTGGTTTGAATGTAATCATCAGTCAATCAGCCCATGTAATCTAAGTGCTGTTTCAAGCGCCAGAATACGCTGCCGCGCCTGCTCCAAACCTGTAGCGATAGCTGCGACTTCGGATTGTGTGTACGTAGTGCCGACCGTGTATGACTGGTTAGCGTTGAATGAGCCAAGAAGTGGTGTGCCTGTGGCCGCTGTCCATCCGGTCTGCCTTGCTCCAACGACCTGAATTCCATCAACTGAATATGATGTTTTTACATCCAGCGGTGACGCAAGAGACTGCGATTCTGTTACGGTTTTCGATACGTAATCACTCTTAATGTCAGATATATCGCTTTCTACGCCATCCAGTCTTTGGTCAACAGTGACCAGATGCGCCTGAATATCGATAACCTCATCCAGCAAGTAATCAACATCGCTACGCAGTACAACTATCTTCCCTTCGGCGGTTGTTAACCTGACCTCAAGGAGATTTATCGCTTTTGTGTTTGCGGTGATTCTTGCATCGTGGTCAGCCAGTTCGACATCCTGTTCATCGTTTTTCACCTGAGCATCGTAAGCGCCCTGACCAGCCTGATTTGCTTTCCCGGCAATTGCGCCG
>OBXO01001308.1_pt1 | contig 12272 bp, 11 predicted proteins | sample 1501431 | NCBI WGS metagenome assembly OBXO01 (sample SAMEA2580163, study PRJEB22360) | human gut metagenome | biome: human gut; feature: human-associated habitat; material: faeces | place: Denmark | collected 2008/2010 | reverse complement strand
TCTTCGGTAAATTCAATAAAATCAAAGCGTTCCGGCTGAAGACTTACGGCACCGGCTTCTAACGCTGACAGATCCAGCAGTGAAATGATCATTTGGTTCATCAACTCCGTTTCGGAAACGATAACCTGTGTATACTTCTTTTGTTTTTCCGGGTCTGTCTCATCCTGAAGGCCTTCTGCATAGGCGCGGATCACCCCCAGCGGCGTCTTCATTTCATGAGACAGCCGATCCGTCAGTTCTTTACGCTGGGCAAGAAGCTTTTGTTTTTGATCCACATCTTTTGCCAGCTGGGCATTGGCACCTTCCAGCTGGGTAAGTGACTGCTGCAGGTTAGACGCAAGCGCATTCAGGCTGACGGATAATTCTCCAAATTCATCATTAGATTCTATTGTACATGCCTGGGAAAAATCTAATTTAGCCATTCTTCCTGCCGTTCTATTCAGTCGGTCAATAGGATTCGTAATATACCGTCCTAATAGATAATTAACACCCAGAATCGTACCAAGCAGCAGTAAAAACCATATAGCAAAAGAGACAGCGCTGCTCACCGGCAGCTCTTCCACCAGAATATAAAATAAAACGATTGCCCCGCCTGCTGCTTTCGAAAGAAAAAACACTTTTTTTCTTACTGTGCGAAGCCCAAAGAGTTCTTTTGCCTTAATCCAATTCATAACGGTACCTCAAATTTATAACCGGAACGGATAAGGGTCACAATGTGGCTGCCTTCACTTCCCAGCTTTTGCCGCAGCGTCTTAATATGGGTATCCACCGTTCGGCTGTTACCTTCAAAATCATATCCCCAAATCCGGTTTAACAGCTGTTCCCTGGAAAATACCTGCCCTTTATTCTGCATAAAAAAGTGCAGCAATTCATATTCCTTATGGGTAAGTTCCGTCGGCTTTCCATCCACATAAACCTCGTGGGAAGCCGGTATCAGGGTAATCTTCCCTGCATTCATAGAATTCGCTGATACGGTCAGTGATCGTTTTAAAAGTGCATTCACCTTAGCCAGCAGCACCCTGGGACTGAAAGGCTTCGTCATATAGTCATCTGCCCCAAAGCTGTATCCCTTCAGCTTATCTTCTTCCTCTCCTTTTGCCGTGAGCATAATAATGGGCATCCCACTCATTTCACGGGCAAATCTGCAGACAGAAAATCCATCCAGATGAGGCATCATGACATCTAATATCATGAAATCCATGGGCGTATTTTTTAAAATAGTCAACGCCTCAATCCCATCATCAGCCGTCAGACAGGAATGCCCTCCCCTCTGCATATATTCTACTATAATTTCCTGCATATTCTGCTCATCTTCTACAACTAAAATCTGTGCCATACCGTTCATCATCTCCCTTCGGATGCTGCCTGTCATGAAATCCTCAATTCTCATAAAATTATGGATATTATCTCATAAGCAAGGCGAAAAAACAACATTGAAAGGAAATCAGAGAAAAGTACGGTCCCGCTCCGGAAAGCACGAAACAGGTGCAGCATAAATTATTTCCGCTCTTCTACCATTTTAACAAACCACTCCACAGTAGCCGGATCATAATGGGAAAAGAAAGAGCTGCTATTTTTATCAAGTGTTTCTATATCCCTCATATCCTCAGCGCTCAGTGAAAAATCAAACACATTGAAATTTTCCACCATTCGTTCATAATGAGTAGACTTGGGGATTACAACAACTTTTCGCTGAATATGCCATCTTAGCATAATCTGAGCCGTTGTCTTACTATATTTCTCACTGATCGCCCGAAGTACGGTGTCTTCAAACAGACCTCCTCTGCCTTCTCCAAAAGGCGCCCATGCCTCCATCTGCATACCATATTTATCCATATACTCCTTTGCGAGGACCTGCTGATTATAGGGGTGGGTTTCCACCTGGTTAACCATTGGACAGATACGGGCAAATGACGCAATATCTACCATCCGGTCAGGATAGAAATTGGAAATGCCAATGGCACGCAGTTTTCCTTCCTTATACATCTCTTCTAAAGCTCTCCATGCACCGTAATAGTCAGAAAAAGGCTGATGCAGCAGCATAAGATCAATATAATCTGTCTGCAGTTTTCTCAAGGATTCTTCTACAGACTTTCTGCATTCCTCATAGCCGTAATGTTCGATCCAAACTTTAGAAGTAAGAAAAATATCTGCTCTTGGTATTCCCGATTTTCGTATAGCTGTTCCTACCTCTTCTTCGTTAAAATATGCCTGCGCCGTGTCGAGGGAACGATACCCTGCTCTTAAAGCATCCAGCACGCATCTCTCACACTCATTTTTCGTAATCTGATAAACGCCATATCCTAAAACCGGCATCTCTAAACCATTGCTTAATGTTACAAATTCCATGGTCTTCTCCTCCTTATAATGCTCCCACAATTTTATGCGGCACATATGCTTCTTCCAGATAAGTTATCTCATCCTGCGTTAATTTTACCTGCAGGCTTCCTGCTGCATCGTCCAGATACTTTGCTTTTGTTGCTCCGATAATTGGTGCTGCAACACCTTTCGCAAACTGCCAGGCAAGTGCAGCCTGAGTCATCGTAATCTCCTTCTTCTCTGCAATTTCAGATACTCTTTTCACAATTTCCATGTCGCTTTCCTGGGTGCTGTCATATTTGCCTTTAGCAGTTACATCGGTTCTGCTCCTTAAGGTATCTGCCGACCAGGTCCCACGTGACAGTCTTCCGGCAGCCAGCGGGCTGTACGGCGTTCTTGACACATTCTGGTCATCACAGACCGGGATCAGCTCCCGCTCATCTTCACGGTAAAGCAGATTATAGTGATTCTGCATGGATACAAATTTTGTCCATCCATTCTTTTCCGCAGTATACTGCATTTTCATAAACTGATATCCATACATGGCAGATGCACCAATCGCGCGGACCTTACCGGATCGGACTACCTTATGCAGCGCTTCCATAGTCTCTTCCACAGGCGTATCATAATCAAAGCGGTGGATGATTAACAAGTCTATATAGTCTGTACCCAGGCGTTTCAGGGAACCTTCCACCTCCCGGGGTATGGCTTCTCCTGAGAGTTTGCCCTCATTGAAATAAACCTTTGTTGCCAGAACCACTTTCTCTCTTGCTATATTATTTTTCACTGCCCTGCCCAGATATTCCTCGCTTGTTCCTGCTGAATAACAGTTTGCCGTATCAAAAAAATTAATCCCCAGATCCAGCGCATGTCTGATAATCTCTTCACTTTCCTGTGGGTTCAGTGTCCATGCATGCATTTTGCTGGCTGGATCTCCAAAGCTCATGCATCCTGCGCATAAGTGTGAAACCTCAATATCGGAATTACCTAATTTTATATGTTTCATTTTCGTTTCATCCTTTCTCATTGATTCATTGATTACGGATACCTGTACCCGCTTTGACTGCTGATCAATGAATTTATACCCAGATTTCTTTTGCCATATTAAATGCTGCCCAGGCTTTCGGCCACCCCGCATAGAATGCAGCGTGAGTCAGTATCGCTGCAATCTCTTCCCTGGTGACGCCATGATTTCTGGCATTTGTAAGATGGAACTTTAAAGAGCTGTCCAAAATACCCCCTGCCATCAATGCGGTAACAGTAACAATACAGCGGTCCCTGGCGGACAGTTTATCTTCTTCTGACCATACCTGGCCGAACAGTACATCATCATTTAACGCTGCAAATTGAGGAGCAAAATCCCCAAGCTGATCTCTTCCTGCCGTTACTTTTTCCATATCATTATTCCTTCTTTCTATTCGTTGTTCGGATATAACCTTCGTATTTAAAATCATTTTAATTTTTCATATTCACCCTGATCTAAAAATTCCATCCACTCATTAGACGCCCCCTCAGCCGGAACTTCTACTGCCAAATGCTGAAACCAGCTGTCTTTGGCGGCACCATGCCAGTGTTTCACCTCAGGTGCTATATTCACTACATCACCGGGATAAAGTTCTCTGGCAGGGCTGCCCTCTTCCTGATACCAGCCCCTTCCCCCGGTTACCAGCAGAATCTGTCCGCCTTTATGATGTACATGATAAGCATTGATTGTTTTGGGAGCAAACGTAACTACCCCTATGCCAACTCCCGTAGTGGTCAGCATATTCAAATAACACTCACCTGTAAAATATTGTGCAAATGCAGTATTTTCACTGCCTATTGGAAAAACTGCACCTGGTCCTAGATCCTTGTTGATCTGATTCAAATTCATAATATATCATACCTCCACTTTCATTTTTGTATCGTTCAAGCATTTCTATCTGCGCATTTCCGCCACATATTGCAAATCCACTTTCTAATTTATACACTTTTCTTAAATTTGGGGCAGCATGGCTTTCTGTTTTATGTAATTACTTATGGGTTTTAACTCGACTATTCTTTTCCCGCATATAACCATTTTTTTATTTTTTCCTTAGCTCGCTTTACATCTCCACCGCGAATAGCAAGTCCCGGCTCAACTATAGCTCCGGGACAAATTCTTTTAATATCCTCTATACTGCTACCCATTCCACTCCCTTCGTGGGTACAAAGAGGTTTTATGATCTTCCCAGTAAAATCATAGTGCTCCAAGAACGTAAATACAGCCATTGGCATTGAGCTCCAAAAATTAGGAAACAACAGAATGACAATTTGATATTGTTGGATACTTTCCGGATATAATCTTAATTCTGGCCGGGCATCGCGTCTCTGGTCTTCTTGTGCCTGTGCAATACACTCATTATAATTTTTCGAGTATGCCTGCAGTGGTTCAATTTTAAACATATATGCACCTGTCAGCTCCTGAATCATACCGGCAGCAACCTCTGTGTTACCGATTTCAAGATTTTTTATTTCTCCATTCACATAGTTTTCATCTCTTCTAGAAAAAAATACAATTAATTCTGACATTTACTGTTCCCTCCAATTTTCTTATCTATATTGTACCTCTCCTTTTCTTTATTTTGAATCTCCAATATATTTTCAGAGTATAAACTAATAGTTAATGCCAGTTTATTTGTCAAAAATATAAAAAAAGCAGAAGATGTTGTCTTCCTTATTCAGAAAACACATTCTTCCGCTTTTTATTACATATTTATTTTCGTATTATATTTACTTATCAGACTGACATTTTGCTACCCTATCTTTTAGCATTCCCTGTCACGTGTTCTACTTAAATCTTGAGTTTTTATAACCGGACAGATAAAATCTTTTACCATCTCGATATATCTTTCCTGCTCCTCTTCAAAAAAATGATGCAGAGGTTCATAGTCCGCTTTTTGCTGGGCATCATTCAGGCAGGCATAATGGCATAATATTCCGCTTTCCTGTCATCTCCTATGATAAAGGGCATAACCTGGTTCCAACACTCCTTAAACAAAATCATCCTTCCCGTCCTGCCGTTTCCATCAGCTCATGTCAAGGGTGGGACAAAATATCTTTTCAGCTTTCTTCGGTTCCGTCACATGTGTATCTCATTTCCACATTCTTTTTATTCTGCTTCTCAATGATTTCTTGTATAATCACAATATAATCAGAATAAAGTTCATTTTTCAAATTGCTACTCTTGATTTTATCAAATATAATCCAGAGGAACATAATTACTATCAGAATCATAAAAACTGCCCCAACACCATAAAATTTCATTCCTGAATATAAATTTTGTTCCAACGCATCATATATCATCTTTGCATCATACCCTGTATACTGCATAAATTTTTCATCAACCAAAGTGTTTATTGAATTATTATAGGTATTGATTACATTAACCGTTGAAAATACAAGCGTATATACTATTGAAAAAAACACCGCTAAAAACGGTATTGAACACCCTCCCAAAATCTCTTTCTTTTCTACACTTCTATTATTTTCACGTATCAAATAATGCAAAAAATTTTCAAGCGTAGACTCTGTATATTTACTTCCGTCGTATTTTTCGTAAACATAACTATGCCATTCACAGTAATTGTGATAAGATGATTTTTTCTGTCCAATCTTACTATACACTGTCAATTCTTTGTCTATATTGAATCCATATGCATATTCTTTAACCTTTTTCATTCTCTCCAAACTCCCCAAAATTCTCAAACATTATCTCCACCCTATCAATCTTCTTCTCCGTATGATAATGCCCACAGTACCACTTCCCATAATCCAGCCTGTCCTCAATCCCATCCCTTACCGGCCGCATTCAAAAAATGTAGCAATCCTGTCGTTTGACATGACGCCCTCACTATATAGCCCTACTGCTAATGCTTTCACACAGGGTCCATAGGTGACATCGCTGCGGTATTCGCATGGAATGTTAAATTTTCCGGCTTCATCCGCATGGATTCGGACTTCCGTAATAAGCTGTACCACATCAAGATCCATCACGTACTTTGTAAGGCAGGCTCTGTAAGATGGGACACCGATTTCTTTTATGATATGCCGGCAGTTTTCGGAGCGGATTTTTTCTTCTGCTTCCGCCTTGGTTAGCGCGTCCCCTTTTGGCCCTTCTGTCCGCCTGGCTTACGTTTTGTTTTCTCACGGCTGTTATAGATGTTGGCGGGTTTACCGCCTTTTTGATCCGTAGAAGGAGGAAGTGAAGTATTGGAACTGTCGTGATTGTCCATGCTTTTAAGACGGGCATTAACCTCGCGCAGAAGCTGATTTTCTCGTGTCAGGTCGTCAATCTTGTTATTAAGGCACTCCACATCGACTTTATGTGCTGTCTTTTCTGTGTGAAGGTCGCTCTCAATGGTATCAAGCCGTGCCAATACTTCCAAAAGTTGATTATACATGCCTTTATCATAATTCCCAGCCACAACAAGACCTCCTTCCTGATTTTCGTTATAAAAAGTATAACAGAAATTAGAAAAATAAGCGAATTTACCAGTGAAGTCCATTCGTCAAAATGACGGTGGATAACATCACATTGATGAATGTTTTTGGTGCATGGAAGAGGCGCAAAAGCAGAAAAACAACTCATTAAGAGAAAGATTATCCCCAATAGGCAGAGCAAAGAATCTCCTTATACTCAAAGTCGATATTTATCACCCTTAGTGATGGCTTCTTGACCAGTAATGTCTTTATATATTTCAGCGTTTTAACAAGGCCTTTTTTTATTTAGTTCAGCCGGAAGGCTGAACTGTTACCAATTTATTACTTGCCGTATCCGTTCTGGATAATATTTACTTTTCAAGGTTCAACCAACAGGTGAATCTATGTTGGCAGGCTCAAGATTCCGAGAGCCTATATTTATTTTATATAAAATACGTCTTTTGGTAACTTCCTTACTTCAGCGTTAAGTCTTATTATATACCAAAGACTTCTCTTTAATCAACTGGAATCTTTGCCTTTCTGTATTGCCACAGCCAACGTCCTACATCTTTTTTACCGTATACACATATTTTCATATCTTCTGCGTAAACAGTATTTATTTATTCGATTATTTAACAACTGTATCCCTTTTCCCCTTTATTTTGATTCCCTTATATGTGATCGCTGCATTATTTCTCAAAATACCCTCTAATCTCCACCATTCTCTCCTGCTGTGACACCTGAAATGGACATCTGCTATTACAATGCCCGCAGCTAATACAGTCAGATGCAGTTTTTTCCAGGGTCAGATAATGTTCTTTTGCCAGGATATCTCCTTGTAATGCCAGATCATAATATTTGTTGATCAGACCAATATTTAATCCAGCCGGACATGGATGACAATGTTTACAATACACACATTTTCCAACGGATTCGTCTGGCGTAAGCGAACTGATGACCGAATAATCTCTTTCCTCAGCTGTTTTATCAAAATAAGTCAGGATGTCTTTTAACTGTGTAACATTCCCAGGTCCGCCTAACACAGAAAGAACCCCAGGCTTATCCAATGCATACTGGATGCACTGCGCTGTTGTCAAAGCATGGTGAAAAGGCGATTTTTTTTCATCTAAAAGTTGTCCTGCATTAAAGGGTTTCATAACGGAAATGCCCACACCTTCCTTTTCACAGCGCCGATACAAGTTTTGCCGCTCCCCGTCACTGCCAATGGCATAATCGCCATGACCATAATCATACATTGGGTTAATGGAAAACATCAACATATCAATCAATTTCATGTCAAGTACTCTGTCTGCCAACTCCGGAGCATGCGTTGATAATCCAATGTGTTTCACAACCCCCTGTTCCTTCATTTTCATTATGTAATTAAGTGCACCCTGTTTTTCATAAGCTGCCAGATCAGATTCTTCATCCAGACAATGAATAAAACCAAAATCAATATAATCCGTTTTCAATTTATCCATCTGCCAGTCTATCGATCGTTTGATCGTCTCCAGTTTCGTGCTCCATCCATATTCCCCTGTCGTATAATCAGCCCCAAAATGTACCTGAAGCATTGCTTCCTTTCTGCGTCCTTCCAAAGCTTTTCCAAATGCTGAGAAAATAGCTGCATGTCCGCCTGCCATATCAAAATAATTGATACCAGCATCTAACGCATATTGTACTGTATCAATGATATCCTTTTCTTTTTGCTCTCCCACAACAGATGTGCCCATTCCAATGATGCCAATCAGCTCATCTCCATGGGGTAATTTTCGATACTCCATATTTACTATTTACTCCTCTTCTTTTTTACTTATGTTGAAAAATTTGCCGGTTGATAGATGAAACAAATATTTCTATCATAGCAATTCTATTAAATGACCGTTGCCTGATTTGCAGAAATTCCTGTACAAATCGGATTGGTTTTAAAAAATATAGTACTACAATGAGGAGTATATTCCCTGAAGTTAACTTTAAGTCAAGATATTTTTAACATTAATTTTTTAGAGGGTATTTCATGTTTTTGGTCTCACACTTTTCAAGGTATTATGATTTTAGTTAGCAGATACCTCCAATCAAATCGGATGTTATTATAACAAGCAAGAAATCTTGTGATCCATCGGAGTTTTTATTGACCTGTAATCTCCAATATGTTATCGTTGTATTACACATTGTATTAACATAAAGTTTATACATTCTATTCTATGGAGGTAATGCCATTTATGTACAATCAGATGCTGGAAACATTTATAGCGGTAGCTGACTTCGGCAGCTTTACAAAAGCAGCTAAACACCTGTATATCTCTCCTACTGCGGTTATGAAACAAATAAATACACTGGAAAATCATTTGGATCTCAGGCTTGTGGAACGTACACCAGCCGGCGTCCGCTTAACAGATGCAGGTGCTGTCATATATCAGGATGCCAAATTTATGATAGATTATTCCAAAAAATCAATCGCAAATGCCCATGCCGCCATGCATGCACAGGACACTACTTTTTGTGTCGGCACCTCACTTCTGAATCCGGCAAAACCCTTTATGGACATCTGGTATCGCGTGAATAAGGATTTTCCTGAATATAAGCTGCATCTTGTGCCATTTGAGGATAATCATGAAGGGATTCTTGGGGAAATTGGACAGTTGGGAGAAAAGTTTGATTTTCTGATAGGGGTTTGTGATTCCAAGGCTTGGCTCAGCCGCTGTAATTTTCTTGCCCTTGGCAGATACAAAAAAATGATTGCCGTGCCAAGAGAACATCACCTTGCCGGTAAATCACGAATTGACATAGAAGATTTGTATGGTGAGACACTGATGATGGTAGCTCACGGTGATTCCGGAATCAATGATTTTCTCCGCAATGATCTGACGAAACACCATCCGGAAATACAGATAGAGGATACGCCCCAATTTTATGATTTATCTGTATTTAACCGCTGTGCTGAGACCGGAAACGTGCTGCTCAGCATTGAATGCTGGCAAGAGGTTCATCCGGGACTTATATCCATTCCGGTAAATTGGGATTACAGCATTCCCTATGGTCTGCTTTATAGCCTGGATGCACCGGAAGATGTTCTCCGATTTGTCGACAGAGTAAAAGCAGTGATATAGGACCGCCGTTTTATACGAACAACGTGCTTATACAATCTCCATTTATATGGACATAAATTAAGTGGGAGCGCATCATTTGTATGCGCCCCCACTACGATAACTCCTATACTCTATGATCTAATCCTATTCTCTACGATAACTTCCACGCCATGCTCTTATTCTGCAGTTCTACCATATGTCTGTACATTCCCTTTTTCTTCAGAAGCTCTTCCGGCGCACCCTGCTGCACAATTCGTCCGTTTTCCAAAACTACCACCTTATCAGCACTGGCTACCGTGCGCATCCGATGTGCAATAATTAAAACCGTTTTCTTGCGAATCAGTCTGGATAAAGCATCCTGTACTGCACTCTCGTTTTCCACATCCAGGCTTGCCGTGGCTTCGTCCAGAAGAACTACAGGCGCATCCTTTAACAGTGCCCTTGCTATGGAGATTCGCTGGCGTTCTCCACCAGATAGAGTAGAACCATTTTCTCCAATCACGGTTTCATATCCATCGGCCAGGCGCATGATAAATTCATCACACTGCGCTGCCTTTGCTGCTTCGATTACTTCTTCATCTGTGGCACCCTTACGTCCGAGCCTGATATTTTCCATAATGGTATCCCGGAACAGGACAACGTCCTGAAAGACAATCGCGTAATATTTCAGTAAGGCTTCCGGATCAATTTCAGAAATATCTCTGCCGCCCAATTTGATTTTTCCTTTATTCACATCCCAGAATCTGGCGGAAAGCTTTGCTGCTGTAGATTTTCCGCCGCCGGACGGACCTACAAGAGCTGTAACCTCTCCCTGTTTTGCTGTAAATGTTACATCCGAAAGTACTCCTTCTCCATCTCGATATGAAAAATCCACATGTTCAAAGCTGATGTCAAATCCGTTGGGTTTAAAATCTTCTGTTCCAGTCTGTACCGGCTCCTCCTGAATTGCACGCATACGGTTAATTTGTAGTTTTGCATTAAAAGTTGCCGCCATATTCATAAGAACAATGCTGAGGGGATCGTAAATTCGCGCAGCAGCAAATAGAAATCCAAGAAAATACAGTAGTGATAGCTCTCCCCGAACGAAAAGAGGAGCCCCAGCCAGAACTGTGGTCGCCATTCCAATACGTAAAAATGCCTGGGCAGAGCTTACAAAGGTGCCTGCTGCCAATTCTGACCGGATGGCTGATTTTTCTGCTGCTGCCGTTTTTTCCTCCAGTTCTTTTAGATAAGCTTCCTGTCGATTGCAGGCTTTCAGATCACGATTAGTTTCCAATCCTTCCTGAATGCAATCTGTGACGGCACGTTTTGCCAGAATATTTTTTGTACCATATGTGTCCTGCAGCTTTTTGGAGCAGATTGTCAAAAGCAGCGCTGCCGGAACAACCCACAATACAGCCAGTGCCATTTTGGCATTAAAGCAGAACATACTGATTCCCACTATAGTAGTGGAAATAACAGCCGCGAACAACACCGGGATATAATGAGAAAACATCTGATCCAGGCTGGAACAATCTGCAATCATAGTTGCTGTCAGATCGCTCAAATCTCTTTTTCCAAAAAAGGAAAGGGGCAGCCTGCGCAGTGTTTCAGCCAGTGCAATTCTACGGTTGGCGCTTTCCTTATATACCGACAGATAAAGGGCAGCATACTGAATGTAATGAAGTACAAACAGCACAACTAAGATCAGTGCCGCAATTGAGGTATAATACAGAATCTTTTCTGCTGTATTTTCTCCGTTGGGAATGGCTGTCAGCATATATTGGATCACTGCCATGATGACGCCAACCGGAAGCATCAGACTGATGTTGCATACTACCGTCAGCAATACTGCCTTTACAAAGTCCTTTGCCCCCTGATGACTCAGTGCAAAAAGACGTTCAATTTTTGAAATCATAATGTGCTCTCCTTTCCAACCTTCCATTTTGCTGACTTCTGATAATCCCTCCACATTTTGGCATACAGCCCCTGTTTTTCCAGAAGCTCACCATGGGTTCCACACTCCGTAATCTTCCCATTATCCAGAACAAGAATGTTGTCTGCATTTTGAATTGTGGATAGTCGGTGGGCAATCATAAGCACCGTTTTACCTCGAATCAGTGACTCAAAGGCTTTCTGAATCTGTGCTTCATTTTCCGGGTCCGCAAATGCCGTTGCCTCATCCAGCACAATAATCGGAGCATCCTTTAAAATAGCCCTGGCTAACGCAATCCGCTGTACCTCTCCGCCGGACAGATAAATTCCTTTTGTCCCCACAACCGTATCCAAGCCATCCGGTAGTTTTGCAAGAATATCCTCGCACTGTGCTGCTTGGGCAGCGCGGAGAACCTGCTCCCTGGATGCCTCCGGTTTTGCTGCCCTGATATTATCGAGCAGACTTTGTTTAAACAGCCGCGTATCCTGAAAGACAAAAGCAACCTGGTC
>OBXO01001303.1_pt1 | contig 12306 bp, 9 predicted proteins | sample 1501431 | NCBI WGS metagenome assembly OBXO01 (sample SAMEA2580163, study PRJEB22360) | human gut metagenome | biome: human gut; feature: human-associated habitat; material: faeces | place: Denmark | collected 2008/2010 | reverse complement strand
AGACGGTGAAAGTTCGTCCATCGTCAGGGTGGTATCGGCGATGCGGTTAACGAAGGAGGTGTTCGCCCCGTTCTCCAGCAGACGACGCACCAGGTAGGCCAGCAGGGTTTCGTGAGTACCTACCGGGGCATAAATACGGCACGGACGGTTCAGCTTGCCGTCGGCCACTTTACCGGTCACCTGCTCGTACAGCGGTTCACCCATGCCATGCAGACACTGGAACTCGTACTGGCCCGGATAGTAGTTCTGACCCGCCAGGCTGTAGATCGCCGCCAGGGTGTGGGCGTTGTGGGTGGCGAACTGCGGATAAATCAGGTTCGGCACGCCGAGCAGTTTTTTCGCGCAGGCGAGGTAAGAGACGTCGGTGTAGACCTTGCGGGTATAGACCGGATAGCCTTCCAGTCCTTCCATCTGGGCGCGTTTGATTTCGCTGTCCCAGTAGGCACCCTTCACCAGACGGATCATCAGGCGGCGACGGCTGCGGCTGGCCAGGTCAATCAGGTAGTCAATGACGAACGGGCAGCGTTTCTGGTAGGCCTGGATAACGAAACCAATCCCGTTCCAGCCCGCCAGCTCCGGCTCGAAGCACAGTTTTTCCAGCAGATCGAGGGAGATCTCCAGACGATCCGCCTCTTCGGCGTCGATGTTGAGGCCGATGTCATACTGGCGCGCCAGCAGGGTCAGGGACTTCAGGCGCGGGTAGAGTTCTTCCATCACCCGGTCGTACTGCGCGCGGCTGTAGCGCGGGTGCAGGGCGGAAAGCTTGATAGAGATGCCTGGCCCTTCATAAATACCGCGACCGTTGGACGCTTTACCGATGGCGTGGATCGCCTGCTGGTAAGAGACCATGTAGGCCTGCGCGTCGGCGGCGGTCAGCGCCGCTTCGCCCAGCATATCGTAGGAGTAGCGGAAGCCTTTGTCTTCCAGCTTGCGGGCGTTCGCCAGCGCTTCGGCAATGGTTTCCCCGGTGACGAACTGCTCGCCCATCAGGCGCATCGCCATGTCCACACCCTTGCGGATCAGCGGCTCGCCGCTCTTGCCGATAATACGGTTCAGGGAGCGCGACAGGTTGGCTTCGTTATGGGTGGAGACCAGCTTGCCAGTAAACAGCAGGCCCCAGGTGGCGGCGTTCACAAACAGGGACGGGCTGCGGCCAATGTGGGAGTGCCAGTTGCCGTTGCTGATTTTGTCGCGGATCAGGGCATCGCGGGTGGCTTTATCTGGGATACGCAGCAGCGCTTCCGCCAGACACATCAGCGCCACGCCTTCCTGCGAGGAGAGGGAGAACTCCTGCAACAGACCCTGCACCATACCGGCGCGTCCGCTGGCGGTTTTCTGATTACGCAGCTTGTCGGCGAGCTGATACGCCAGGCTGTGCGCCTGAGCGGCAACGGCTTCCGGCAGGCGCGCCTGCTCCAGCAGCATCGGCACGGCGTCGGTTTCGGCACGGCGATAGGCGCCGGTAATGGCGGCGCGGCTGACGGACTGCGGCAGGATCTGCTCGGCAAATTCCAGGAACGGCTGGTGGTTCTCATCAGCGGCCGTCGCGGCCTCTTCGCCTTCGTTCGCAGCGCCCGCCAGCAGGGCAGGCAGCTCCGGCAGACCTTCTTCACTCTCCAGTCTTTCCAGATAGTTAAAAATCGCCTGCTTGATTAACCAGTGCGGCGTGCGGTCGATACGGGTCGCAGCGGTTTTAATCCGTTCGCGGGTAGCGTCATCCAGCTTAACCCCCATGGTGGTCATCCCCATGCCAAAACTCCTGTTGTTCTGTAATAGCGTTCTGTTGATAGCGTGAAATATCCACCATGTTGCAACTTTGTGCAACCGTGTTAAATGTGACCTGGTCTGCAAGCTGGAAAATGAATGGATTGTTAACGATTAGTTAGCTGTGAAAAAGAACGCGCGGCGGTTTCTGAGCCCAGTTTTTATGCGGTGCTTAACATTTTTTAAAGGTGCAACCCATAAAAGCGTGAGCGAGTGCAACCTATAGGAAAGACGTATAAAACCAGGGATGAAATTCATGTAAATGCAGTGTTAAATCGTTTGTCAGTGGGATGCGTATACGGCAGGATAGCGCGCCCAACGGAAACACATACACACATCACTACGTTCCGGTGATGACATAACAAGGCAGCCCGGACGGCTGTCGCTCGACATTTTGGAGAATTTGAATGGCTATTAGCACACCGATGCTGGTGACATTTCTCGTTTATATTTTTGGCATGATCCTGATAGGGTTTTTGGCATGGCGTTCCACTAAAAACTTTGACGACTACATCCTCGGCGGGCGCAGCTTAGGCCCGATGGTCACCGCGCTCTCAGCGGGCGCTTCCGACATGAGTGGCTGGCTGCTGATGGGGCTGCCGGGCGCGATTTTCATCTCCGGTATCTCCGAAAGCTGGATCGCCATCGGCCTGACCGTTGGCGCATGGATCAACTGGAAGCTGGTAGCAGGCCGTCTGCGTGTGCATACCGAAGCCAACAACAACGCCCTGACGCTGCCGGATTACTTCACCGGACGCTTTGAAGATAACAGCCGCATATTGCGTATTATCTCTGCGGTGGTGATCCTGCTGTTCTTCACCATCTACTGTGCCTCCGGCATTGTGGCGGGCGCGCGCCTGTTCGAAAGCACCTTCGGCATGAGCTATGAAACGGCGCTGTGGGCCGGTGCGGCCGCGACCATCCTCTATACCTTCGTGGGCGGATTCCTGGCGGTAAGCTGGACCGATACCGTGCAGGCGAGTCTGATGATTTTCGCCCTGATCCTGACCCCGATAATTGTGATTTTTACCGTCGGCGGCTTTGGCGAATCGCTGGAAGTGATCAAGCAGAAGAGCATCGAAAACGTCGATATGCTGAAAGGGCTGAACTTCGTGGCCATCGTCTCCCTGATGGGCTGGGGCCTGGGCTACTTCGGTCAGCCGCACATTCTGGCGCGCTTTATGGCGGCGGATTCTCACCACACCATCGTTCACGCGCGTCGCATCAGCATGACGTGGATGATCCTGTGTCTGGCGGGGGCGTGCGCGGTCGGTTTCTTCGGTATCGCCTACTTCAACAACAACCCGGCGCAGGCGGGCGCGGTGAACCAGAACGCCGAGCGCGTGTTCATCGAGCTGGCGCAGATCCTGTTCAACCCGTGGATTGCCGGTATCCTGCTCTCCGCGATCCTGGCGGCAGTCATGTCCACCCTGAGCTGTCAGCTGCTGGTGTGCTCCAGTGCCATCACCGAAGACCTCTACAAAGCGTTCCTGCGTAAGGGCGCGAGCCAGAAAGAGTTAGTGTGGGTAGGGCGTTTTATGGTGCTGCTGGTGGCGCTGGTGGCGATTGCGCTGGCGGCTAACCCGGAAAACCGCGTGCTGGGGCTGGTGAGCTACGCGTGGGCGGGCTTTGGCGCCGCATTTGGTCCGGTGGTGCTGTTCTCCGTTCTGTGGTCACGCATGACCCGCAACGGCGCGCTGGCGGGGATGATCATCGGTGCGGTTACCGTTATCGTCTGGAAACAGTTCGCGTGGCTGGGCCTGTACGAAATTATCCCGGGCTTCATCTTCGGCAGCCTCGGTATTGTGGTGTTTAGCCTGCTGGGTAAAGCGCCGTCTGCATCTATGCAGAAGCGCTTTGCGGAAGCGGATGCGCATTACCACTCAGCGCCGCCGTCTAAGCTCCAGGCTGAGTAATTTCCCCCTCACCCTAACCCTCTCCCCGGTGGGGAGAGGGGATAGTCCTTTCACCTATGTGAGTCTTCATCAATGAGAATTAAAACAGGGCTAATGGTGGCAGCATTCGTAATGCTGGCGGGCTGTAACGCACCCGCGCAGCATGCGGCGGTGGAAACCTGCAAAGCAGAAAATCAGATGCAGCAAACCACGCTCTATTTCGGCTTAAACCGTCCTGCCGGGGCGCAAATTACAGGCAACGAATGGCAGCAGTTTGTCGACCAGGACGTGACGCCGCGCTTTCGCGATGGCTTAACGGTGTTTGATGCCCGTGGTCAGTGGCTGGGTAACGACGGCAAGGTGGCGCGCGAGCCGAGCAAGGCGCTGATGCTGATCCACGGCAAAGACGCGCAGAGCGAGAAAAACATTGAGGCTTTACGCGGTATTTATAAATCCCGCTTCGCACAGGAGTCGGTGATGCGGGTCGACCAGCCGGTGTGCGTACAGTTTTAATAAAAAACGGCGGGAAATCCCGCCGTTGTTGTATCGTAGGCCCGTGTAAGCGAAGCGCCGCCGGGCATTAACCGCACAAAACTTACAACACCAACCCCGCAAAGCTCGCCGACAGCAAACTCACCAGCGTTGCCCCGTACACCAGGCGTAAACCAAACCGCGACACCACATTACCCTGTTGCTCGTTCAGGCCTTTTATTGCCCCCGCCACAATACCAATGGAGGCAAAGTTAGCGAACGACACCAGGAACACTGACAAAATCCCCAGTCCGCGCGGTGACATTTGGTGGGCTATTTTTTGCAGCTCGATCATCGCCACAAATTCATTCGCCACCAGTTTGGTTGCCATAATACTGCCCGCGCTTAAGGCATCGCTCAGCGGAATACCAATAAGCCACGCCAGCGGATAAAACACGTAACCCAGAATCTGCTGGAAGCTCAGGCCAAATACGCTGGAGAAGAGGGCATTAACGGCGCTAATAAGGGCGATAAAGCCTATCAGCATCGCCAGAATAATCATCGCCACCTTAAAACCGGCCAGAATATATTCGCCCAGCATTTCAAAGAAGCTCTGGGATTCATGCAGCTTTTCCAGTTTGATATCGGGTTCGGCTTCCGGGCGGGCCGGGTTAATGACCGAAAGGATAATAAAGGTGCTGAACATGTTCAGGATCAGTGCCGCGACGACAAATCTGGCGTCGAGCATGGTCATATAGGCACCGACAATCGACAGCGAAACCGTCGACATCGCCGTTGCAGCCATCGTAAACAGGCGGCGTGAGGAGAGATCGCCCAACACGCCCTTGTAGGCAATGAAGTTTTCAGACTGACCGAGTATCAGTGAGCTCACCGCGTTAAAGGATTCCAGCTTGCCCATGCCGTTCAGTTTTGACAGCAGCGTCCCGATAACCCGAATAAAGATCGGCAGAATACGCCAGTGCTGCAGAATACCAATCAGCGCCGAGATAAAAATAATGGGGCAGAGCACGCCAAGGAAAATGAACGCCAGCCCTTTTTCACCCATCCCGCCAAAGACAAAATTCGTCCCTTCGGCAGCGAATTTAAGCAGTGATTCAAAGAAACCGGAGACATGTTTAATAATGAAGAGGCCGCTTTCTGCATGCAGAAAAAAGAATGCCAGCGCGATTTCAATCACGATCAGCTGTAAAACGAAACGAATGCGAATTTTTCGGCGGTCGAAACTCACCAGCCAGGCAAGCGCAAGAATAATCACCAGCGCCAGCAGGAAATGGACAATTTTAAACATGGTTTATTTTCAGTTGGTTTTCGAGGCGGACATTTAGCCACAGCCCCGGTTAACCGTAAATGGGCATTTTCGTTATACCTTATAAACGCAACGGTTACTCAGGCAATTATTATTCCGCAATGCGTTTACATCTGGTCATCAAAACTCCACATATTTCGCTTGTTTTTCTTGTAGCCGTAATGATAATCACTATCACAAGAATTTACCTTTCTTTGCATCAGTTGACCGCGATAAACATTTAAGGTGTCTGCATGTTTGTTCCTTTTCTCATTATGTTACGTGAAGGCCTTGAAGCGGCCCTGATTGTTAGCCTTATCGCCAGTTATCTGAAGCGCACCCATCGTGGACGCTGGATCGGCGTGATGTGGGTTGGCGTCTTCCTGGCCGCGGCGCTTTGCCTGGGGCTGGGTATTCTTATCAACGAAACCACCGGAGAATTTCCTCAGAAAGAGCAAGAGCTTTTTGAAGGCATTGTTGCCGTAATAGCGGTGGTGATCCTCACCTGGATGGTGTTCTGGATGCGCAAGGTCTCCCGTAACGTGAAGGTACAGCTGGAGCAGGCGGTGGATAACGCCCTGCAAAAAGGCAACCAACACGGCTGGGCGCTGATCATGATGGTTTTTTTCGCCGTGGCGCGTGAAGGCCTGGAGTCAGTGTTCTTCCTGCTCGCGGCTTTTCAGCAGGACGTGGGCATCTGGCCGCCGCTGGGCGCGATGCTTGGGTTGGCCACGGCGGTTGTGCTTGGCTTCCTGCTCTACTGGGGCGGCATTCGTCTTAACCTGGGCGCGTTCTTCAAGTGGACCAGCCTGTTTATTTTGCTGGTGGCCGCGGGGCTGGCGGCAGGGGCGATCCGCGCCTTCCATGAAGCGGGCCTGTGGAACCACTTCCAGGACGTGGCGTTTGATCTTAGTAACGTTCTCTCCACCCACTCACTGACCGGCACGCTCCTTGAAGGTATCTTCGGCTATCAGGAAACGCCGAGCGTCAGCGAGGTGGCGATGTACTTTATCTATCTTATTCCGGCGCTGGTGCTGTTCTTCATGCCATCGCGCCCCAGCGCTCAGCCGTCGCGTACTGCGCCGTGAAGCGCTTTGTTTAGTTACAACATACTTTAAAGGGAAGAGACATGGCTATTCAATTCCGTCGTAGCGCGTTACAGGTTGGTGTGGCAGCGCTGTTCGCGTCTGCCTTCGCCGCTCAGGCAGCAGATATTCCGCAGGTAAAAGTCACCGTCAACGATAAACAGTGCGAGCCGATGACTATCACGGTTAACAGCGGTAAAACCCAGTTTATTATTCAGAACCACAGCCAGAAGGCGCTGGAGTGGGAGATCCTGAAAGGCGTGATGGTGGTAGAAGAGCGTGAAAATATCGCGCCTGGCTTCAGCCAGAAAATGACCGCTAATCTTCAGCCGGGGGAATATGACATGACCTGCGGCCTGCTGACTAACCCGAAAGGTAAGCTGATCGTCAAAGGCGCAGCGACGGCGGACGCGGCCAAAGGCACCGCGCTGCTGAGCCTCGGCGACGCCATTACCGCCTATAAAGCCTACGTCACCAAAGAGACGGCTGACCTGGTGGCAGGCACCAAAGCCTTTACCGACGCGGTGAAAGCGGGCGATATCGAAAAAGCGAAATCCCTGTATGCGCCTACACGTCAGCACTACGAGCGCATCGAGCCGATTGCCGAGCTGTTCTCTGACCTCGATGGCAGCATTGACGCCCGCGAAGATGACTACGAGCAGAAGGCCGCCGATCCGAAATTCACCGGCTTCCACCGCCTGGAAAAAGCCCTGTTTGGCGATAGCTCCACCAAAGGGATGGAGAAATACGCCGATCAGCTCAACAGCGACGTGCTGGAGCTGCAAAAACGCATCAGCGAGCTGGCCTTCCCGCCGTCGAAAGTGGTGGGTGGTGCTGCGGGTCTGATTGAAGAAGTGGCCGCGAGCAAAATCAGCGGCGAAGAAGATCGCTACAGCCACACCGACCTGTGGGACTTCCAGGCAAACGTCGACGGCGCACAGAAAATTGTCGATCTGCTGCGGCCTCAGCTGCAAAAAGAGAACGGCGAACTGCTGGCGAAAGTGGATGCCAACTTTAAGAAAGTTGACGCCATCCTGGCGAAATACCGTACCAAAGACGGGTTCGAAACCTACGACAAGCTGACCGATGCTGACCGTAACGCGCTGAAAGGCCCGATTACGACGCTGGCGGAAGATCTCTCCCTGCTGCGTGGCGTTCTGGGTCTGGACTAAGCGATGAATAAGCATGATGAGTACGACGTGGCGGAACCTTCCCGACGTCGGTTGTTAAAAGGGGTAGGGGCGCTGGGCGGCGCGTTTGCCCTGGCGGGCGGCTGTCCGGTGGCGCATGCGGCAAAACCACAAAGCGCCCCCGGCACGCTCTCCCCGGATGCGCGTATGGAAACGCAGCCATTTTATGGTGAGCACCAGGCAGGAATCCTGACGCCGCAGCAGGCCTCGATGATGCTGGTAGCTTTCGATTCGCTGGCGAGTGATAAGGCTGACCTTGAGCGTCTGTTCAGGCTGCTGACCACGCGCATTGCCTTCCTTAGGGCGGTCCGGCACCGGAAACACCGAATCCGCGCCTGCCGCCGATGGATTCCGGGATCCTCGGGGCGTTTATCGCTCCCGATAATCTGACCATCACCGTGTCGGTGGGGGAATCGCTGTTTGATGATCGCTACGGTCTGGCGAAGCAGAAGCCGAAAGCGCTGCAAAAAATGACGCGATTCCCGAATGACTCTCTCGACGCGGCGTTGTGCCACGGCGATCTGCTGTTGCAGATCTGCGCCAATACCCAGGATACGGTGATCCACGCCCTGCGCGATATCATCAAGCACACTCCGGATCTGCTCAGCGTGCGCTGGAAGCGGGAAGGTTTTATCTCTGACCACGCCGCGCGCAGTAAAGGGAAAGAGACGCCGGTCAACCTGCTGGGCTTCAAAGACGGTACCGCCAACCCGGACAGCAGCAATACCGTGTTGATGAAAAACGTGGTCTGGGTGACGGCGGATCAGGGCGAACCGGCCTGGGCGGTGGGTGGCAGCTATCAGGCGGTGCGTATCATTCAGTTCCACGTGGAGTTCTGGGACCGCACGCCGCTGAAAGAGCAGCAGACGATCTTCGGCCGCGATAAGCAAACCGGCGCACCGCTCGGCATGAAGCACGAGCACGATGAACCCGACTACGCCCGCGATCCGAACGGAGATGTCATCGCGCTGGACAGCCATATTCGTCTCGCCAATCCTCGCACCAAAGAGACCCAGTCCAGCCTGATGATGCGCAGGGGCTACAGCTACTCGTTGGGGGTGACCAATTCCGGTCAGCTTGATATGGGACTGCTGTTTGTCTGCTATCAGCACGATCTGGAGAAAGGGTTCCTCACCGTGCAGAAGCGGCTCAACGGCGAAGCGCTGGAGGAGTACATCAAGCCCATCGGCGGCGGCTATTTCTTTGCCCTGCCCGGCGCGCGTGACGCGAAGACCTGGCTCGCTCAGGGTCTGATAGAAGCCTGATAATCGTCCCTGCGACAGTTCGCGGGGACATTATTTTTCCATATGACTATCTTGTTGTTATATTTCTGTAATATTCATATATGAGACTGATTCCGCTGCAGGAGCAGTCTTAAAGGTTGCATCTAGGTAAAATAAATGTTGCATTTATGATAATTCCTGATGTACTTAAGATAAGACAGCGGTAGTTCCCGGCAGTGATATTGACTCACTATGGAGATCGCGAATGGTTGCGTCCTGTACTGGACAAGGTAAACACATCAACCGCAGCACCCGGCGCGGAGGCTCAGACTCCGGCAGCGATTTCCTCACCACAAAATTCTCCCCTCCACCTCTAAATACGATTTCTACCGACGTGCATAACGGTGCGCGTAGCCGTTCTGTATCGTCATCCGGTAATGCAAGCAATGGCTTACAAGGAAGCCAACCCTCTGATGTTCGTGCGCATAATCGTGCCGATGCTGGCGCGTGTGATGAATACCAACAACTCAAGGTGCTATCCATGGGAAGACAGAAAGCAGTGATCAAAGCTCGTCGCGAAGCAAAACGTGTGCTGAGACGGGATTCACGTAGCCATAAACAGCGTGAAGAAGAATCGGTCACCTCGCTTGTGCAGATGAGCGGCGTAGAATCCATTGGCATGGCGCGGGACAGCCGCGATGCATCGCCAATAGTGGCGCGGAATGAAGCTCAGGCGCACTACCTGAATGCTATCGAGAGTAAACAGCTCATCTTTGCAACCGGGGAAGCCGGATGCGGGAAAACCTGGATCAGTGCCGCCAAAGCGGCGGAGGCGCTGATTCATAAGGACGTGGAAAGGATCATCGTTACCCGTCCGGTACTGCAAGCGGATGAAGATCTGGGCTTCCTGCCTGGCGATATTTCTGAGAAGTTTGCCCCGTACTTCAGGCCCGTCTATGACGTGCTGGTGAAGCGGTTGGGCGCTTCCTTTATGCAGTACTGCCTGCGACCAGAGATTGGCAAGGTGGAAATCGCGCCGTTCGCCTATATGCGCGGACGTACATTTGAAAATGCGGTCGTTATTCTTGACGAGGCTCAGAACGTGACCGCTGCGCAAATGAAGATGTTTTTAACGCGCCTCGGGGAGAACGTGACGGTTATCGTCAACGGCGATATTACCCAGTGTGACCTGCCGTCGGGCGTGAAGTCTGGCCTGAGCGATGCTATGTCACGTTTTGAGGAAGATGAGATGATAGGGGTGGTCCGCTTCACAAAAGAGGACTGCGTCCGCTCAGCGCTGTGTCAACGAACGCTGGAAGTGTACTCCGACTAAGATCATTTCACATTTTAAGTCATTTCTTCCCGGCGTCATGCCGGGAAGCTTCTTTTATTCCCTCTGTTCGCATGGCTTTTTTTTAATCATATTTATTTCCTATAGCATTCAACGGGATTTACGCACCGTTTTTCGGTAATAATAATATTGCTGTTAATTTGCTGCGAACGCTTTTTATACAGGTCGCAAAAATGTGATATGTATTTACAATACCCACAAAATACCTGTAAATATAATGATCGCGCTAATTGTTAGGTGAAAATTAAACGTGAATGTTGTCACAGAATATGACTAAGCAGTAAAAATTAAGTTGGTGTCTTTTGGGTAATTATCTATGTTTCGTACTTGTTCAAATTAAATTCTAAGAAGAAACACATCAGGGGATCGTTTCCTCTGGAACATCACGCTGAGGGTCATACATGAACGAACTGGTTAGTGCAATTAATGGTGTTATCTGGAGCCCTGCGTTAATATTTTTATGTCTGGGTGTCGGTCTCTATTTCTCACTGCGTAGTCGTTTTCTGCAATTACGTCATATAAAACATATGATTACCCTGATGTTTCAGGGCGGGGCTACCGATGCCGGCGTATCATCGTTTCAGGCGTTGACGATGACGCTGGCGGGCCGCGTAGGGACAGGGAATATCGCCGGTGTGGCGACCGCCATTACCTTTGGTGGCCCCGGTGCGCTTTTCTGGATGTGGGTAGTGGCATTTTTAGGCGCCAGCTCTGCTTTTGTTGAATCCACGTTAGGTCAGGTTTATAAAGAAAAAATTAACGGCGAATATCGTGGGGGACCTGCCTTTTATATTGAAAAAGGGTTGGGGGTGAAGTGGTACGCATGGTTATTTGCTATTGTGACCATTTTCTCCTGCGGTTTATTACTTCCGGGCGTACAGGCAAACTCAATTGCCGCCAGCCTGGATATTGCCTTCGGTCTTAACCCAAACGTTACGGCGGCAATACTGGCTGTACTGTTAAGCTTCATTATTTTCGGTGGTGTAAAAAGGATCGCCAGCTTTAGCAGTATGGTCGTTCCGTTTATGGCGCTCGGCTATATTATTGTTGCCTGCGTTATTATCGCGATCAATATTGAAAAACTGCCTGCTGTTATCCTGCTGATCTGGAAAAGTGCATTTGGCCTTGAAGCGGGATTTGGCGCTATTCTGGGCCAGGCTATCATGTGGGGCGTTAAACGCGGCGTCTATTCCAACGAGGCGGCGCAGGGCACCGGGCCACATGCATCCTCGGCAGCAGCCGTAAGTCATCCGGTGAAACAAGGGCTGGTTCAGGCGTTCTCCGTATATATCGACACGCTGTTTGTCTGCTCCGCGACCGGGTTTATGCTGTTGATCACCGGGCTTTATAATGTTCAGGGCGTCGACGGCGCAGCCCTTTATACCGGTATTGCAGGCGTGGCGGCGGGTCCTGGCTATGTGCAGACAGCGATGGAAAGTATGATGCCGGGCTTTGGTAATTACTTTGTCGCCATCGCGCTATTCTTCTTTGCCTTCACCACCATCATTGCCTATTACTATATCGCTGAAACCAATATCGCCTACATCAACCGTAAAATTCACCGTCCGTGGCTGACATTCCTGCTTAAATTATGTCTGATGGCTTCCACGGTATATGGCACAATCCGCACCGCGGATCTGGCATGGGGATTAGGGGATATCGGGGTAGGGCTGATGGCCTGGCTCAACATTATTGCCATTGTCCTCTTGCATAAAAAAGCCTTTGCCAGCCTGAAGGATTATGAAACCCAGAATGCGCAGGGAATTGATCCACAGTTTGATCCGGTTCGGCTTGGGATTAAAAATGCGGATTACTGGCTGGGGGAGCGCAGAGATGAAGAGGGGGGATTGCCGGGGCAGGTTTCTTCTCCTGAAGGAAAGCAGCCGGCGGGGAAGTTGAATAACTGAGGAATAGTTTAAAACGGGCCCGTGCTTATGCGCGGGCTTTTTTTATGGGTGAGGCGGTATCACCCGCACCGGCGGGGATTGACTCGCTTCGCTCTCCCTCCTTCAAGGGGGGGA
>OBXO01001298.1_pt1 | contig 12350 bp, 9 predicted proteins | sample 1501431 | NCBI WGS metagenome assembly OBXO01 (sample SAMEA2580163, study PRJEB22360) | human gut metagenome | biome: human gut; feature: human-associated habitat; material: faeces | place: Denmark | collected 2008/2010 | reverse complement strand
CACATTCACTGAGTTGGGCACCACCTTCATGGTTCCCACGGTTGCCACTGTAAACGGATTACCGTAAGCAGCTACGATTTCCGGAACCCGGGCCACGAATCTGGCCGCAGCCACCAGCGCGTCCTTTCTGTCCTCCATCACCGTGCTCCCGGCATGGTTGGCCTCTCCCGTAATCTTGATTTCAAACCGGCTCACTCCTGCAATGGATGTCACCACACCTACGGGAATCTGCTTCTTGTGAAGGGACGCCCCCTGTTCCACATGCAGTTCCAGGAAACAGTGCACAGAGTCTTTGGACCGTCTGGCATTGCCCAGGTCAGCCACCTTTAATCCGCAGGCCTTAAGCACATCCCCTCTGGCCTGTCCGTACATATCCAGGTCCTCCTCGCTGACATGAAGGTCCTGTCCGCACATGGCTCCGCTTCCCAACATTCCGCTTCCGAACCGGAAGCCCTCCTCATCCGTAAATACCACAATCTCCAGCGGATGGCGCAGCTTTCTGCCGCTCTCAATCAGTGTCTGGCAGACCTCCAGGCCGGCTACGCAGCCCAGCGCCCCGTCATACCTTCCGCCGTCCGGCACCGTGTCCAGATGGGAGCCTGTCATGATGGCAGGCAGTGTTTTATCCTCTCCCTCCAGTCTGGCAATCAGGTTTCCGGCAGCATCCATCTTAGGTTCTATTCCCAGCTTCCGGAAATAGTCCATGAAGATCTCCCGTCCCTTCCTGTCCTCCGGCGAATATGCCATGCGGGTGAATGTTCCGTCTTCCTGGGCTCCGCATTGGTACAGCTCTTCCAGCCGTCCGAGAACCCTGTCTAAATTGATATCCATTTAACCCCTCCTCGCTTCTATTCGTTGTCAATCTTGCACACACCGTTTATTTCTTTCCTGAACTTCTTATCTATATTGCACATTATAGATAATATTTTAACAGATTGCATCGGAGCAAACTGATAAAAATGGAGAGATAATTTATCTAGTCTGGATAAACTATCTCTCTATGGTATATTACAGGCTGAATTCTCACAGCCGCAACCCCCTGCTGCTATATAAAATCCTTGTTGTAATTCTCTATCATCTTATACACCACCAGTCCAATCCGCACCGCCAGCACCTCGTTGGCATTGTCAAAATCAATCCCGGTCAGCTTCTCTATTTTTTCAATGCGGTAAACCGCTGTCTTATAGTGAACATAAAGATCCTGGGCCGTTTTGGAAAGGTTCAGATTCCGGTCCAGATACGCCCTCAGGGTCGTAATCAGGTCATCCCTCTGGGGTTTCTTATAGTTATAAAGCTTCTGAAGCCCTTCCGGCACATACTCCAACAGCATGGAAGGGTCGCTTAACTGGCACAGCAGCTTAAATATGCCCAGGTCCGCAAACAGCATAATCTGGGGGCCTCCGTCCTCCGGCGTCTCTCCCGCCACATCCACGAACATGAACGCCTCGTTGGCTTCTTTAAAGCTCTCCGGAAGATTGATGATGCCGTCCACCACTCTGCCTGCTCCCGCTTTGATTTTAAGATACTTGTTATATCTGGCCACGTCCGCCTGAACCTGTTCCGCTATCTTTTTGATGTTTTTGCGGTATTCCTCCTGGGTCTGCTCCCTTTCCACCTCCTGTATCACCACGATTTTATCGAGATCGTTATGGATTTTGGCTTTGGATATACGGCTTCGGATTAAATCGCTTAAGACATCAATATCTTTTACCTTTGCCTTAAAGTCTCCCCTGGCCATGCTTTCGTTTGTCATGCCGAACACAATTACACGGTAGCTGCCGTTGATGTCGACCCCCAGCAGGCTGGTATTCTTCTGGAGTTCTCCCATGGAATGGATTTTTCCATTGAGAATATTGTGTATAATATCATTCTGGAACTTCTTCTCCAGCTCCGTCACCGCGTACTGTCTGGAAAACTCAAAGCGCAGGGCCGTAATGGCGCTCTCTGCGGCTATGCAGTCCATGGTCCCAAAGGGCTGGTTTAACTCTGTCACCACCAGGTATATCTTCTCCCGGAAACTCATCTTCACCTGGATCAGGCACTGGGGGATCTCTCCCTTCTGCCTCATATAGGTGTAATTGGAATAAGTGCCCGGATCAAACGGCACCGCGTCCCTGCTGACGGCGAACTCTCTTGGCGCCTGATCCGTAGCCGCCAGGCAGGTCAGGTTCTGGTTGTATACGGCTACCGGGTTGCGGATCAGCTTGGAGAGCACATCCAGTATCTCATCCACACCTTTTCCTGTGGAATCAGGGGCTATGGCAAGGGCTGCGAAATTGTCGTGGGTTGTCTTAAAATACTTAAGCCTGGTAACCTCCTCGTTAAAAAGCCGTTCCATAATCAGACTCATGACATCCCGGAAGGAAACCTCGAACGGCACCTCCAGAACCGGAATGTTATGTTCCTGGGCAAATGTAAACAGCAGTTCAATCTTGGTGTCCGCATTCTCCACCTTCCTGCCCCGCTTTAACACAAGGGCACTGACACTCTTTCTGCTCAACTCGTTGATATACGTGCGGAATTCATCTACTGTACAGGATCTGAAAGCATACAGACCTGTCAGAAGTACCTCCCCGCCGTCAATAAACTTTACGATGTCCGGCGCCTCAATGATTGTCACACCCTTAATTTCCTTGTCCAGTCCCCTGTCGCCTGCAAGTACCTTGATATCCTTCATTTCCTCTGCCAAAAGAAGTTCTCTTACTGTTAATCCCATCTTTTCCCTCACCGCCATCATTTGTCCTGCCAACACTACCTCCTAATTATAGCACAAACAGACACAGACGTATAATAAAATATCACGTCTGTGTCCTTTTGCTATTTATATGCTATTTCATGACCTTTTCTTTTGCCAGCTTCTCCATAACCACTGCCGCTTTGGCCAGATCGCTGTATTTGGTGAACTCAACCGGGCAATGGCTCCGTCCGTCCTTGCTCGGCACAAACAGCATGACTGTGGGAAGTACCTGACCGATTTCCAGGGCATCATGGCCTGCGCCGCTTAACATCCTCTTGCAGCTGTAGCCCCGCTCCCCGCATTCTTTCTCCATGATATCCAGCATTTCCCCTGAAAGCTCCACAGGAGTTATGATCAGTTTGTTCTCCATGTCAAAACTGCCGCCATACTCACCAACCGCCCGCTCAAGAGCCTTTCTGATCCTGTTTGTAATATCATTTATATTGTCGTTATTTCTGGAACGGATATCCACTGTGAACTCCGCTGTATCCGCCACAATGTTCATCCCGCCCGGTATGGTGTTCACATATCCCACCGTAGCAACGGTTCCGTCCGCTTTTTCCCTGGCCCAGTCAGCTATTCTTGAGATAACCTTTGCCGCCGCGTCCACCGGGTCCATCCTCATATCCATGGGTGTGGTTCCTGCATGGTCGGCCCTGCCGTGCACCGTCACCATGTAGCGCTGAATGCCCACGATACAGTCTACCAGTCCAAGCTCTGTGCCTTCCGTATCCAGGACCGGTCCCTGCTCAATATGCGCCTCCAGAAAGCAGCCGATTTTTCCGTCTTCCCAGATTGCTTCTTTGATCCGCTCCGGATCCATACCGTATTCCTTCATGGCCTCATAGATGGATATACCGTCTTTGTCACGGAATTTTTTCATGTAGTCCACATCCCTGTGACCAAGGATGGCTCCTGAGCCAAAATAGCCGGTTCCAAACCGTGTTCCCTCTTCGTCACAGAATCCAACCACCACGAAATCTCTCTTAGGCCTGATTCCTTCTTCTAAAAGGAGACGTGCCACTTCAATGGCGCAGATGACGCCGGCTATCCCATCATAGTCTCCGCCGTTATATACAGAGTCATAGTGGGATCCCATCATGACACAGGGTAATTGGGAGTCCTCACCCTTTAATACCCCAATCACATTGCCGGCAGCGTCTTCCCTCACATCAAGTCCGCTCTCCGTCATCAGCTCCTTTAAATACTCTACGGCCTGCCTGGCCTCTTTTGTGAACGGCAGCCTGGTGCAGCCGTTTCCCGGTGTTGCCGTAAACTGTTTTAAATGCTCCAAATCCCTGGCAATCCTGCCTGTAATCTCCTCAATCACCATTAGTAAACCCTCTCTATTCTTTATTTGGAAACCAACTTGTATTTCCTCTTATTTCTTTCTGTCTAATACATATACCTTAAACGGCGAGTACAGCATAGCCGCCACCAGCAGAATAAATCCCAACAGGCATACCCCGTCTCCCTGCATCTTAAGTCCTGTCAGTATCAGGGCAAAGGCCGCCAGGATGGCTGCAAAGGCCACTGTAAGCCTGCCCCCTTTTGTCTTGAAAAATTTCTCTGTCTCCATATGTCATCCTCCTCTGCCCCGGCACTGCCTGCGCGTCATGAAACAGCCACTGATAAAAATACGATAATACCAATTGCCAGCGTCATAATGGTCGTGAAGGGTATGATTCTCTTTAGCACCTGTCCCTCGCTTCCCAGGATTCCCGCTGTGGTAGTCCCCAGGATGATATTGCTGGGGCTGATGGCGCTTCCGATAGAACCTCCCGCTGTCTGGGCGCCCAGGATTGGCGCCTGGTTCAGATGAAGCAGATTGGCTGTGGTTACCTGAAACTCTCCAAAGAGTATATTGGATGACATATTGCTTCCGGTCATGAACGATCCCACCATTCCCACCAGAGGCGCCAATATGACATAAGTCTTGCCAAGTACCCTTGCTATCCCGTCCGCCAGCACGCTGGTCTGCCCTGTTCCGCCCATGATTTTGGACATAATGACAAGACCGATGATAGCGATTCCCGACGGCATGGACATGGTTATGGAACGGACAAACACACGCTTTACGCCTCCCGGACGAATCCATCCGTGCCTGCCGAAATACACCAGCCCTGCAATGGATGACAGAAACAGGAACATACTGGCATGGGTAAAGGGCCGCAACGGCGAAAATTGTTCCGTAGCCTGGTTGACGAATCCATACCCCGTGGAAGTCTCCGGAAAGGAAAATCCAATGGACACCTGGTTCAGGAAACGATTTACCGGAGGCACCACCAGCACCACCATGGTAACCGCAGTCAGCAGGATATAAGGCACAAATGCCTGTACCAGCGTCATGCCGTCCGGAGTCTCCTCCGATGTGCCGGACGCGGCGCTACGGTCCATAATCCGGCTGTCCTCCACACTCCACTCCTGTCTGTACATCTTCATTCTGCCTATCAGTATCAGGGCCACCAGGGAGAGACAGGCCGGAAGGAAGCAGGCTATGGTTGTATTGACCCGGGTCAGAAGCAGCTCTCCCCCTCCCTGAATCAGGGACAGGATAAGGAGGGCGGGAAGCCCCTTCCTCACAGCCTTTCCTTTTCCGTAGAACCAGCATATCACCAGACCAATCACCACATTCCACATCCAGATGAACACACCTGCCCAAAAGGCAGCCGCCAGATAGTCAGGCGTACCGGGCACAAGTCCGGTGGACATGGCCAGGGCATCCCAGGCAGCTGCCAGGGTACCGAAGGTATTGCCCCATGCCTGCCCCAATAAAGGTATGATGACCGCGAATACGGGAACTACTCCAATGCCCATGAGCAGGGGAGCTCCCACTGCCACCGGTACACCGAATCCTGTAATTCCCTGGAGAAAGCTCTCCAGTATCCATCCCAGGGCCAGCACCATCAAAAGTTCATTGGGCAAAAGCTTTCTCATCCCGTTGCGGATTACAAGAAAGGCCCGGGCTTCATCCGCCACCTGGTACAGAAGAATCGCAGTCCATACAATCAGCAGGATAATAAGAGCGCTCCATATTCCTTTTGCACTTTCCGCTGCCAGCAACCTGATATCAGCTTTATAGAATACAATGCCGGTAATAATCGTAATGGCCAGCCCCACGGGGGCTGCTTCCGTAGCCCCCCACTGGAACTTAATCATTAGCAGCAGCAGGACAATGATTGGCAGACATGCCATTATCCACATAAACAGATTTGTTGGTACGTTCATATTTTATCTCCCGATTACTTATGTATTACTGTCCCCGTGCTGCCGGCGATTCCTTCCGCCGCCTTGTCAAGCAAGGTGATAAGTGTACGCCTGCCTTCTCCAGACTGTGCGAAACGGATGGCTGCCTCGATTTTCGGAAGCATGGACCCCTTGGCAAACTGCTCCTGGGCAATGTACTCCTTGGCCTTATCTACTGTAAGGTCACTGAGCCATTCCTGGTTCTCCCTGCCGAAATTGATGGCTACCTTTTCCACAGCGGTCAGGATAATCAGGTAATCCGCCTCCAGCTCCGCTGCCAGCAGGCTGCTGGCATTGTCCTTGTCAATGACGGCGTTGACTCCTGAGAGCCTGCCATTGTCATTCACCACAGGAATACCGCCTCCGCCGCAGGTAATGACGATATGGCCGGCATCCACCAGCGTCTCAATGGTCTTGAGCTCCCGGATTTTCATGGGCATGGGGGAGGCCACCACGATGCGGTAACCCCTTCCTGCGTCTTCCATGCAGGGAATCCCGTTTTCCATGTTTTTCCTTGCTTCTTCCTCGGTCAGGAACCTGCCGATGGGTTTTGTGGGATTCTTAAATGCCTCGTCCTCCGGGTCCACCTCCACCTGGGAGAGGATCGTGGATACCTTTACATCCATGTTCCTCTTATACAGCTCATACTTGATAGCATTTTGCAGGTCGATGCCGATATACCCCTGGCTCATGGCCACACAGGTCGGCAGCGGCGTTTCCTTGTAATTCTCATAGCTGCAGGCCAGCTGGTCCATGGCATTCTGGATCATGCCCACCTGGGGGCCGTTGCCGTGGGTGATAATCAGGTCCATGCCCTGCTGCACCAGGTCAACAATCACCTCAGCTGTCTTTGCCACTGCCTGCTTCTGCTCTTCGATATCCTTGCCCAGGGCGTTACCGCCCAGGGCAATTACTACTCTTTTTTTATCCATAACCCCATCTCCCTTACATCATAAGCTTAGTCCAAAGAGAACCCCAGTTTCTTCGCGTATGCCGCGATTGCCTTTTCAAAACATGCAATAGGCGGATGTACAGTGCCGGCCCCTATCTGTCCGTAGCCAGCCACCTTATGGGCGATTCCCGTATTGATAACTGGTGTGATACCCTTTTCCACCACCAGTCTGGCATCAATCCCAAGGCATGTTCCCTGGAAGTTCCAGTTTGGTATGATAAAGTTGGGATTCCGGTCAATGGTAATCTCCGTCATCTCCGTACTGGTACGAAGCGCATCCTCGTACCCGCCGGCTCCCACGAATCTGGTAACGGCCGGAGCCGCGATCATGGCCATGCCGCCTACGCCGAAGGTCTCTGTGATAGCGCTGTCACCCATATCCGGGCAGACGTCCTCACCGTCATAACCTGTAAAGTAGAGTCCCTGGGGCGTGTTGACAGGAGCGGTGAACCATTCATCCCCCATGCCGCTTATGCGGATACCGAATTCCACGCCGTTTCTGCACATGGCAGTGACAATGGTGCCGTCTGTTACCTGCCTTGCGGCGTCCATGACAGCCTTACCTGTTGCCATCATGATATTCAGGAAGAACTGGTCTGTATCAGCCAGGAATTTGATGACGTCATAGCGGTCCTTTTCGTCCATATCCATCTTGGTAATCACCGGGCTGACCTCTTTCAGGAAAGCCAGGGACGCCGCAATATTCCTCTGGTGGAACTCGTCTCCCATGGCGATTGCCTTGGCTACAAGAGGATTCACATTCAGTCCGCCTATGGAACGGATGGCCCTTCCAAGGGTTGGTCCCAGCACATCCTTCATCCACAGCAGGCGGTCAACCACTTCCTTGGAATATGCACCGAACCTCAGCACCTTGCCGATTCCCTCATTCATGGTACAGTATGCCTCATTGCCGTCGGTCTGTTCTCAACCACGAACACAGGCATGTTGGCGGAGGTAATGCCTCCCATGGGGCCCACGGCCTTTACATGATGGCAGGGAATAAAGGTCACTTCACCGGATGCAAGTATCTTTCTTGCTTCTTCCTCTGTAGCGGCCCATCCCTCAAAGAGTGCTGCGCCGACGCAGGAACCCTGTACCGGGTCCGGCATGTTCTCAAACCGGATTGGCGGTCCCGCATGGAGAATCACCTTTCCCTCATTCAATTCTTTGATGACAGACTTAGCCGGCACCACATCCTTGATGACAGGCTGGCTGGCAACCACTTTGGCGATAACGGAGCGGTTGGCCTCATCAATATCCATTTCCCGGCAGCTTCTCAGGAAATTCAGGACCTTTATCAGCTCCACGTTGCCCCCGGCGGGCGGCGCCCAGTCATACTGGACCACGTCACATCCAAAGGCTTCTATGACCTCAGCAAAGCTCTTAAGGCCCACATTGATGACTCTTGGCTTCTGTGACAGAAGTTCAAGGAGTTTTTCCGATGCATCCGTTTTCTGGATCCGGGCTGTTGTCTTGGGGCGGATTTCCTTCACCGGCTCTTCAAAGTCCAGACCGATGGCGCGGATTGCCGTATGTACAGCCAGCTTATTATTCTCACATACAATGACCCCTGCTTCCTTCAGTGTTTCCACGGCCTTGTCATAACCCTGGAAATCCCTTCTTGTCCCGCATACAGTGGCCACGAAGAATAATTTTCTCCCTTCCTCCCTGGCCTTGTCGCGAAGGCGGATGATTGCAGGAAGGAGGGCACCGGCCATATCCTCATGGGATCCGTAACCCAGCATGATGTCCAAAAGGATAACGCCTGTGGACCCGTCGTCTATCGCCTCCTGCATGCACTCAATGCGCTTGGCAGGATCAATCATGGGATGAGGCTTGCCCTGGGTGTATACATCGTCTCCCAGGTCCACCACGATATGTCCGTCGGTCTTTAACATAAAACCTTCTGCCTTCTGGGGCGGAACCTTAAGGTTCAGGGCATCCTTGATTAACATGGCAGCTTCCCCTGCCAGGGTGCCTCCTGAGTAGTATGCCTTGATTGTCTTCTTTTCCTCTGCCGCGAAGAAGCTGGAGGAATCCACCTCCACGCTGCCCTCTGCGATATCCTGGCCCCTCACCAGACCCACGGCCAGGCGGGCGGCTTCATCCAGTGTATACGCATGGTAGAAGTTTTCCTCATGGTACTCCGGCTTCTCACCCAGGAACAAGGTGACAACCGGTTTCTTAAAGTTGCTCAGCCGGTCGGAAATCCTGTCCCTCACAGCCTTTGCCGGAGGCTTGGATATGATGATCAGCACTTTCACGGTATCATCCTTTTCCATGGCCTCAATCATATCCATCATGGAAATTCCGCCTACTTCAGTGGACAGATCCCTGCCGCCGGTGCCGATGGCATTTTTAACGCCCTCTCCCAGACGGTCTATGATGGTGGTCAGCTCCTGGATGCCGGTGCCTGACGCTCCGATGATGCCGATGGGTCCCGGAGCCACGTGATTGGTAAACGCAATGGGCACGCCCTGGATGATTCCGGTACCGCAGTCCGGCCCCATAACAGCCAGCCCCTTTTCATGGGCCTTTTTCTTTAACTTAATCTCATCCTCCAGCGTAACATTGTCGCTGAACATGAATACGTTCATGCCCTCATCCAATGCCCGGTCAGCCTCCAGCGCCGCATAAGCGCCCGGTATGGAAATCACCGCCAGATTGGCGTCCGCCAGCTTTCCCAGTGCCTTATCCCAGGACCGGACCGCCTCCGCGCCCTTTTTATCCGACTCTGAAGTGGACTGTTTCTTAAAGAACGCCTCCACTTCCTCCATGATCACGTCAAGCAGCCCGTCGTCATCCACATCAGCCACTACCACCATATCATTGGCGGACGCCTCCTCCAGCTCGCTGGTACTGAGGCCGCTCTGCCTGTAAATGTCCTTGTTGGCAGGAGTTGCCATCATGATGGAAACCTTCTTTACACCTTCTATGGAAGAAATCTGGTTAGTCAAAAGCATAAGGACTACAGAATCATGATAACTCCCTTTTTTTACTATGGTTTTTAACATACGCTCCCCTTCTCCTTATTCGGCAAACCTGTTTTTGTGGTCATATTTATCAAAGTGTACCTTATCGCTCTTTAAATACTCATAGATTTCATCAACTATCTCCACGCCGCCCGTGGCATAGGCTTTATCCCGCCTCATGACCGCGCGCTCACCCGGATAATACACCTTATCAAAGCCTTCTGCGGCCGGCATCTCTCCCAGCTCATCAAGCACCTGTGACATGGACGCCTTGAATGCGTCTAATCCCACGAATCTGGACGGATCCATGACAATGAACATCTGTCCCAGCTCCCTGCCTGCCGACAGGTCATGGTACATCGAACTTACATGCTTCCCAAAAGGAACTCCCAGAAGCACGCCCGAGAAAATGTCCACCATCATCATCAGGCCGTATCCCTTGGCGCCTTCAATGGGTACCAGGGCATTCACAAGGCGGGAATCCGTAACCGGACGTCCCTTGGCGTCCACTGCCCATGTGTCGGGAATGGATTCATGCCTGGAGCGTTTGTCCAGTATCTTGCCCCATGCCTGGACCGTGGTAGCCATGTCGAATACAACCGTTCTTTCGTCAGCCGTGGGGGCTGCAAAGGAGATGGGGTTGGTACCGTAGTAAGGCTCTATCCCGCCGTACGGCACTGCCATCGGATCGGACTGGCAGCATGCAATCGCCACCAGATCCGCCTTGGCGGCCATTTCCGTATAATAACCAATGGAGCCGCTATGGGAAATGTTGCGGATGCCAACCACTGCGATGCCGGACTTCTTTGCCATCTCGATGGCCTTTTCCATGGCCAGCACAGACGCCACATATCCGCAGCCGTTGTCCCCTTCAAAGACAGCGGAACAAGGTCCTGTCTCCCTCCACTCAAACTTCGGATCAACCGTGATGCCGCCCTTGGCAATCCTCTCGCTGTAATACTCCACGCGCACAGCCCCGTGGGAGTGATAACCCCTTTCGTCAGACCAGGTGAGGACATCAGCCGTCATATCCGCATGATCCGCCTTCAGCCCCGCCTGCATCAGCTTATTTTTCATTAACCCCTTTAACTCATCATGGGAAAGTTTCATATCTGCACCCCGCTTCTTCTCAATATTCTATAACTGCACGTCTCTGTTGCAATCCTTGGAGTAAATATACGCGAAATCCTCTTCACGTCCCACCGCATAACATGCCTGCGGGCAATATGCGTCCAGGAACATGTAATCTCCGGCCTTTACCGGTACCCAGTCATTGTCAGCCCTGTACATGCCTTTGCCTGACAGGAAATACATTCCGTGCTCCTGGATATGTGTCTCCACGTAGCCGTGGGACGCTCCCAGCTTGAACTTCAGGATGTGCATGTTCATATCAAATCCGAAATTACCTGCTGCCGGAAGGAAATCCTTGATGTGGCAGTTGTCCATTCCCTCATATTCTGTCCAGGGAATATCATTGGCATTTCCCACTACCGTAAATGCGCTGTATCCCTCAATCTTCTCATATCTGCGCTTATATACATACAGCCTGGCTTCTTTGCCGCTCTTGTTTTCAAAGGAAACCTTAACGCTCTCAGGGGAGAAGATATAACCGCCCTCGGTAAGGCTCTCTTCCTTGTCGGCATTCTTGACAACCACTTCGCCGGCCAGTACATAAATGAACGTCTCCAGACCTTCACCGCCAATGCCGCTGTTTTTTCCGCCTTCCTTTACCGTAACCAGATAATCCGCAAAGGTAGCTCCCATGGCAGGTGATCCCAGAATGGTTACATCGCAGTTCTCATAACCAGGGATGCTGTTCTTAACCAGACCGTCCGGTTCCAGCAGAACATAATTTTCTTTCTTGATTACAGAACGTGTTGCCAGTAATTCCTCTCTGTATCCTACCTGATCATTTAAATAACTCATATTTACTTCCTCGCTTTCATTCTTTGTTAAAGGCCTTTTGGGGTCAACTTTTTTATATTTATATTATTGCAAAACAACGTTCTTTTTTCAATTATGTATTTATGCAAATCTCCCTATGATTTTTATCCATTTTATACCCTATTGCTAATTTTTTCACATCCCACTTTTTTCCGGTCTCATGTTATAATATCTTTAAATATAACTTATCTATTACATAAAGGAGAACGCCATTATGACGGAAAAAAGAGAGATACACCTGGAACATCCAGCTTATCCAAAGTATGCAACTGTATATTCAGAAAAGGATACAGATGCAAAAGCCTGTATCCTTTACTTCCATGGGGGAGGGCTGCTGTACGGCAGCAGAGAGGATCTGCCCCGCAGGCATATAGATACCCTGACCCGGGCCGGATATATCATCGTATCCTACGACTACCCCCTTGCGCCCGCCGCCAGGCTGGATACCATAATGGGTGATGTCTGTTCCTCCATCACCCATTACATAAATCATCCCGAA
>OBXO01001291.1_pt1 | contig 12420 bp, 9 predicted proteins | sample 1501431 | NCBI WGS metagenome assembly OBXO01 (sample SAMEA2580163, study PRJEB22360) | human gut metagenome | biome: human gut; feature: human-associated habitat; material: faeces | place: Denmark | collected 2008/2010 | reverse complement strand
GATAATCTGAATATGAGTGCTGAGGAGCCGTATACCATTGAATGTAAATTGTTTGGTGTAATTCCGGTGAAGAACATCCAGGTCGATGTGGTAGAGCGAAGTAAGGTTATTCCCTGCGGAAGCCCTGTGGGTATCTATATGAAAACAAGAGGCATACTGGTGGTGGGAACCGGAGCAGTAAACGGCATGGATGGAGTAGATTATGAACCGGCGGCATCGGTTGTCCAGTCAGGAGATTACATCCTGGGAGTAAATGGAAATCCTATATCAGATAAAAAAGAATTAATCTCACGGATCAATGAATCAGGCGGATCGGATATTACGCTGGAGGTACAGAGAAAGGGTGAGATTACAGATCTTAAAGTCTCTCCGGTCATGACCGGGACTTCAGAATATAAGACCGGAATCTGGGTAAGAGACGATACCCAGGGAATCGGGACACTGACCTATGTGGATGAAAATGGAAATTATGGTGCACTGGGACACGGTATCAGTGATGTGGATACCAGTACGCTGTTATCATTACAGGAAGGAAAATTGTACCCTTCCGACATTATTTCCGTTGTAAAGGGTGAAAAAGGCGTTCCGGGGGAACTGGCTGGTGTAATCCGCTATGACGAAAACGAAGTGATGGGCAGTATTACGGCAAATACGGAAGCAGGAATATTTGGAAAAGTGACAGATTCTTTTAAATCTCAGCTGAAAGGGACACCAATTGAGGTTGGACTTAAGCAGGAGATCGAAACCGGACCGGCAACAATTCTCTGTACGGTGGATGGAACGGTTAAAGAATATGACATAGAAATCGAAAAAGTTTTGTTAAACAGCAGCGATGTAAATAAAAGTATGGTGATTAAAGTGACAGATGAGGAATTATTGCAGAAAACAGGCGGAATTGTGCAGGGAATGAGCGGAAGCCCCATTATTCAAAATGGCAAATTAATCGGCGCAGTGACCCATGTTTTCATCCAGGATTCGACAAGCGGATTCGGTATTTTCGCGGAAAACATGATTTTTGTCGATTCTTGATGACAAGTTTTTCTTGATAATAGGTTCAAATGTTATATAATACAATTAGTTTTTGTTCGTGACAATTTATGGTATGGGCAAACATTAAATTTAGCGTACAATGACAAAAAAGTAAAATTGGAGGAGAGATTTGTGGAAAAATTAAATATAGCGATCGCTGACGATAATGAAAGAGTTGTCCAGTTACTGGATAATATTGTTGGCAGCGATGACGAACTTAACGTTGTGGGGAAGGCGGCGAATGGTGAAGAGCTTGTAGACATTATTAAACAAAAAGAACCGGATGTAGTACTATTAGATATTATTATGCCGAAGGTTGACGGACTTACCGTCATGGACCGGATCAATAAAGATAAGACAGTTAAGAAACATCCGGCATTTATTGTCATTACGGCAATCGGACAGGAAAAGATTACAGAAGATGCATTTGAACTTGGGGCGGATTATTATATTTTAAAACCATTCGACAACGATATGGTAATCAACAGAATTAAGCACGTAAGAAGAAACAGAGAAAGAAACTTTGCCGAAGTACGTAAAGTAAACGCGTACGAAAGCAAGAATGAATATATGGAACGCAATCTGGAGACGGATGTAACAAATATCATTCATGAAATTGGCGTTCCGGCACACATTAAAGGGTATCAGTATTTGCGCGATTCCATCATTTTGTCGGTAAATGATATGGAAATGCTGAACTCGATTACAAAAATTTTATATCCAACGATAGCGAAAAAGCACCAGACAACGCCCAGCCGTGTGGAAAGGGCGATACGTCATGCGATTGAAGTAGCCTGGAGCCGTGGGAAAATGGACACAATCGACGAACTTTTTGGCTATACGGTAAGCAATGGAAAGGGTAAACCAACGAACTCTGAGTTTATTGCCCTGATTGCGGATAAGATCAGATTGGAATATAAAAACAGATAATGCTTTTCATAACGCCTAAAATGAGGTATAATGTATGATTATAAGACAAATCTACATTAGGGAGGGTATGATATGAAGAAAGTATTATTTGTCGCATCAGAGTGTGTCCCTTTTATTAAAACGGGAGGTCTTGCGGACGTAGTAGGATCACTTCCGAAATGTTTTAACAAAGAAGAATTTGATGTACGTGTAATTTTGCCCAAATATATGTGCATGAAAGATGAGTACAAGAGCCAGATGAATTATGTAAGTCATTTCTACATGGATTTGGCATGGCGTTCTCAATATGTGGGAATACTGGAAATGAAATATGAGGGAATTCAGTTTTATTTTATTGATAATGAATATTACCTGTCAGGACCGAAGCCCTATGGGAATATTTATGAGGATATTGAGAAGTTTGCATTTTTCTCCAAGGCTGCGCTGTCAGCGCTGCCGGTAATTGGATTCAGGCCTGATATTGTACACTGCCACGACTGGCAGACCGGATTAATACCGGTTTATCTGAAGGATCGGTTCCATGAGGGAGAATTCTTCAGCAGCATGAAATCCATTATGACCATACATAATCTGAAATTCCAGGGAGTCTGGGATATGAAGACTGTAAAAGATATGACAGGACTGCCTGCATACTATTTTGCACCCGACAAATTAGAAGCGTTCGGGGATGCAAACTATTTAAAAGGCGGCATCGTATATGCCGATGCAGTGACTACAGTCAGCGATACTTATGCGGAAGAAATTAAAACACCATTTTATGGCGAGCACTTGGACGGCCTTATGAGAGCCAGAACTAACTGCTTGTCAGGGATTGTCAACGGAATTGATTATGATGAATATAATCCCGAGACAGATCAGTATATAGTTAAGAATTATAATGCGAAAAATTTCCGAAAAGAAAAGATAAAGAATAAACGCGCTCTGCAGCAGGAATTAGGCTTGGAACAAAATGATAAGAAGTTCTTGATAGGTGTTGTATCCAGGCTGACAGATCAAAAAGGGTTTGATTTGATCGCCTATATAATGGATGAAATGTGCCAGCAGCAGGATTGGCAGTTCGTTATACTGGGAACTGGTGAAGAGAAATATGAGAATATGTTCCGGCATTTCGCATGGAAATATCAGGGAAAGGTAGCTGCTTGTATCTATTATTCCGAAGCCATGTCTCACAAGATCTATGCTTCCAGCGATGCATTCCTGATGCCGTCTTTATTCGAACCATGCGGACTCAGCCAGTTAATGAGCCTACGTTACGGTACCGTGCCGATTGTAAGGGAAACAGGAGGTTTAAAAGATACCGTATGGCCATATAATGAATATGAAAGTACAGGAACCGGATTCAGCTTTGCAAATTATAATGCCCATGAAATGTTTAATACGATTAAATATGCATATTACGTTTTCAATGAGAAAAAACGTGAATGGAACAAATTGATCGACAGAGGCATGGCTGCAGATTTCTCCTGGGACACATCTGCCCAGAAATATGCAGAGCTTTATAACCGCTTATAAGAATAGTTTTCCTCCTTTTTAGACATACTAGTAAGGTAAAATAGATATGTCAAAAAGGAGGAATTTTTTATGGCAGAAATATCAGAATTAGATTTACAGAACCTGCGTCATCTCATCGGTGGTTGCGCTACTACTCACTGTAAAATGACTGCATATGCATCTCAGGCACAGGACCCGGGTGTAAAACAGTTTTTCCAGAAGTCAGCACAGTCTGCAATGGAAACGAAGCAGCAGTTAATGGGATTCTTACAGTAACCAACAGGAGGAAAATAACATGGATGAAAAAACAATGGTATCTGACACGCTTGTAGGTATTAACGGTGAATTAACACGTTATGCTGAGATGATTACCCAGTCTGAAAATCCACAGCTGAAACAGACTTTAAAACAAATCCGTAATCAGTGTGAAATGTCTCAGGAAGAAATCTACCAGCTCGCACGGGCAAAAGCATATTATGTGCCTGCTGCAAAAGCTACAGCAGAAGAAATCTCTCATGTACGTTCTATTCTGACTCAGGGTTAATCTTTGAGGCAGCGGCAGACATAAATGCCGGATAGAATGAAAAGACCCGGAATAGCGGCTGTGGATAGCAGCCGCGTCCGGGTCTTTTATTCCCGCGAGCGACGAGCCAAACGGCGCGCTGGCGTGAAAAATATTGTCTCTTTTACATTCTAAAGTTGATTTTGTGATAATTACATGTTATACTGTAAAAGCAGACAGTAACTTCTGATTTGCAATATAAGAAGCTATCTTTATAAATCAACGTCAAATATTATCTCAAGATATTTATTTTGAGTGCAAATGATCTTGCTTCAGTCGAAGCGATAATTTCCAATTATCGATAGAAACATCAAAACACAATCAAATGAACATTATGAACAATAGTTATTGTCTGCTTGGATTAATCTGGTTATAATACAGATAGTTTCTTATATGGTCATCAGAACAGGAGGCCGTATGGAGGAAACAGTATTAAAACAAAAGAAATGGAAGCCGGATAATCAAAAGATCGAAGATCTGGCAATGAAAATGGCGGCTCAGTTTTTTGCGGAGGAGATGGTTCCGTATTTTCACATTAAGGGCAAAATCATGCAATCAGCACCCACAGAGCATGTATACTTAAGAGTAAAGCAGATGTTTGAAGATTTCAATTATGTGATGGATGACGGATCCTGGTCTCATTTTGAGTTTCAGAGCACCTATCATGGAACGGTAGATATGAAACGGTTTCGGGAATACGAAGCCGTCACTGGAAGGACATTTGATGTTCCGGTCATTACATATGTTGTCTTTACCGGAAATATAAAAAATCCCATGACAAGCTTAAGCGAGGGTATTAATACTTATCGGATTATTCCAATTATTTTAAAGAACCAGAATGCTGATAGTGTGATTCAGGAAATACAGGAGAAAATGGGTCGGGATAAAAAGATTAACCGGGCAGACTTGCTTCCCATTTTATTTATGCCTTTTATGTCCGGAGCTGTTTCTCAGAAGGAACGGATTAAATTTGGAATAAGGGTACTGAAAGATGAAATGAAAAATGGTGTGTTATTAGAAGATGTACAAAGGATGCAGGCGGTACTATATGCATTTGCAAGTAAATTTCTTGGGAGTATGGATTTGGAAGAGATAAAGGAGGATATTGGTATGACAGTATTGGGTGAGATGTTAGTAAATGATGGAATTGAAAAAGGAAAAATACAGGGAAAAGCAGAGGATATATTAAGCTTTTTAAGGGAAATCGGAGAAGTTCCAACAGACCTGCAATCTAAAATCAAAGAAGAAAAAGATCTGAACTTGTTATCGCAGTGGCTAAAAGCAGCCGCAAAGGCAAAAAGTATGCAGGACTTTGCCGACTATGTTGCGATCAGGCAGAGTAGTAAGAATTAAAAGGTGTTTAAACAATCATTTCTATGGAGGTTCATATATGAGTTTAAGTTTAAAAGATTTATGCAGAAACATAGGGTTGCCGGAAGCTGTCATACAAACTGTAAGTTCTCTGGAAGAGAGTATCGCTTTGGAGCAGTTAGAGGAACTGGATCTGCTCTTTGATTCTGAAAAATGGGATGAGGGTCTGCAGAGACTGCGTACCAGACTGGGTGAAGATAAGCATGGGTTTAAAATCCTCACGGTTGTACTTTATGCGGCTTTGCGGACAAAGAAGAATTATGAGGTAATGGGGATAGAAGATGCTGTGTTTTGGGATACCATGAAATGTATTACAAGATTTGTAAATGAATACAGGGAAAGCTTTGGGGTCTATGGATTTGACCGTGCTTTTTGGGTACCCAGACAGTTGTCCGGCATGCTGTTTCGGCTGGGTTCTCTTGAATTCGAAATGCTGGGGACTGCAGGCGTAAATATGCCATTATATAGCCAGGAGTCACTAGTATCTGATGAGACAGAGATATTAGATATTCACATCCCATCAGATGCAGACATCTCCAGAGAAAAATGTGAAGAATCTTTCAAAATGGCAAAGCAATTTTTTTCCCGTTACTTCCCGGAATTCCGGTATAAAAATATATGTTGCCGCTCCTGGCTTCTTGCTCCGGGACTGAAAGATGTCCTGCCGGAGAATTCCAGGATTATTCAGTTCCAGAAGCAGTTCCAGATCACGAAGGTACATCCTGAGAATCAGGAATTTTTGATCTGGATTTATAAACGCAAAGATATACCTTATGAAAATCTGCCTGAAAATACAACTTTGCAAAAAAATGTAAAACGGTATCTCCTGGAAGGAAAATATATTGGAAGTGCAGATGGGAATTTATAATCCCATCTGCGTCTGGTACATTTCATAATAAAGTCCTTTTCTGGAAAGCAGTTCTGCATGGTTTCCCATCTCAGCAATTTCTCCATCTTTTAATAAAAGTATGACATCGGAATCCCGAATCGTGGACAGGCGGTGGGCGATCATAAAAGAAGTGCGGTTTTGCGTAAGCTTCAGCACTGCTTTTCGGATTTTCTGCTCCGTCCGGGTATCTACAGAGCTGGTTGCTTCGTCCAGAACCAGAATGGGAGCATCTGCCAGGATTGCTCGGGCTATGGTAATGAGCTGACGTTCTCCCAGGCTGAAACTGCCGCCATCTTCTCCCACCAGGGTATCATATCCCCTGGGCAGACGTGTGATAAAGTTGTGGGCACCAGCGGCTTTGGCGGCAGCAGCCACTTCTTCATCTGTTGCATTTTCCCGCCCATATCGGATATTTTCACGGATGCTTAAATAAAATAAAGCGGTATCCTGTAATACAATGCCGAAACTGTTTCTGAGACCAGATTTTTTGTAATCCCTCAGATCGATGCCATCCAAAAGAATACGGCCGTCCGTTACATCGTAAAACCGTGCCAGAAGGCTTATGATTGTAGTTTTTCCGGCGCCTGTTGGACCTACAATGGCGATGCGGGTACCGGAAGGGACGGTAAAGCTCAAATCTTTCAGGATAGGGAAATCCGGCTGATAACCAAACCAGACGTGGTCAAACACCACAGCGCCCTTTGGATGATCAGCAGGCAGAGCGTCCGGTTGATCCGGTGGTTCCGGTGTTTCATCGAAGATATCAAATATACGTTCAGCACCGGCCACAGCAGTCTGGAATACATTGAAGATGTTGGACACTTCAATGAGCGGTCTGGTAAACTGTCTGGAATACAGCAGAAAACTGGAAATGACACCTACGGTTATAAGTCCCTGTGATGCCATGATACCGCTGACAACGGTGATACAGATAAACCCCAGGTTATTAATCACGTTCATTATAGGCATGAGATAGCCGGACCAGATCAGTGCCTTTGTACCAATTCTGCAAAGGGATTCATTGTGCTTTTCAAATTCTTCCGTGACCTGGGCTTCCCTGCCGAAGGCTTTGACCAGAGAAAGACCGGATATGCTTTCCTCGATATGCCCGTTTAGCGAACCAAGTACATTTTGCTGCGCCCGGTATAATTTTCGTGTGTGTTTGGTAATTGTTCTGGTAAGTAAAAATACAAAGGGAACAGTAATCAGTGCAGTTAAGGTAAGCCAGATATTTAAATAAAGCATAATACATAATATACCTGTTAAAGTAAAGGCAAGCATCATAATCTGAGTTAAAGAATCGGAGATTGTGGTGCTGATATTGTCAATGTCGTTTGTGAGCCTGCTCATTAAATCTCCATGCTGGCTTTTATCAAAATAAGAAAGCGGCAGATCTTTCATTTTATAAAATAATGATTTCCGGATAAAGCAGATCATATTCTGGGATACAGAAGCCATCAGAAAGGACTGGAAAAAGCGGATTGCCCAATCAGCCAGATACACAAGCAATAATCCCGTTAACAAAAAGGGTACCGGATTTAAAGCGTCTATATGATCAATAATGCGTCCTATTAAAAACGGGGTCAGCATAGCGGAAAGAGAGGCAAAGCCAGACAGGAAAAAGACGGCTGACAAACCCTGGCGGTGACCCCTTGTGAGGTTCCAAAGCCGCAGCAGGGTACCGCTTAAGTTCTTGGGTTTTACTACGGGCAGTCCCCTCTGGTGCCTCATAGACGTTTTGGAAGGGGGAATTCCATTTGGTTTAAGCTCTGGCAAATTCTTCATCTCCTATCTGTGAACGGTATATTTCTTGGTAGACACTGCATGCTCTTAATAAATCCTCGTGTTTTCCCTGTCCGCAAAGCACACCGTCTTCCAGACAGATAATCAGATCGGACCGCATAACAGAAGAGATCCTCTGGCTGATAAGAAAAACGGTAGTACCCTGTGAAAAGGAGCGGATATTGCCCATTACACGAGCTTCTGTTGAAGCATCTAATGCGCTGGTGCAGTCGTCCAGAATCAGGATTTCCGGCTTGCGGACCAGAGCTCTTGCTATGGACAGCCTCTGTTTCTGGCCTCCCGACAGATTCACGCCGCCCTGACCGAGGATGGTATCGTAACCATCGGGAAGGGATTCTATAAAACTGTCCGCGCAGGCAGTTCTGGCAGCCTGGAAGACAGCATCATCCTCTGCGTCTGAATCACCCCAGCGGAGATTATCCATTATGCTTCCGGAGAATAGAAAAGACTTCTGGGGGACGATACCAATATGACGGCGAAGCCGTCCGGTATCCAGCGTGCGGTTGTCTGCGCCGCCTACAAATACTGCACCATCATATACATCATAAAACCGTGGTATCAGATGAATCAGAGTAGATTTCCCGGATCCGGTAGAACCGATAATTCCAATGGTGGAACCGGGCATGGCATGAAAACTGATATTTTGCAGTGCAAGGCGTTTTGAGCCGGGATAGGAAAAAGATACATTCTGAAAAAGAACTTCTCTGGACAGAGAACCATTTTCCGGTGATTCCGGTTCGGTCATTGCCGGAACTTCATCTAATACCTGCCGGACACGATTCGCTGAGGCAGTGGCGCGAACCATGCTGTTTAAAATATTAGATACCATGCTCAGGGAAAAAAGTACCTGTGTCATATAATTTACAGATGCCATCAGTTTCCCCACATCTGTCTGTTCTCCTTTGCCGCCAAGCCAAAGCAATACCACGATTCCGATGTTCACAGTAAGATTGATCAGAGGACCGAAGACGGAAGTTATGCGCATGGCTGATGTCCCGGAGGATGCCAGCTCATCGGCTGCCTGGGCAAATTTATCCGTTTCAAAACGTTCTTGGCCAAATGCCTTTACAACCCGGATGGAAGATAAAAACTCCCGGCTGACATTATTCAGACGATCCAGCTTTTTCTGCAGACGTGCAAATCTGGGATATCCCAGCATCATATTTCCCAGAATCCAGAAGGAACAGAGTATGAGAATCAGAACAATCATGGGAATCTGCTTCGGTGTCCTGGTGACAATCAGAAATATGGCACCAATACAGGTTATGGGGGCCTTTACCAGAATCCGCATGCTTCCGTTAATAAAGTTCTGTATCTGCGTTACATCATTGGTCAGGCGTGTAATCAGGGATGCAGGATGGAGCTTGTCAATATTCGCAAAAGAGAAGGTCTGGATTTTTTGAAACAGGATGGAACGAAGTTCTTTTCCAATCTGCTGGGAAGTACGGCTTGCCAGGATATTGCGCATAACGGCACCCAGGGCGCCCAGGAGGGCAACCAAAAGCATAATCAGGCCGTAATGGAGTACTACGGATGTGTCCTGGTATTTTACGCCTTCATCTACAATACGGGACATAAGAGCCGGCTGAAGCAGATCGCAGAGCGCTTCTACAGTTAAGAAGAAGATGGCACAGCAAAAAAGCAGCAGATGTTTTTTGATCATTGAGAAAATCAGCTTCAAAATAATTCCTCCTCGCAGTTTTTGGTTTAAATGATCACAAAGTGTGACGCACAGCGGTCAGAAAGCAATTCTAACACGCTTTGATCTTTCGCCAGATTATTATAGCATAAATAAAAAAGAGTGAGGCAAAAATCCTGTCTGTAACTCCAAACACGCCCGAGATATCTTAAATTTTACTTAATAAACAAACCGGTCTTTCAAAAATCTTGTCATGATAAAGAAAGTATGACATAATATACCTATTCTATATGGTATGCAAAAAGGCAGGAAAACATTTAAGGGAGTGACCGGAAATGGAGAAAAGAATGAATAAAAAGTGGAAATTGCTGATCTTGACATTAACAGCAGTATGCATGTTTGGAATGCTGTCTATTACCTCTTTGGCAGGCTTCCGGCAGACAGAAGGAGGATATCGTTATTACCTGGATGGAACGGATCAATATCTGAAAGGCTTTCAAACGGTAGACAATCAAACATATTACTTTAATAAAAAAGGTTATATGCAGACCGGATGGGTGAAAATAGGTAAGAGTTATTATCATTTCGCCGACAATGGCCCTATGACGAGAAATAGCTGGTATGGACCATATTTCCTGGGACGAAACGGTAAGATGGTAGTCAATAAGTGGGTTGGCGGCCGGTATGTGGGTAAAGACGGTGCATGGATTCAGGGCTATGATAAGAAGAGCAAGCCCGGGTTTGTAAATACGGCTAAAGGAACGAAGTATAAAAAACCAAATGGCAAATATGCAAAAAGAGAATGGCTCTGGATTGGCAAAAATGGAAGTATCACAAAAGGGTATTGGTATTATTTTTATTCCAACGGCATAATGGCAAAGAATACCTGGCTGAACGATATTTTCCATATGAACAGCAAAGGACGCCTGGATACGGATAAATGGATCAGTGGCAGATATGTGGACAAGGATGGAGAAATGGTTCGCAATGCCTGGGTAAAAGATACATATTATGTGGGTTATGACGGCAGGAAATACCGCAACATGTGGATCGATGACCATTATGTGGGAAGCAATGGCAAAATGGTGAAGAAAAAATGGATTGGTAATAAATATCTGCAAAAGGACGGTACCCTGGCTAAAGATAAATGGATTGATGGAAAATACGTGGATATGAACGGTAACTGGGTGAAAAATAAAAAGCAATAAGGTAGGAATAAAAAGACATAATAAAGCTGTCGGTCATTTGGCCGGCAGCTTTATTACGCGAAAAACGATGAGCAGCAGAACGTAAGACAGTGTTAACAGAATTGCTAACGAAAACAGTTCAATCAGCGGAGGAGGAACAAATCCCAGTGAATGAACGGCCTGCCTTGCGAAAAGAATAATGCCGATGCTGAGTACCAGTGCCAGTACCGGAAGTACGATGGATGCCTGCACATGATAGGAATAATCATATTCTTTTTTCAGGGAACGCAGCGCCATAAAAGCAATGACCAGTTCACTTGCCAGCAGTCCCCAGAGATATCCGGAGATCCCAAACAGCGGTACGGCGAACCATACAAAGCCGATTCGAAGCAGAAGCCCTATGGTACTCTGGATAAAGGTAGTCGTAGTTTTGCCCAGTCCGTTTAATACACTGGTCAGTGTCGTGGTGAGATAAAGAAAGGGACAGATCCAGGAAAGCGTTAAAATAAAAGGACCAGCAAGATCGCTGTGGAACAGCACCTCACCCATTTCATTGCCAAGTGCCAGGAAAACGCCGGTGCAGAGGATACCGAGAATCAGGCTGTATTTAATGGTATTTTCAATAGTCACGGTGATTCGTGTTCCGTCCTGGGCGGACTGTGCCTCCGAAACGGTGGGCAGCAGTAAAGTAGAAGCAGATGCTGTAATTGCTGACGGAAATAAAATGAGCGGTATGGACATACCGGTCAGGACACCATATGTACTCAGTGAAGTAGAAACATCCATTCCATATACTCTCAGGCGAAGAGGGATAAAAAGGGCTTCCATACTTTGCAGGAGATTTAAAAGTACGCGGTTTAAAGTAAGGGGTGTGGATAAGGACAACATTTCTTTAAAATTGGTTACCATAGAACTGGTAGGTGTATCTTTGTAGTTCTCGTTTCCAAAGTGTACCGCGATAATGGTACTGCATAACAGGAAAGAAACCACTTCTTCGGTTACCATGCCGTATACGGCAAGTGCAGGTGTGATAGCAATGCCTTTTTCAATAAAGATAATGTAGAGAAAGTAAGAAGTTCCCATGCGGACCAGAGACTCAATCAGCTGGGAGATGGCAGGCACATTGGTACGGCGCAGTCCATAATAATATCCGTTAATACAGGAATGGACGGCTGCAAAAGGAACTGAGTAGGCAAGGAGGCGCAGCAGTTCGGCACATCTTGTTTCCTCCAAAAACTGCACCGAAATAAAATCAGCGTAATAGAAGAGGATGTAGCATGCCAATGCCGATAATGCCAGGGATATGGTAAGACCGGTTATGAAGATATTCCGGGCGCCTTTTTTATCACCAACTGCCATTTTTCCCGATACAAATTTGGAAATGGCGGTCTGGATGCCGGACGCAGTCAGGGAACAGCTCATAGCATAGATTGGGAAAATTAACTGGTAAATCCCCATTCCTTCCGCACCGATTGTATAAGAAAGGAATATTCTATAGAAGAAACCGATGATGCGGCTG
>OBXO01001273.1_pt1 | contig 12568 bp, 9 predicted proteins | sample 1501431 | NCBI WGS metagenome assembly OBXO01 (sample SAMEA2580163, study PRJEB22360) | human gut metagenome | biome: human gut; feature: human-associated habitat; material: faeces | place: Denmark | collected 2008/2010 | reverse complement strand
TGCAAGCAGGCCGGCGTCAGCGTCGAGGCGCACCTGTTCCCCAGCGGCGGCCATGGCCTGTCGCTCGGTACCGCCGAAACGGCATGGCAGGGTGTCCACGGCATCGAGGAATGCGTGCAGGTGTGGCCGCAGTTGGCTGCCGCGTGGATGCGTAGGACGTTCGCCAAATAGGCTCATAGCGAGCGGCACAGCGTGAGGGTCCCGGCCAATAGGCCGGGACCCTCACGTTTCAGGTGGCTTTTGCCTCGAATGATACCGGGCTATTTCTCGCGGCTCGCATACTCCTTTTCGATTGCCTGACGCGCCTTGAACATATCCTTGGTGTTCTTCATGTCGACGTCATAGACCTTCTTGTAACCGAGACCGTCAACCTCTTTCTGCATCTTGCTCCAGATGGAGTTGAACTCGTCATCGCTCTTGGAGAACACTGCCTGCCAGCAGGCGTTCACCACGGCGGTCTTCAGCTGTCCACGGGTGGTGGAGATCACGGAGTCTTCATCCGGAGTGGTGTACGAGGCGCCCGGAATGACCGCGAGTTTGCCACTCTGCTCCAGATACTCCATGGTCGTGCGCGCACCGCCCATATGCTCTTGCCAATCTTTGTCGAGTGCGGTATCACGCTTGGCGAGTTCGGAATCCCACATCTGATAGTTGTACGGCGCGTTGGTTCTCGGATCGATGTCCTTGTTGAGCACGGTGGAGACGTTCAGCTGGGATGCGCCGTCGGAGTAACCGCCACCGCCGTATTCCTCCGGAACGTTGACGCTTTCGCCGCCCATGGCCTTGACACCGAAATCGGTAAGTACCGGTTTGCCGTCCTTGATGTCCCAGGTCAGACCCTTTAACCCGGCAGCGCCATTGGTCTGGGAACCCGCAGCTTGGATACCCTCAGGCGAGTAAAGCCAGTCAATGAATTTGACCAGACGTTCCTTGTTCTTGGCTTTTTCTCCGACGCCGATGAACGTGGTGGTGCCGTTCGGCTGGGCACCCTTGGATGCGATCTTCATGTCATCGATGCTCAGCATCATGAAACCCTTACCGTCCTTCTTATGGGCGTCCGTGTTATAGGCCGCTTGGCCGAGCCAAGGCCAGAAGGAGAACAGGATCTTGCCTTCCTTGTACTTGGAATACATGGTGTCGTAGTTCTGCGTGGTGGATTCCGGATCAACCAGGCCCATCTGCTCGGCCTTGTTATAGAACTTCAGCGCACGCACGTAAACGCCATTCTCGTCGATCAGCGATTGAGCATCCGTGCCGTCGGCATTGCTCATCACGTAACCGGTCCCTTCGGCATAGCCATAGAACGCCGGAAGCTGGAAGCCATTCTGCATGGCCTGATCGTCCCAATCCTTGAACAGACTCAGCGCGTAGACGTCATCGCTGCCGGTCTCTTCGCGCGCCTTGTCCTGCATCTGCTTGAGTACCGGGAGCAGATCCTCAAGCGTGGCAACCTTGGGGTAGCCAATCTCCTTGTAGTAATCCCAACGTACGAACGGGCCGAAAGTCGGTTCGACACCTTCGCTGGACTCGGTCGGAGACAAGGATGATACCGAGGTCGGAATGCCCCACATACCGCTCTCCTGGTTGGCATCCTTCGTCAACTGATCGATGGCCCCCTGATAAGTCTTGAGATACTTGGTGTTTTTGATATACGAACTCAGGTCAGTGACGAGTTTGGACTTGACCACTTTTTCGGCCTGACCGCTGCCAGAGCCGATGATCACAATGTCGCCCAGATTGCCTGCAGCCGCGCGGGTATCGAACAGCGTGTTGCCGCCGCCTGCGACGTTCGGGGCCACGATATTGAGCTTGATGTTGAACTTGTCCTTGATGACCTTGGCGAACCAGCCCTTCTGCTCGCCCTGATAGTTCGCCAGTTGGTCGAACACCTCGACCGTCATCAGCGAATTGTCATCGGCATCGCTTGCGGTGTCACCGCCGCAGGCCGCCATCGTGCATGCCATGGCAAGCACGCCACACGCCGCGACGAGTTTTCTTCCGACACTACGCATCTTCCCTCACCTTGTCCTTTCGTAGCTATTGTCACGAGCATGCAAACGTCCACAATCATGACGATTCCGTCGTAAATCGCGCGTAACCGCCGCGAATGCGCGTATACAAGCAACCCTGCATTTGCTCGTCCTATGGCTTCCTCACCATGCCGTGGACGTTTACGATTTCAGGGTACAAGGCCTTATCCTTCATTGTCGAATCGTTTCGACGATTTTCGACAAAAAAGCTTGCGGCACATTCGATTGCGCCGCCTTCCTTCACGGGCAGAGGAATATCACACGCCTTTCGAAACGTCATGCACCGAACCTCGACTCAAATACTTCACCGCAATCAGCTCCTTTGTCCCCTGCTCGGACATCCGACGCTTCCCCTCGATGATCTCCATCAACACATCCACCGCACGGGCACAGGTGGCGTATGGCCTCAGCGGAATCTCATCAAGCGGCGGATTCATCACTGACGCCTGACCGAAGGCACCCAACTGGATGACGGAGATATCCTTCGGAATGTCATAACCACGCGATTGCAAGGCCGACTTGAGATTCGACATCGCGATTAATCCAACTTGCCCGAGCACCGCAGCTATCCGCGGATCCGAAGCAAAGGCCCTTTCAACCACACATTCCATCTCATCAGCGTCACCGGTATCGATTACATCGCACGTCAGCCGCATACCGGCCTTCTCAGCACAGATCCGCACCGAATCACGCGTACGGATCAAAAAGTTCACGCCCTGCTCGTATGCATGGGAGTTCGCACCGAGAAACAGTACATGACGATGCCCGGCCTTCATCAGTTTTTGTACCGCCATCTCCCCCATCTGCTCGAAATCCAAATCCACCGCATAGACTCCATCCAAATCGTCAGGGCATCCAATCGATGCGACGGGCACCCGGGATGTCTTCGCCGCGCGGGCACGCGGGTCGCTCATCGCAACATCCAACAGCAGTACTCCATCCACCAAACCGGAGTCGGACATGCGCACCAAATCCTCATTCTCATCCTCACCCATCAGCAACAACACGTCATAGCCATAATGGCGAAGGCGACGGGCCACCCCGAAAAAGAACGGCGACCAATCGCCATATGCCGTCTCGTCACTCATCGGAGAACTCAGCGCGACGAGCCGCGTTCTTTCCCCACGCAGCATGCGGGCACCGGCATTGGGAAAATAGTTCAGCTCGCGGGCGGCCTGCATCACCTTGATCTTGGTTTCATTCCGCACCGAACGCTTGCCACTCATCACATACGAAACCGTACTGATGGAGACCCCCGCGCGCACCGCAACATCTTTGATTCCCGCCATCAACACCCCTTATCACGAGATGGTCATCATCCATGATGCCGTAAGCATACTGTCCTACAAAATTTGTAGTCTTGTCTTGCGTAGATTTTCAAGTATTTCGACGGATTTCGGATATAATCAAAAGAATTGACGAATGCGTCATCCGGCAATCTTCGCGCCATTTTGCAAAGGAGGAGGGGCAATGAGCGTTGCAGCGTGGTCTCAGTTTTTGGAAGCCCAATCCGGCTCTGGCCCGGACACCTCCAGCACCAGCATCACCGCACGTGACACCACGTCAAAGAAAACCTTTGAAAAACGCAAGCGCATGAGTCAGGAAGAGCGGCATCTGCAGATTCTGCAGGCCGCAGCCAAGATCATCGCCATCAAAGGGTTCTGGGGTATGTCGCTGCAGGATATCTCAGACGAGCTCGGCATCACCGAAGCCGCACTCTACCACTACATCTCATCGAAAGACGATCTGCTCAACATGGTGCTTTCCGAAGGCTATGACACTCCGGATGCAGATGAATACAATGCCGTGACCGCTGCGGTGATCGACGCTGACGGACATCGCGTCTACTATTATCCCCGATATTGCCTGAACATCGTTCGCTATAACCTGCAGCGTCCGGAAATGGTGCAACTCTATTCCGTACTCAACGGTGAGGCGCTCAGCCCGGAACACCCGGCACACAGCTTCTTCATCGGCCGCCATATGCGCAACTGGGAAATGATCTGCTCCATGAATTGGATACTGCCGGAGTACGTCGACGAGGAGCGCTTCTACGACCTGTACACGCTTGCCATGAGCGCGATGGACGGTCTGCAGTACCGCTGGCTGGGCGACGATTCAATGAACCTGCTTGAGCAGTGGATTTCGATTTCCGACATCATCTTCCCGCCGAGCGAATGGGCCGGATACACCGATCCGAGCGAATACGAGAGCGCCAGCGCAGGTTGCCTGCTGCCGAAGACGCTTTCGGCACGGCAGTAGGCAACCTGCATATTCGGGCTGTTCACAGTCAACTTCCCCATGTGGGCCACCGGCCCGATGGCCCCACAGCAGTCCGGATGGATTCCGCGCATATCAGAACACGTTGCATCTCATATACGCTACCCACTGAAACCGATACGGGATGTCCCGCAGAATCAGTCCTGTGGGTAGGAATCGTCGAAGAAGCGGCGTTCCAGATGCACGATAGTGCGGAATACCTCGGCTTCCGGACCGTCGATGGAGCAGTATTCGTTGACCAGTGCGATGAGATCGCCGACCCATTTGCGGAAATGCGCGCCTTCGTGCAGGTCGACCCATCCCTTGTGTGCCGGGACCTGTTGCACGACCCCGGCGTCGACCGTGCGCTTGGCCCATGCGAGATACAGCCATTCCATGCAGCAGATCGCGGTGATCAGTTCCGGCCAGCTCTTATCGGACAACGTATCGAGGTACGCACCGTAATCTCTGTTCGCCTGGGTCTGTTCGGTGTCGTCATACTCCTGCTGGCTGACGTGGTAGGCCTCGAGGAAATGCTGGAAATACGTGGCCTCGTTGTCCGCGAACCATTGCGACTGGGCGGCGAGCATATCCTTGGTTTCCTGACGCGGAGCCAACTTGATGAGCCGGGCCATCATGCCGTTGTTGTAGAACTTGAAATCCTGAATCAAATATGATTTCAATATCTCTTCCGGCAGGGTGTCATCCAACAGCTCGTTGACGAAACGCGAGTTGATGGCTTCTCGCCAATCCTCGGTATTCAGCATGTACATCCGGTCGGCGACGGAGTCCGACTCCGCGCCCAACCAAGCGTAGTCGCCGCGCGCCGGCTCCAGCGCTTCGGGTACGTGAATGGTCATGATTTTCCTTTCCTTAGTGATGCCGCCGACGGATGCACCGCCTACGACATGCATAAAGGCACGGGAAACAAGAGAGACGTCCGTGCGCCGGCATTACCCGGTATACGTTCAAACGGTCGAAGCGGATGCTTCCTCTCAGCCTTGCGGCCCCCGTGTCTGTGCCCGATAATACACGGGCATATGCGCCCTTATGCCGGAATTTCACATACCGGCCAGCAGAATCCATTGCGATCATGCGAACGGGAATGATCAACCTTACGTTGAAAACCGAGATGGTGCCATCCCCGGTATCCCCCAGTAGGGAGCCCAAGAAAACGGCACCACCTCGAAATCAATCCGCCTCTGTACGCGCTACGGACGTATCACGCCGCAACCCAAGAAAATCAGTACAGCTCCTTGAAGATCTTGAGCACGCGATCGTAATCGAGCGGCACGAAGCAGTTCTTCATGAGTCGCTCCTGCGTCTTGATCACGCGATCGGCGAATTCCGGCAGATCCTGTTCGGTCACACCGTACTCATGCAGCGCCTTCTTCGGCAACAGCTTGTTGATAAGCGTCTCCAGCGCGTCATACACATCGGCCACGTCACAGCCGAGAATGTCGGCGATGAACTGGTTCATCTTAAGGATCTCGCCTTCCGGCTTGATCTCCATATAGTTGCGTAGCACGCCGGTGAACATGGCGTAGTTGGATTCGCCGTGGGGCACATGATATTTTCCGCCCAGCTGATAGCTCAGCGCATGCACGGCAGCGCACCCGCCGGTATCGAAGCTGATGCCCGCATAGTCGGAGGCGATCAGGAAGTCGCGCATCAGTTCGTTGCGCTTGACGCGGCGCTCCGGCGAACCGGCGGGACCGGCTTCGGCAACGGCCTTGTAGCCGGAGATGATCATCTTCATGGCCTCATAGCCGAACATGCGCGTGTATGGCGTGGAGTTCGGCGAAAGCGTGGATTCCACGGAGTGCACGAGCGCGTCGAGCGAGCTGGTGGCGAACACGTGATCGGGCAGTCCGTAGAGCAGCTCCGGCACGAGCACGGCATCGTCGGCGAACATCTCAGGGCCTGCGATTCCGGCCTTGCAACCTAGGCGCGTACGATTGATGGCCGCGATTTCGGTGACCTCCGAACCGGTGCCGCAAGTGGTCGGCACGAGCACGAGGCGTACGGAGCGCTTGAAGTCGGGCAGATGGTCGATCACGTCGTCGATGGAGGCGCCGCCGGCCACCGCCACGACCTTCGACATGTCCATGACGGCACCGCCGCCGACTGCCACGATGCGGTCATAGTCGAATTTGCCCGCATCCGCGATGAATTCGTCGATCATCACATCGGTCGGCTCCTGCGCGCCGTACTTGTCGACAAGAATCACGTTCGCACCGTTCGCATACGGTTCCAGGAACTGCTTGTAGATCACTTCGATGCTGACCAGCAGGTCCTTCGGTCCGAGTTCGAACGATGCGAAGAATTCCTTGACCGTATCGTAGGTGTAGATGTTGTCGGGTCCAACCGTCAACAGTTTCATGATGCGTCCTTTCCAAAACGTTGGCTGCAACCGCGCCCATTCCGGCGATTGCAGCCAACTCTATGCCTGTTTGCTTGAGGGTTCGTTATCGGCGATTTCGCTCGCCCGCAACGATTGCGTACTTACTTGGCGCTTTCCTCGACGATGATCTCCTTGAGTACCGCCAGCGCTTCGTTCAGCTCGTCATCGGTGATGACCAGCGGCGGCAGCAAGCGGATTACGTTGCCGTTAATGCCGCAGGTCAGCATGATCAGACCTTCTTGGATGGTGCGCTTGGCGATGCGGCCGACCAGCTCCTTATTCGGCTCCATGGTGCCCGGCTTGACGAATTCGACACCGATCATGGCGCCGCGGCCGCGTACTTCGGCCACCGCCGGCACTTCGTCGACCAGCGGACCGAGTACGGATTCGACGACCTCACCGATATGTGCGGCCTTTGCCGGCAGATCCTGCTCCTCCATAATGCCGATTGCAGCGAGCGCGGCGGCACAGGTCTGATCCCACCGGAGCCGGGTTGCCCGCCGTTGGTGCCGCCGATGCCGCCAGGCTGCACGGCGTCCATGATTTCGGCGCGACCGGTCACGTCCGCAATCGGCATGCCGCCGCCGAGTGCCTTGGCGGTGGTGATCAGGTCAGGAACGACGCCGTCGTACTCGCAGGCGAACCATTTGCCGGAGCGGCAGAAGCCTGCCTGAATCTCGTCGGAGATGTACAGCACGTCATGCGCGTGAGCCCATTCGGCCAATCCGGACAGGAAGCCTTCGGCCGGCACGATGAAGCCGCCTTCGCCCTGAATCGGTTCGGCGATCACGGCGGCCACGTTGGCGGAGCCGACCAGCAGCTCGTTCTTGGCGGCGGCGGCCTTCGCGGCGGCCGCACCGTCCGCACCGAAATCGTCGCGCAGCGGATAGGAGAACGGTACGCGGAAGACGTCCGGGGCGAACGCACCGAAGCCCTGCTTGTACGGCATGGATTTGGTGGTCATGGCCATGGTCAGGTTGGTACGGCCGTGGAATGCGTTCTCCATCACTACGACGGCGGAACGGCCGGTGTACTTGCGGGCGATCTTGATGGCGTTCTCAACGGCTTCGGCGCCGGAGTTGACCAGCACGCTCTTCTTGGCGAAGTCGCCCGGCGTATGTTCGGCAAGCTTCTTGCACACTTCGACGTAGTTGGTGTACGGAGTGGTGGCGAAGTTGGTGTGGGTGAGCTTGGCCACTTCCTCCTGCACGGCCGCGACGACTTCCGGCGCGCAGTTGCCGACGCCGGTCACGGCGATGCCGGAAGCGAGATCGATGAAACGGTTGCCGTCCACGTCGGTGATGGTGGAGCCGCTTGCGGTTTCGGCGAACACCGGCATGCCCTGGCCGACGCCGGCGCTGACATAGCGGGTATGTTCGGCCTTGAGGGCTTCGGACTTCGGGCCCGGAATGGCGGTGACGATCTTGCGTGCTACCTGTGGGACTGACATGATGGCTTCCTTTCGATCCGTTCCTCATCACTGTTGGTTGTCATGTTAGAAAGTTTGCCCACAATTTGTTATGGACGAGTTGTCGAAAATATCGTCGAAATATAGACGAATCCGTTATGACTCGTTGTCGGCCGGCTAATCTGGAGCCATGGCGATTACCGTACGCAATCTGCTTGAGCAACGCTCCCTCAACCTACGACTGGCTGTGGAAGGTTCCGGCGCGACGCTGGACTCCCCCATCTCATGGGTGCAGGTATCCGAATCAGCCGATCCAACCACATATCTGGAGGGCGGCGAGCTGTTACTGACCACTGGTCTGGTAATGCCGGATGGCACGCCCGACGCGGCTCATCGAGAATATGCCTCCCGTCTTGCGGAGATTGGCGCACGTGGAGTCGGATTCGGTTTGGGTATCCAGCATGAACATGTGCCGCAATGGCTCATCTATCAATGCGAAGCGGTCGGCCTGCCCTTGTTTACAGTGCCATTGGCGACACCGTTCATCGCCATCTCCAAAACTATCGCGCGCGGCATCTCCGATGATACGCATCGCAACGTGGAACGAATGTACCGCAATCAGCAACGGCTGCTCCGTAGCGTGCATTCGCTCGATCCGGTGAGCACGATCATCTCGCGTCTGGCCGAACTGATCGGCGGCTGGACCGCACTGCTCAATCCGGCGGGCGGCATCATTGAATCTTCCCATCACACGCTGCCGGTCGACATGGACTCCTTAAGCGACGTGCTCGCGTTCAGCGTACTCGGCGAGGCGAAGTTCACGGTGGCGAAAGGCTACGACATTGCGATTTTTCATGTGGCCTCTCCCAACCGACAGACACTGGGCTATCTGGTCGCGGGTCGTAAAGGCGAGCGCGGCGCCATCGACCATCCGTTGGTGGCGGAAGCCGCTTCACTGTTGTCTTTGGCCGTGAACAGCGAAGCGGCATCCAATCGTGCGCTCACGCACCTGCGCTCCAGCATGACCAGGCTGTGCCTGGAAGGCGAATCGCAATCGGTGCGTCGTTTCGCGGACGACGTATGGAACGGGCTGCCAGTGCAACCGTTGGCCGTATTGCGCATTATCGGACAGCAGGATGCGTTGGAGGATGCCGGCCGGCTGTTCGAACCGTTCCGACGTACGGTGGCGAAGAACGACAATCGTGTGGTGTTTGGCATTGTGGACGGCGATATGTGGGCGATCGTATCGCAATCGAATGCGGCGATGTGGACACAGCAGCTGACCCGTACGGGCAGGCTGACCGTGGGCCAATCCTCAGGTGTGACCTGGATCGATATGCCCCGTGCGCGGCATGAGGCATATCAGGCAGGTGCGGAGGCACTGACCAGCGGCAAGGCGCTGGTACAGTACGGCAGCGGTGAAGGCGGTGCGACATTGGAAGGCGTGGTGGAGCCGTCGCTGATGCGCGCATTCGCGGATCTGAAGCTCGCGCCGATCGCAAATCTCATATTCGACCTGTCAACCGGACCGCATACCAAGGCGGGGAAACCAAGGCAGGCGGGAACCGTGAAAACATCGGAATCGCAAATCGCCAAAGTGGATTCAGGTACGCAGGTACGTGCCATCGACGTGCTGTGGGCATGGCTGCAAAGCCGTGGCAGAGCCGAGGAGGCCGCGCGGATGGCCGGCATGCATCGGCATACGCTGACCAAATATCTGGGAGTCATCGGCAAGGAGCTGGGTGCCGATCTGAACGATCCGGGCACTACCGCGGAACTGTGGTACGCATGCCGGTTCTCACGGTTTGGCGGCACGCTGAAGTGACATTCGGAGCACAACGGCGTTGCACGACGGCAATCAGCGAATCGGCACTTTCTCCAAGCCATCGACTTCGGTTTCGAAGGCGTAGTAGGCTCCGATCAGGCCGGCGTTGTTGGTGTGGCGGCAACGCTTCACGGACGTGCGGAACGAATCCCATGCTGGAATCTTGTCAAGTGCCGCATTGACCAACGGCAACAGCTGCTGTTCACGGCAGACGCCTCCGCCCAACAGCACGCATTCGGGATCGGCGACCGCGGTAATGTTAAACACGGCAATGGCAAGATAGTCGATCCATTGATCCACGATTTTGCGCACATGCGGGTCATCCAGCTTGTGGAACAACGTCGCCGGCACGATGGACCCGGAAGGCACGTCCAATTCCTCCGCATAGCTTTCGGCCAGCACGATGGTGGACAGATAGTTTTGCAGGGTCTGAAACCCTCCGTTTTCATAATTCGGAATCATCATACCGAGCTCGCCGGCGCGCCAATCCTTGCCGCGTCGAATCTTGCCGTCAAGGAACAGGGCGCCGCCGACGCCGGAATCGATGGTGATCAGCGCGAAATCATCGAGCTTGACGGCATTGCCACTGAGTTTCTCCGCCATCGCAGCACAATTCGCATCGTTTTCCATCCATGTCGGCACCGGATTATCGAGATATTTCTGCAGCTCTTTGCCGATTTCATGCTTATACAGCATGCCAAGCGCGCCAGCGGTGACGGCCAGCTGCCTGTCGATATCGATGAATCCGGGCATGCTCATGGCGATGCCGTCGAGCGGGAAACGTTGGTTGTTGGCGATGTGCGCGAGTGCCCGATAGAAGGATTCCGCACTGTCCACCGGCGTCGCGATAGTGCCGGGGATGCCCATACGGCCGTCTTCGAAGACCACATAACGGGTGAAGAACGTGCCGATTTCGAATGCCAGAATATGCTTCTTCGCCGTCATTTCGTCATCTAACCCGTCTATATTCGCCCGATGGTGCTTCTTCATTGTAGAACCATCCCCGACACTCGCGCACACCAACCTATAGTTTGATGACGTTGACGCCGTACGGCCTGAGTTCGATCGCATCGTCGATGCGGCCGCCCGACAGCAGCTCCTCACCGCCGTTGAGTTCGCTGACGCACAGGCGCTTGTCGGTGTTGCTGTTGTTGATGAGGAACGCATAGCGTGTACCGTCATCGGCGTAGCGCACCGACAGACTCACGTCTTCCGGGGTGCCAATCGACCCCAAGCCCAGTTCGTTCACGATTGATGCCATGAAGGCATCCATGCCGGTTTCGTCGAGCGGAGTGCCGACGAAGTAGGCCTTGCCGGAGCCGAAATCGTTGACGGTGAGCGCAGAATGGCCTGCGTAGAATTCGCTGCCACCATAGGTGGCGAGCCGGCGTGCACCTTCGCGATGGATGATGCTGGCCACGATCTCGCCCGTGGCGTCGACCATGTCGCCGTGCACTTCGATGGTTTCGTTCGGCGCGAGTGCGTCGATCTCCTCGACCCATACGCCCATGAGCCTGCGGAGCTTGCCAGGATATCCTCCCGGCACCACAAGATCATGCTCGTCATGCAGACCCGCCATATAGCCGGTCACGAAGCTACCGCCGTCGGACACGTAATGTTCCAACGTTTCGGCAACGCCCGGCAGCACGGTGATGAGTGCCGGAGCGATGACCAGATCGTACTTCTTGAGCTCATCGAGCGGCGTAGTGCTTTCGATCATGTCGACGGGCACGTTGCGGCGCCACAGCGCACGGTAAAAACGATGCACCTCGTTCGGATACGAGAAGCCGGCAGTCGGACCGACGCAACCTTCAAGCGACCAATAGCTCTGCCAATCGAACATGATGGCGACTTTCGCGCGAATCTCGGAACCCATGATCCACTTGCCGATGCGCGCCAGTTCGTCGCCGAGCGCCGCAGTCTCCTTGAACACGCGGGAATCTTCGGTGCCATCGTGCGCGATGACCGCGCCATGGAAGCGTTCGCAGCCGCCGATGGACTGCTTCATCTGGAAGAACTGCACGGTGTCGGCACCATGCGCCACGGCCTGCCAGCTGAGTTTTCGCACTTCACCGGGGCGCTTGACCTTGCAGAACGGGAACCAGTTCTGCTGGTTCGGAGTTTGCTCCATGAGCATGAACGGCTTGTTGCCGCCGATGCCGCGCATGAGGTCGTGGCACATGGCGGTGAAGCTCGACGGAGTGTCCATGCCCGGGTAGTTGTCCCAGCTGACCACGTCCATCTCCTTGGCCCATTCAAAGTAGTCGAGATCCTTGAACGTGCCCATGAGGTTGGTGGTGATCGGCGTGACGGCATCGTATTCACGAATCGCGTCACGTTCGTTCTTGTAGCATGCGAGCTGCACCTGGCTTTGGAAGCGACGATAGTCCATCTGCAGGCCGGAGACCACGCATTTGGCGTCGCCGATGCCATCGCCATAGCTGACGGGTGGCACCACGTCGGCCCATTCGGTGATGGTGTGGCTCCAGAAGTTGGCGCACCACGCCTGGTTGAGCGCTTCGACGGTGCCATACTTGGCCTTGAGCCATGCGCGGAAGGATTCCGCACACTGGTCGCAATAGCACAGGCCGCCGCCTCCGCCGTATTCGTTGCACACATGCCAGTTCACCAGACCCGGAGTA
>OBXO01001260.1_pt1 | contig 12727 bp, 8 predicted proteins | sample 1501431 | NCBI WGS metagenome assembly OBXO01 (sample SAMEA2580163, study PRJEB22360) | human gut metagenome | biome: human gut; feature: human-associated habitat; material: faeces | place: Denmark | collected 2008/2010 | reverse complement strand
TCAGCTGTGGCTGCTGGATATCGGCATGCTTCAGGCCGGAGCGGGCATGAAAGGGGAATTTGAGGCGCGCCTCCAGGCGCTGATTAACGAGGTGCAGTCCAGCGCCACGCCGATTATTCTGTTTATCGATGAGATCCACACCCTGATTGGCGCTGGCGGCCAGCAGGGTACCGGTGATGCCGCTAACCTACTCAAACCTGTCCTGGCGCGTGGGCAACTGCGCACCATCGGCGCGACCACCTGGCCGATATCCAAAAAAGTGAGGGAAAAAGCTCGGGCGCTGACCCGCCGTTTCCAGACCGTACAGGTTCACGAGCCGGATGAAGCGAAAGCTGTATTGATGCTGCGCAGCACCGTGTCGCCGCTGGAAACTCATCATCAGGTTTTACTCCTCGACGAAGCGGTCAGCGCGGCGGTGAAACTGTCGCATCGCTATATTCCTGCGCGTCAGCTGCCGGATAAAGCGGTGGCGCTGCTGGATACCGCCTGCGCGCGCGTGGCCGTCAGCCAGAGCGCGCCGCCTGCCCAGCTGGAAGACTGCCTGCGTCATCTGGCGGCCCTGGACGTGGAGCTGGAGATTGCCGAACGTGAAGCGCGCGTGGGGGCGGGCGATCCGGCGCGCGTGGCGACATTAAGCGCCGAACGTGACGCGTTCGAAACCCAACGCGAGGCCCTGGCTCGTCGCTGGGAAGAAGAGCGCACGCGGGTGCAGGAAATTATCCGTCTGCGTGCCGCACTGTTTGCGGCGAGTGATGAGGATACGGCTGAACTGCGCGGCCAGCTGGCAGAACAGCAGCAGGCGCTGAAGACCTTACAGGGTGACGAACCGCTGCTGTTTGCCGCGGTCGATGAAAACGTGGTGGCTGCGGTGGTTTCGGACTGGACCGGGATCCCGCTGGGCCGGATGGTGAAAAATGAGATCGACGCGGTGCTGAACCTGGCTGATACGCTGAACCAGCGGGTTATTGGTCAGCGTCACGGTCTGGATCTGATTGCCAGTCGGGTAAAAACCTCGCGGGCGAAGCTTGACGATCCGAACAAACCGGTCGGCGTATTTATGCTCTGCGGGCCGTCCGGCGTGGGCAAAACCGAAACCGCGCTGGCGCTGGCGGAGTCGCTTTACGGCGGCGAGCAGAACGTCATTACCATCAACATGAGTGAATTCCAGGAAGCGCACACCGTTTCGACGTTAAAAGGTGCGCCTCCGGGCTATGTGGGCTATGGTGAAGGCGGCGTCTTAACCGAGGCCGTGCGCCGCCGTCCCTACAGCGTGGTGCTGCTGGACGAAATTGAAAAAGCGCACCCGGACGTGCACGAGATCTTCTTCCAAGTCTTCGACAAGGGCTGGATGGAGGACGGCGAAGGGCGTCACATTGATTTCCGTAACACCATTATTATTCTGACCTCTAATGTCGGTACCGAGCTGATCGCAGCCATGTGCGCCGACCCGGAACTGATGCCGGATCCTGATGCGTTAAGTGGCGCCCTGCGCCAGCCTCTACTGGAGGTGTTCCCACCTGCGCTGCTGGGCCGCCTGCTGGTGGTGCCGTATTACCCTCTGAACGACGAGATGCTGGGGCAGATTGTGCGTCTTCAGCTCAGGCGCATTCAGCGTCGTCTGGAAGAGAATCACAATATTATTTCTGAATTTGACGACAGCGTGGTCGAACAGATTGTTCAGCGCTGTACCGAGGTTGAGTCGGGCGGGCGTACGGTGGATGCGATTCTGACCAATACGTTGCTGCCTCAGATGAGCCAGATTTTACTTACCGCCAGCCGCAGCGACGAGCAGTACCGACGTCTGCATGTCACCTGCGAGCAGGGCGAGTTCCACTGTCAGTTTGCCGCGTAATAATCATCAAGAGAACTGTAAAAGATGACGGATAATGATAACAATCGGACTGTCCCAAACGCGCTCCCGGTCGGGTACCGTTTCAATGAGTTTGAGATAAAAGAGGTGATTGGCGGCGGCGGATTCGGCATCGTCTATCGCGCCTGGGATCACCAGCTCGAACGCACTATCGCTATCAAAGAGTTTATGCCTTCCTCCCTCGCCGTGCGCGGCGAGGATATGACGCTGGTACTGCGCAGCGAGCGCTTCGGCAAAGCGTTTTCTGCCGGTCTGAACAGCTTCATTCAGGAAGCCCGCCTGCTGGCGCGCTTTAACCACCCGAACCTGCTGCACGTGCTGCGCTTCTGGGTGCAAAACGACACGGCCTATATGGGGACGCTGTTTTACAGCGGCACCACGCTGTCGCGTCTGCGCGAAGAGAAACCGGAGCTGATTAACGAGGCGTGGATCCGCCGCATGCTGCCAATGCTCTTCGGCGCCATCAAAACGATCCACGATGAGGGCTACCTGCACCGCGACATCTCGCTGGATAACATTCAGATTCAGGATAACGGTCTGCCGGTGCTGCTTGATTTCGGATCGGCGCGCCGCACCATCGGTAATCTCTCGGATGAGACGGAAACCATGCTGCGTCCGGGTTTTGCGCCTATCGAGCAGTATACCGACGACAATGAAAGCGAGCAGGGGCCGTGGACGGATATCTACGCGCTCGGCGCCGTATTGCGCACCCTTATCGTTGGCTCTCCGCCACCGGTCAGCGTGGTGCGTTCGATTCAGGACACCTGCAAACCACTGGTGGAGCTGATGCCGCAGGGGTATTCCATTCCGCTGCTTCAGGCCATCGACAAGGCGCTGGCGCTGCATATGGAAGACCGTCCGCAATCCATCGAAGAGTTTGCGGCGCTGATCGAGATGCCCGTCGCCGGTATCGACGAGGTGCTGACCGCGAAGAAGACCGGCACGATGCTGGTGCCGGTGGAAGAGGAGACATCTGCTTCCGCGCTGGACTGGCGACGTTACAAGCTTCCGGGGCTGGTGGCCGCGGGCGTGCTGGTTGGGGTGGTTGCCGGTGCGATGCTGTTCGGCGGCGGCAGCCAGGAAACGCCAGCGCAGACGGCGCAAACCCCTGCCGTGAGCCCTCCGGCTGAAACCTCCGCCGCAGCGGAAACCAGACCGGCAACGGCCGACGTGAGCGAGCCGGTAGCGCCACCTGCTACGGCGCAGCAGAGTGCGTCGCCTGTCGACGCCAGCCCGGTCGCGCTGGTCTATATCCGCATGCTTGATGGCGAGACGCTGAAGGTGAACGGCGAGCCGAAAGCGCTGCGTCCGGGGAATAACGGTTACGCATCGCTGAAACTGCCTGCAGGCGAGACCCGCATTGAACTGGAAGGCAATGGAAGAACGCGTACCCAGACGCTGGATATTGCGAAGCCAGGCACCTGGCTGGTGAATCCGTAAGCCTGCGGGTAACAGGACGGAGCGAATGTATAACATCAAGTTTGTCTATCTGTTCCACGAGAACGTCTCGCCAGCGCTGTTTGCGAAAATAATCCGCCCGTCCGTTGCCGGACAGTGGATTATGTCGGTTCATGACCATTCGCTGCGCTCGCTCTTCACGCGCTACGATCTGCTGCGCACGATCACCGGTGCGAATCCTTATCAGTCCGGGCGCGATACCCGCACGCTGATCGCGCAGGATTTAGAGATGGGCAGAGTGGTTGCTATTGACGAAAGTTTTCGTGACTGGTCATCAGTAACGGAAATTTTTTATATCAACGCCAAAGGGCAACTCCAGGCTGCCTCGCTGGTCGGCCTGGGCTGGTATCCGGTGAGTACGATTGTTGACCGCTACGAAACCATGGTGAGAACGTACGGATCTCGCCCTGCGCCAACGGTACTGCCAAAACAGGTAGTGAAATCTAAAACGGCACAGGTGCCGGATGAACCTACTCCCGGCAAGGACGGTAAAACCTATGCCGGGCAGCTTCAGAAGATGACCAAAGCAGAACGCTGGCAGGCGCGTAAGGATCTGATTGCGAAGGGGAGCAATAGCCTTTATCCGGATGCCCAGATCGCCGCGAAACGTCTGGCAGCGAATAATATCGCGGTGGAAAAAGCGAAGCTTGCGGAAAATATTTATAAGACCGTGAACCCGCTGGAAACCACACCGGGCGTGCCGGAGGGATGGACAGATATCAGTAATGACGATGCGCTGTTAGGAAAGTTCGGGCTGAACAAATCCATGCTCTTTGACGATGATACGTCCCCCAATTTTCTGGCGCGCGTCTATCAACCGAAGCCGGAAGTGTTTGGTGCAGATATGAACCCCACGCTGGTATTCAGGGGATCGCGCGAGCCTGGTTTCGCCTCTCTGTCTGAGAATGTCTCCTCTCTACTGACCAAAGGGGAACTGGCGCCGGTGGTAAACGGGGCTGACTGGTCGAATAACTTCTCACAGGGCATGGGTATGGCTTCAGATTATTATAAAAAGGCCGTGAGTATCGGTAAGGAGCTGGCAAGGTCAGGGCAGAATATTGATATTGCCGGTCATTCCCTTGGCGGTGGTCTCGCCTCTGCAACCTCTATGGGCAGCGGGAAAGCGGGGTGGACGTTTAACGCCGCCGGCCTCAATGCCGGAACCGTAGAAAAATACGGCGGTAAGATATTAGGCAGTACGGATAATATCCAGGCGTATCGGGTTGAAGGTGAACTGCTGACGAAGATTCAGGAAGTTAACCCCTGGGAAGATCTGAAAACGATGAAAGGGCATGTCCCTTCGTGGATCCTCAAAGAGGAAATCTCTGCGCTGAGCCCTAATGCTGCCGGAATACCCCATGATCTTCCCGGTGGAACCGGAAGCGCGCTGGACCGCCACGGAATTAATCAAGCGATTGATTGCATAGAGCAACAGAAGGATGAGGATATTTCGATAATCGGGAGTCGATTGTGAAAAAAGGGTTGATGGCTTTTGTCGCGTTATGTTTTTTATTCATGATTCAGGGGTGTAAGCAGGATATGGACCTTAATCCACAGGACTACTTCAGCGGCCAGCAGCTTGAACTGGCGAAAGCGATTGAGGAAGGCGACGTCGATGCGGTGAAGACGCTTGCGCCAGACAGCGACCTTAATCAACCAGGAAAGCAGGATATGACCCTGCTTTTCTGGGCCCTTGGCAACGCAATTAATGATAAAAAAACGTCGAGCCATTTAAAGGTGATTACGTTGCTAGTTAAGGATGGCGCAGATCCGCTCCAGCCTCGACCGCAGGGAAAAAGCAGTCCTGCTGAATTTGCCCTAAAGGGAGACAGTGCGGACTGGATCGACGCGATGTTGGACGGTGGCCTCTCACCCAACGTGAAAGATAAGGTTTTCCACGAACCGATCGTCTTCCAGTCGCTTAAAGCGAAAAATACAGAGACGCTGGAAGCCATGCTCGATCGCGGTGCTGACGTCAACTCAACCAACTCACTGGGTAAAACGCTGGTGTTTGATGCGCTGGATAACCAAGCTTACGATCATGTCTTGTTGCTGCTCGATCGGGGAGCGGATCCGTCAATTAAGGCCAAAAATGGCTGGTCGATGAGCAATGCGCTCGCGGACGCGCTGAATGGACTTGACCGAGGCAGTGAGCAATACGAGAAATTAAACGAAATAAAAGAGAAGCTCATCCAGAAGGGGGGCGAATGGCCACCCGCGCCGGTTAAGTGATTGCTCAACTGTCATGAACGCCAGAGATAAGGTTTTCGTTTTCTGGGGATGCATGGATGCCCTGGCCATTGTGCTCTATTGTGCCCAGTCCGTGCGACATGACAGGATCCCTTTTATTTCCGATATACACGCCTTCAGTACGGTTGTGAACACGCTGTCTGCTGGTGGGTGTAGCGCTCTGGTTATTCTTTTCTTTATTCTCGATTTCTTGTTGTTGGTCTCTTTTATTGCCTCAGCATGGTGCTTCTTCGCCCGGAATTTATACGCGAGAAGACTGGCGCTCTACCAGGAAATACTGCGTCTGGTTGGATTTCGCTACTCAGTTTCCCTTTTCCCCATGGTGTTAAGTTTCACGGGCGTGATGAATGTCTGGCTAAATGGATTTTTACTCATTTTGTCAGAGTTTCTGAAAATCTATTCCCTGTGGATTTATAAATATGAAGGGGAAAGGCCCCCGGTTAAAGAGTAAGACGGCCAATAACCAGAACATTCACGTTTAAAAAAGCATTTCGTTAAAAATATTCTCAGTATAAACCATTACGGAATAAAGATTATGCTCAACCGAATTACCGTTCAGCTCCCGGTTGAGGGGCTGCTTTTCTGGAAACTCTCCGGCCGCGAGGCGATGTCGGAGTCGTTCGCGCTGACGCTGACCCTGCTCGGCACGGATGCGCGCCTTGACCGCAGCAGGCTGCTCGGCCAGCCGGTCACAGTGACCATCCCCACGCAGAGCCTGCTTACTCCCCGCTATATCAACGGTAAGGTGACGCGCGTGGCGGTGAGTGCCGTGGAGCTGACGGGCACCCGCTATGCGGTCTACCAGCTGACTGTAGAGCCGGACCTGTGGCCGATGAAGCGCGACCGTAACCTGCGGATTTTCCAGGGCCAGACGTTACCACAGATTGTGAAAACCCTGCTGGGTGAGCATCAGGTTAACCTTGAAGACAAACTCACCGGCAGCTACCGGGTGTGGGACTACTGCGTGCAGTATCAGGAGTCGAGCCTGGACTTCATCAGCCGCCTGATGGAGCTGGAGGGGATTGCGTATCACTTCAGCCACGAGGCGGACAAGCACACCCTGGTACTGACCGACGCCGCGACGCAGCATCAGCCGTTCAGCGGCTATGAGGTCATTCCTTACCATCAGACGCCGTCCGGTGGCAGTACGGATGAAGAGGGCATCAGCCAGTGGGCTCTGGAGGACAGCGTGACGCCGGGGATTTACAGCCTCGACGACTACGACTTCCGCAAGCCGAACGCGTGGCTGTTCCAGGCCCAGCAGAACCCGGCGTCACCGAAACCGGGCAGCATCGACGTGTACGACTGGCCGGGCCGCTTTGTGGAGACAGGCCATGCGGAGTTCTACGCCCGCATTCGTCAGGAGCGCTGGCAGGTGGAGCATCAGCAGATTCAGGCGACGGCCACGGCGGCGGGCATTGCGCCGGGCCACATCTTTACCCTGACCAACGCGCCATTCTTCAGCGATAACGGCGAGTATCTGGTGACGGCGGCGGGGTATCACTTCGAGGAGAACCGCTACGCCAGCGGCGAAGGTGAAACCATTCACCGCACCGATTTCACCGTTATCCCGGCGGCGGTGTCGTATCGTCCGGCGCAGAGCACGGCGTGGCCGCGGACCTACGGCCCGCAGACGGCGAAAGTCGTGGGGCCGCAGGGGGAGAGTATCTGGACGGACAAATATGGCCGTGTGAAGGTGAAGTTCCACTGGGACCGTCTGGCGAAGGGTGACGACACCAGCTCCTGCTGGGTGCGTGTCTCCAGCGCCTGGGCGGGCCAGGGCTACGGCGGGGTGCAGATCCCGCGCGTCGGCGATGAGGTGGTGGTGGACTTTATCAACGGCGACCCGGACCGTCCGATTATCACCGGCCGCGTGTATAACGAAGCCAGCATGCCGCCGTGGGCGCTGCCGGCTGCGGCGACGCAGATGGGCTTTATGAGCCGCACGAAAGACGGTTCCGTGGACAACGCCAACGCCCTGCGCTTTGAGGACAAGGCGGGCGCAGAGCAGGTGTGGATCCAGGCCGAGCGCAACATGGACACCAGCGTCAAGAATGATGAAACGCACAGCGTTGGCGGCGCGCGCAGCCATTACGTGAAGAAAAATGAGCTGCATCGTGTTGAAGCGAACCAGATCCAGGCCGTGAAAGGCGGAACCGAGATCCTGACGGGAAAAGGCAAGCTGGATGCAGCGGTAGAGCAGTATGTCATTGCTTCCGGGACGAAGCTGCGGCTGGTCTCGGGTGAGAGTGCTATTGAGCTTAACGCTAACGGCAAGATTAACCTGATTGGCAAAGAGTTTAACTTTTTCGTTGAGGGAGATGGGTATATCACCACGGGTGGTAAGCTGCATCTGAATACCTCGGGAACCAAGCCGGGCACAACGGCACCGGGATCGGGGCATAAAGGGGATATTGATGCGGCGGTGCAGGAGAAGTTTTCTCCAAATAAAAGTGCTAAGAATCCGGCTCCCGCAGTTTCAGCGCCAGCAGCATCCAGACCAAAACCAACAACAAAATTTGCAGCAGCTCCACCATTAAAAGGGAGTTACGTTTATCAAAATAATTCCTACAACTCTGATGTGATGCCCTTCAGTGAAGATGTAGTTAAGGAAATCAATAAGTCACCAACGCTTCAGACACAATTAAAAGATCTAAAAGATAAAGGGTGGGCTATCCAGCCGGGAGCCGCAGGAGGGGGGAGTTACGCTGATACTAATAACAAATTGATTGTCATGGACCCTGAACACTTGGAGGATACAGCCACAACTGTGCAAACTCTGGCACATGAGGCAGGGCATGCAACTTATCCTGTTGCGGTAGATGCTTCGAGTAAGGAAAACTTCATCAACAGCCAGCTTATGGATGAAGGTGGAGCAACGCTGAATAACATTAAAATACAACGCGAGATCCTTGCAAACGGCGGTATTGATATTGATATAGCGGGAAGTGCCGAAAACCTAAAAGCATATAATTCTGCATATGATAAAATGGTGAGCGGTGAGTTATCTCGCATTGATGCAGCCAAAGCAATAGGAAAAGTGTATGGTAAAGGCGAAATAGCCTCAGGGACTAATTTAAATTATAATGATTACTATGGAGGATTCTATGGAAAGTAGGATGATTAAAGCTACATTCCTCATTGTTCTTCCACTATTTTCAGCATTTACCTATGCAGGGCATAATAAAATGAATCAAGATTCGTTGTGGCAAATGATCAAAGAAATGAAATCAGTGTGGGGTAAACAAGTTGAGGATGTCAGTAAACTGTTTAACCAACCGCTGATTAATAATACACAGGAGAAAGAAGACCGTTATACTTCAGCTCCCTTTACGTTAACTGATGGCACACGGATCAGCGATGTGGATGTTCGTTTATGGGGAAATGGCGATAACAGCGTATCTTTGATTTCTTTCGTAATTAATCATCCATGTATTACTCTTGAACAAGTCAAATCTCATTTTCCAGATCTGAAATTGTCTAATATCCCCCGCGGAAACACGCCGGGACAATCAGTTGGATATCGCACTCCTACCGATGAACGCGGGCTGGCATGGGCATTTAGCTTTCCAGTTCTGAATCAGGAATGCCTGAGCAGGGTAGTTATGTCACGCTACGAACATTAAGTTGCGAGGCAACTTTACGGGCTGTGAAAGAAGATAATTATCAAACGGCCAATAATATCGCTGCCCCTAAAGTTTTTGCGGAAAAAAAAGAAAGTGCTAACGTTGTAATGATCTTGTCCCTCTGAGTCGCTAAGCAGTAATTAATATTGGCTGTATAAACTTTAGCGCTTTTAATCTTATTTTTCTAATATCATCCCGAGTTCACTTATGAAATACACCCTCCAGGAAGGTTCGTTTTCCCTTTTCCCTGCTGCCTGGCAGGATAACAGCATGAACATCATTCGCGATGACGAAAGCGGGTTATCTGTAGTGGTCAGCCGCGGCGTCATCCCGGATGGTAGCGATTACGAACAAGAGTTCCACCGTCAGTGGGAAGTCCTGCGCCCTCAGATGGGGGAGATCGCCCAGAGCGAATTTCAGCACGTAAAAGCCGGGCCAGACGGAAACATTAGCGGACTGGAAGTTGAGACCACCTTTGACCGTAACGGCCAGCGCCTGTGGCAAAAACAGCTGGCCGTGCAGACGCCGGGCAAACCGGTACTGATGATTTTTACCCTCTCGGCCTTAAAAGCCTTTACGGAAGAGGACGAGGCGCGCTGGAGCGCACTGAAGCAGAGTCTGACGCTAAACGACAACCGGAATGTGTAAGGCATGAGCGATAACAACGCGGCCCGTAAGGGCGACGAGATTATTCACTCCAGCATTTTTGCTGATATTACCAGCATTGTGGCGGAAGGCGCTGCCTATGCGGTGATTGGCGCGGCGGTGGGCGCGGCAGCGACCGTCGCGGCCCCACTGCTGGGAGCCGGGGCCGCAGCGGCAGGCGTGGCGGCAATTGGATCCAGCTGTCTGTTGAGCGGCATTATTGGTGGGGTTCTGGCGAACGTCGCGGGGATCACCGACGATATCAGCAATGCTGCTGAAGGGCTGGGCAACGCGCTTTTTCCGCCGTCGCCTGCGGGTAAGATCACCACCGGTTCAAATAACGTTCTCACCAACGCAATCCCCGCCGCGCGCGCGGCAGGCACGCTGACGCCCGCCGATACCCCTTCCCCTGAGCCGCAGTCGCCGGGCAGCTTTGCCGATTACGCGGGCATGCTGCTTTCCGCTGCCGGGACCTCGCCGCTGGAAGAAGACAAGGTGGCGTGCGAGAAACACTCCGGGCCGCAGTATCTGGCGGAAGGCTCGAAAAGCGTCTTTATCAACGGGCAGCCCGCGGTGCGTGCAAAAGATCGCACCACCTGCGAAGGCACCGTTTCCGACGACGTCTCCCCGAACGTGATCATCGGCGGCGACACCCTCACGGTTCGCGATATTAAAAGCGGCAAAACGCCGGGCCTGGCGCTGGGGATGATTGCGCTCTCCCTGCTGCGCGGGCGTCCGGGCAAGATCCTGAAAAACATGCCCTGCGCGCTGGCTGCTGCCGGTGGCGGGATGCTGGCTGATATGGCCGTCAACGCCGTGTTCGGCTCCTCGCACCCGGTTCACGCCGCTACCGGCGTGAAGGTGCTGAATGACGACGACGAACTCGATTTCTCGCTGCCGGGGCGCTTTCCGCTACGCTGGCAACGCAGCTACAACAGCCTGACCACCCGCGAAGGGCTGTTTGGTCTGGGCTGGGCTACCACCTTTGACAGCTATCTGACGCTGGAAGAAAACAACGCCACCTGGTTCGATGAAACCGGGCGCGAGCTGAGCTTTGAACAGCATCAGCGAAGGCATTATCATCCGCCGCAATGAGAGCGGCGACGTGGCGATTGCCGACGATGACGGCGCGGTGTGGCGTCTGTATAAACCGACCCGCGCCAACCCAGCCATCCTGCGCCTGGCCTCCCTCAGCGACGAGTACGGCAACGCGTTGCTGACGGCGTGGGATGAACACGGGCGGCTGGTCGGTCTGCACGATGAGCCGCGGGCGATCGACGTCACTCTGCGTTATGAAAATGAACGTTTCCCGCAGCGCGTTACCTCGGCGAGCCATTTTGACGGCAACCAGACATGGCCGCTGATGCAGTGGGGGTATGACGCGCGCGGCCAGCTGGCCAGCGCAACGGATGCCTCCGGCGTGGTTACCCGTGAATACCGTTATAACGATGATGGCCTGATGGTCTGGCACCGTCTGCCGGGCGGGCTGGAGAGCGAATACCGCTGGCAAAAATTCGACCACTGGCGCGTGGTGGAAAACCGCACCAGCACCGGCGACGGCTGTCGCTTTAGCTACGATTTAGCCGCCGGGCTGACGACCGTCGATCACTACGACGGTCAGACACGAAAGCATTACTGGAACGCGCAAAACCTGATTGTTCGCTACGTTGACGAGCGCGGTGAGAACTGGCGCTACGAGTGGGATGACAACGAACTCCTCACGCGTCGCATCGATCCGCTGGGTAATGCCGTTACCTTCGTCTATGACGAGATGGGCAACCGGGTGCAGGAGATCGACGCCGACGGCAATACCCGCACCACCACCTGGCTGGAGCACCGTGCGCTTCCGGCGTCCATCATCGAAGCCGACGGTAGCGCCACCCGGTTCCTGTATGACGAACATCACGGGCTGAAACGCGTGGTGGATCCGATGGGGCAGACCACGCTGCTGCGTCGGGACGAGTTTGGTCAGGTTGTGGAAGAAGTCGATGCCGCCGGGAACAGCCGTTACCAGGAGTACAACGAGGCCGGGCAGATGGTGCGTGCGACGGACTGTTCGGGCCGTGTGACACAATACCGTTATCATCCGCTGGGCTGGCTGGTGGCTGAGATAAGCGCCGACGGCGAAGAGACGCGTTACCGCTACGACGCCGCGGGGCGTCCGGTGCAGCTCGATCGCCCGGAAGGGTGGACAGAGTCGCTCAAATGGAACGAACGTGGTCTGCCGGTGAAGCATGCGGGCGCCGACGGGAAAGAGAGCGAGTTCAGATACGACGAGGCAGGGCGCTTAACCGCCACCCGTAATACGCAGGGTGAAGAGGTGCGCCGCCGCTGGGACAGCCGCGGGCGTCTGATTGCCCTGGAAAACGAAAACGGCGAAGCGTATCAGTTCCGCTGGGGCGCAGACTCGCTGCTGCTGGAAGAGGTGGGGCTGGATGGCGTGGCCTCGCAGTATCGCTACGATGCCTGCGGGCGTACGATAGCGCGCACCTTTGCCGCCGGACATCCGGAGGCCATTACCCATTCCTTCGCCTGGAGCGCGAGCGGCCAGCTGGTCGCCCGCACCACGCCGGAGGGGCAGACGCGCTACCACTACACCCCGTCCGGCCTTCTGAGCCGGATTGGGCTGCATCCCGCGCTTTCAGCCGATGCCTGGAGTGCCGAGGCCGAGCAGGAGCTTGTGTTTGAGTATGACGCGCTCGGGCGCGTCACGCGCGAAACGGGCGAGCACGGGGAGCTGGCGTGGGAGTATGACGCGCTGGGTAACCGCACCTCCGTCACGCTGCCCGATGGCCGGGAGCTGAAACAGTTCTACTACGGCAGCGGGCATCTGCTCAGCATCGCGCTTGATAAGCTCTCGGTCTCCGACTTTACCCGC
>OBXO01001258.1_pt1 | contig 12735 bp, 8 predicted proteins | sample 1501431 | NCBI WGS metagenome assembly OBXO01 (sample SAMEA2580163, study PRJEB22360) | human gut metagenome | biome: human gut; feature: human-associated habitat; material: faeces | place: Denmark | collected 2008/2010 | reverse complement strand
GCGCGTAGCGGGCTACGTAACCTGAATTCGGGGCAAGTATGCCGCAAAATGGGGCGTACAGATGGCGGGAATGAATTTTCAAACACGTTCTAACACTGTTGTGCCTTTTATTATATACAATTATTACAAATATGAAAAGCATTTTTTAGCAAATTAACATTTTCTTTATAATTAGAACATAATTTGAACACATTTATGTTTTATACTTATCTCATATTAGCAGACAAGCTAATATATTTCATAACTCACACTTCGCAGCCCCCACACGCTGCGAAGTACTCCCTCAAAATATTTTTAATTTTTTCTCTTTCCTTTAGAAAATCCTCAGCGTGCGTTGCTGAGGATTTTCTTTTTGTGTTTATTTACTTTTCTATTCTTTTTGTCAGTACCGGTGCTTTTAGAAGTCCGGTTTCCCGCAGCTGATACTCATATGCCCAGCTGCTTCCCTCTGTTCTCCATGCATTTGGTCCGATCCAGTCTTCCGTGCGGTTGCAGTTGTGTATGGTTCCAAAGGTATTTACCCTGTTTCCATATGCAGTCAGTTCTATTTTATGGGTTCCGGCACTTACCTTTCCAAGTTCCAGCCGGTATGGGGAATAGCAGATATACCCCGCTTCATTTCCATCCAGAACCGCCTTTAATACCGGGTTTCGATACATGGTAGCTTCCAGCGCCAGCGAAGCTTCCTCTGTAATTGCCGCCGAAATATGATAAGTCACATTTCCTCCATAAAAAGGCAGACCCTGACAGGTAATATCCCCAAAAGAGAGTGTGTTCACAGGATCTATGACCACTGCACTGCTGCCCTGTACCCGGACTCCAAAATCCCCCAGAAGATATAATGCTTCCACATTTCGCTTTGCATTATACGGAATTTCTGCAATTAATTCATTTTCCCCTTTTCTAAGCTGACCCAGTTCGATCACATCAATCTCACGATCCGTATACCAGCCGGTCCGTTTTCCGGATATCTGCTCTCCATTAAAATATATCAGGGTGTCTGAACTATTTTCCAGTGCCAGACTTACTTTTGCCACCTCTGCTTTGGAACTTATCTGAAAGCGCAGGGTTAATTTATGTTCACAGGGTTCCTCCTCCTGGTTCAGCCACGGCTGGGCAAAAGCTTCCATTCTAAGAGGATATCCCAGCTTTTCCCGGAACAGGTTATCGATTCTTAGAATTTCTTCTTTTTCCTGCCACTCTCCATCATCAAACCGGTACTTCGCCATATCCAGAAGATAAACGTTTGCCTCACTCAATGTTACAGGCACTTCCTCCGGCAGATGAACCCCGATTTCCCTGCAGCGTACTTCCTCTTCCGCTTCTTTCTCTGATTTCTTCCCAGGTACTTCCTCTGCCGCTTCTTTCTCTGACTTCCTCCCGGATACTTCCCCGGCTTCCTCTCCCAATTCCCTGACAGATTCCTTTGTAATTTCTTTTGTTCCCGTGCTGTCTGATTTTAAATGCAGCAGTAGACTGTCATGTTCAAACATTCTTTTTTCCAGTACGGTATCGCCATGTTCATACACTGTATCCACCGGGTGAATCTCTCCGGTCAGGGCATCGTAATGGGTAACCCTGTAATTCCCCCGGATACGGATTGTAAGATTCTCTTCTGCCGGAATATCCCTGTTTGCCATAGGCATCACGTGTGCCAGGAACAGCCAGCGGTCATCCCCTTCATTACGCAGCTGGTAGATCAGGTTCCCCGTTCGGTTTCCGTCTTCGTTTCGGATATCCAGTTCCCGTTCTTCCTCTAATGCCTGAAGCAGGGAATTGCGGTTATAGGGAATGCAGGTGCACTTGCCTGCCAGCCCAATCACTTCGCTGCTTGGTTCTACCTGAACCATCCGGGCAGCTTCCCCCATAAATATGACCTTTCCTCCCTGTGCCTGGAATTTCTTCAGGATTTCCAGGGTTGAACGCCTGATGGTGACACATCCCGGTACTATAACGGTCTCGTATTCCATCTCTCCTGCTTTTAATTTTTTGCCATTCCCCGCCATTCCATGTGTCAGTTCCGGCAGCAGGGATTCCGCCAGGAAATCAAAATCCACCAGACCATACAGCATCCATTCGATCAGGTTACGGAAGTTCTCATCCATTTCCCGGCGGATGCCTCCTGTATGTTCCTCCGTTCCCCAGTAGAGCCAGTAGGATTCAATGGGATGGATTACCCCGACTTTTACGGAAGGCTTCCCTCTGGTTAAGGCTGTATTTAATCTTGCAAAATAGTCCTCTACATAATGATATTCTTTGTACCATGGAGACTGGTAGCCGATGGAAGCCGGATAGTCCCGCTTTGCTTCCCCCGCCATAGAAGTCCAGGTAAGGTGGGGCACCCGGACGGTTACTCCTAAAGCCGCCTGCCAGTCACCCTGCAGCTTGTGTCCCCGGAAGTCAAAATCCCAGTTGGTCACCCCGTATAGCTCACTGATGACGCCGTCCCTGCCGTATTGTCTTGCGGCACTCTCTGCCTGTTTGGCGGTGGACAATTCTCTTCTGTCACACAACATATCAATTCCGGGCAGTGTAAAGGAACGGTAGGACCGCATTGCTTCCCCAAGTGCCGCTGTCTGGGACTCCAGAGTAGGTTCCTCCATCATATGTCCGGTCAGCAGAATATCGTGAGCCTTACACCAGTCCCCAATTGTATCCGCAAATGCATCTGTAAACCGCTCACAGATATGATCATGGTAATTATACCGGATTACAGAAAACTTACCCTCTCCCAGCTCCCAGAATAGCTCCGGAAGCCCTGCTAAAAGGCTGTGTCCGTATACCGCCTGATAAGTCTCTTCCAGATCATCCGTAAATGGTATGGTAATCTCTTTTCGCTCTTTTGCAAATGCCAGTCTGGTCTTATGGGAAAACTGAGGCTCATCGGTAAAGATACCAGGAATGGATTTACCAAACTCATCACCCATTTTCTCATAGTACCGCTCGTGGGTCACTTCCACAAAGCGCTTTACCGCCGCCTTATCCAGTGTGTTCAGATACGCCTGGTTATTAAACCATGGATTATCCCCTGATATTTCCAGATATGCATACCAGGGCTGGTAATCCGGATGAAATTCTTCGTTTTCTTTCAGCATCTGATAATCCGTGAGAAAACCATTCTCAATTTTGACCTGATAGCGTGCCAGCAGCCTGCGGTTATTGCTGCGAACCGCCTGTCCGCTGGACGATAGCTGATTTGATTGATCCGTCCTGCCGTCTAAGGAAACCGGGCTGAAAACCAGAAAGCGGATCCGTTATTGTTCCTCTTTGGTCACAAGTCCGCCGCCTGCCCCGGATGGCCAGCGGTCTTCATCGTACAGCCAAGCCAGCATTCCTCTTTTTTTGGCTTCCTCATCTGTATAGCGGACCAGATCCATGAATTCTTCACCCAGATACTCATTTGCCATCCCCGTCCTGCAGTGGATGTGTCCGCCGCCCATACCCATTTCCTGTAACTCTTCTAACGTATTGTCTACTTTCTCTTTGTCCATTTTGCAATTCCATGCCCAGAATGGCGCTCCCCGGTATTCGGAAGATGGACTTTGGAATGTTTCTTTTGTTAATTCCCCTGTTTTTTTATACAGCATATTGCTACCTCTTTTCCTGTTTTTCTATGTTTTCAATAAAGTCAGTGGGACAAACTCCTGTATAGGAGCGGAAAATACGGCTGAAATAAAACTGGTCGCTGTATCCCACCTGCAGTGCCACATCCTTGACAAATACTTTACCTTCATTACTCATCAGATCTTTCGCCCGCTCCATACGCAGCATGGTCAGATAGTTGTTAAATGACAGCTCCTCGTACTTACGGAACAGCTTGCTCAGATAAGTCTGGGATACTCCAAATTCCTTGCATACCATGCCCAGTGTAACTGGTTCGGCAACGTGTTTTTTCAGATATTCTTTGATGCTTTCAAAATAATCCAGGGTATCCAGCTTCGTCTGGATCTGGATTTCCTCTTTTTTATCCTTAAAGAGGACTTCATTCACATTTTCCGCCAGTTCTTCCGCATTTCCGGAATAGAAGAAGGCTTCTTCCAGCATAAATTCATAGTCGTTGTTCTCCCAGATCTGTTCACTGTAACGCTGCATCATAAAAAATATCTGCCGTACCATCCCCTCTACCCAGATCTGGGGACGGTTTTCTTCCTGCCACAAGTTCAGCAGCCGCTTTACTTCTCCTTTCATTTTATCATACTTCTGCTTTTCAGCCAGGATCTCAAACTCTCTCAGATATTCCTGATGATTTTCCTGTCTTTCTCCGGCACTTTTTTTATCCAGCTCTTCCATGATCAAAATCTGGGTTTTTCCTAACACCGTCTTTTTATCAATCATCCGGTAAAGGCGTTTCACCGTATCCTCCATTTCCAAAACGCCAAAGGAACCCCGCATTATCACAGCCGTCATATAAGCGGACGCAGGCTGTTCCTTTGCAATTTTACTGCGAATCATACTCTCAAAGCTGGTCATAAAGATCAATTCAGCCGGGCAGATATACAATGCCTCCATTTCATCTCTTCCATAGACAAACATCATTTCATGGATATCCGAAAATATTTCCCGTCCCGCACCATTCATAAAACGCCTGTGCAGCCCACCTAGCCGCACCACCGCACCATAGTACTGGTTCTGGGGAAAATATTTTTTCAATATCGCTTCATCTATGTCAATGCCGCGGCATACTTTACGCATCACATCATTGCGTTCCAGATAATAACGTTTTCGCAGTTTGTCCTCCAACAGATCAAACAGGCTTTTCAGTTCTGATGGCATGACCGGTTTCAGGATATAGTCCGTTACTCCGGATTTGATTGCCTCCTGCGCATATTCAAAGTCCTGGTATCCGCTTACGATCACGGAAATCATCCAGGGAAATTCTTTTCTGATTCCGGCTACCAGCTCCAGCCCGTTCATAATGGGCATGCGTATATCGGAAATAACAACATCAGGCTTTTTTAGCCTCACCTTATCCATGGCTTCTTTTCCGTTTTCCGCTCTTTCCACTACCCGGAACTCCGGACACTTTTTCTCGATAATGGTACAAATATGATTCAGCGCAGCCGGTTCATCATCTACTACAATCACTGTGAACATCTTTCATTCTCCTAACCTTTTCATTTTACACCCACTGCATGATTCTGACTTTCCCGATTCATTGTTTTCTATTTCAGCTTTCCGCCTATCTTGACCACTGCCCCCGTTTCACAATTATTAATTTCAAATACCAGATTTTCATTGTACAGCAGATAAAGTCTTGCAAAGGTATTAATCAGTCCCATACCCCCGATCTCCATTTCCACGTTACTGCGTCTATTGCCCAGGCGGTCCCGGATTCTGCTTATTTTCTGCTGCAGTTCTTTTAATACCGCCTCTTCAATCCCCTGTCCGTTATCCGACACCTGAATATACCAGAACCCCTCTTCTTTCCAGCCTCTAATTTCAATCTCCATAATATGGGAGGTCTGGGTGAATCCATGGTTGATGCTGTTTTCTACAATCTGCTGCAATACGATTTTGGGAATAATCTCGGCTTTAATTTCTTCCTCAACTTCTATATGGTATTGCAGTTTATGTTCATATCTGGACTTGATCAGATAAAAATACTGCTCCAGATACTGAAGTTCCTGACCAATAGCAGCATAACGTTCTATCGTACTGGTGGCATACCGCAGCATCGCCGCCAGGCTGCCGCAGATCTCACAGATGGTTTCGTCCCCGCTGTTCATCCCCCTGTTTGCAATCACATTCAGCACATTATATAGAAAATGGGGATTCACCTGCGCCTGCAGGGTATCAAACTGTGCCTGCAGCTGCAGGATTGAAAGGCGCCTCTCCTTGACTATGGACTCATCCAGCCGGTTTAACACTTTTTGATAGGATTTACTGAGGGCTTCCATCTCGTCATTTGAAGTATCCAAGAATACTTCCTGGTCCAGATTTTCAATCCTGGTATTCTCCATCTGCTCCCTTAGCTTCTGGATGGGTTTTGTCAAATGCCCGGATAAAATAAAGACAAATACCATGGAAATGGTAAAAAAGCATCCTGCAATCACAAAGGTTAAGGGTGCCACATAACCGATTTCCCGTTCCAGCTGGTTCATATTTTCAATAACCATGATCTTCACACCGGTTTCCTTGGAATTGCTGATGGCGATCAGTTCCTTGTTGTTTGTAACGTCATTTTTGTATTCCGCCACCCCATGTTTGTCTTCTCCCGCCAGATTTATATAAAAATCATTTTGGTTTCCATCAAGCGTGGAATACAGAATCTCTCCGTCTTCTGTGACTGCTGCCACATCCATTCCGGACTTTGGCAGTTCGAACAGATCTCTTAAGGTATTTACACCGGGTGGCTCTACAGTTCTTTGGACTTCAATATATCCCATGGATTTTCCCTGAATTTCTCTGGCTATGGAATAGACCATTGTCTGGCTTTTCAGCCCCCAGTCGTCTTTATGGATTCCGATGAGCACCGGTTTTCCCCGATGTCCCTCCACTTTAGAAAGCCATTTTAGATCCTCCGTTTTTTTATTCAGATTAATTAGTCTGTTTTCATAATTAGAACTACCCACTACATCTCCGTATTGATTAAATACCAGAACCCGGTAGAAATTTTTGATCATATAGTCCGTATTGATACCGGACTGGATTGTTGTTTTGGCTTCTTCAATATAACTCGCCTGGCTTTCGTTGTTATGGTCCGTACTTGCCAGCATTCTTATTGATGACAGCATTCCGGTGTCTGACAATATGTAGTCTGTAATAGATTTCATGGTTTTGATGGATTCATCAAACTGATTAGCCAGCCTTTCTGAAATAAACTGTGTATCCGTGTACTCGTTATTCTTGTATTCCCGTATTGTATACCGGTTGTAAGCAAACCCTAAAATGAGCGCTGCCATCAACACAAATACCGCATAAGATAATATCATTCTGGTCCGAAATCTCATATGCCCCTCCTATGTATTCTTATTATCGGGAATATTATAACTGCTGCAATACCAAAATACCAGTGCCGCCTGGCGTATTTATGCCGGACGGCACTGGTACAATAAAAGAATACCATCCATCTCCATTGTACCGGTCATTTTTTATCAGCCCTTGACTGCACCTGCTACCATACCATCTACGATACGTTTGTTGAAGATAATAAACAAAATCAGCATCGGTACGGTGATAATCAATACATCTGCAAATAACAGGTTATATGAACTGGAGTATTTCCCCATAAAAGTATACAATGTCAGCTGCAAAGTTGCATTTTTATTACCCGGAAGAAAATACAATGGATTGGTAAAATCATTAAAGACAGTTACTGCATTCAGAATTGTAACCGTAGCCGTTACCGGCTTTAACAGCGGAAAGATAACTGACGTAAACAGTTTCACCCTTGTACATCCGTCGATATACCCTGCTTCTTCCAGTTCCGTGGGAATCGACCCCATAAATCCACGGTACAGCATAATGGTAAATGGTATCTGCAGTGCTACTTCCACCATGATCATGCCGAACATCGTCTTGTAAATATGCAGTCCCTGCATGACCCAGATCGTAGGAAGAATTGCCGGAGGTACCATAAGTCCTGACATTACCAGGGCGTTTACTACTCCGGTTGTTTTGTCACTTCTGCGCTGGAGTACGTACCCTGCCATAGCACATACAATGATCAGCAGGATAACAGATCCGGCAGTTAAAATAAAACTGTTTTTAAATGCCGTCAGTACAATTCCATTGCTTGTGGTCAATACCTGTTTAAAGTTATCCCACTGTAATTCCTTGGGCCATGCAATGCTGAGCAGATTGGCTTCTCTTCGCTCTTTCAAAGAGTTCACGAACATAAAGATAAAAGGTATGATAAAGACTACAAATGCAACCAGGATTCCAATGATATCTCCTGCTAAATAGAGCGCTTTCTTTTTCTTCATCGTTAGTCAACCTCCTTACTCAGTAAGAATTTCTGAAGTGGGAAAGCCAAAATGGCAATCATGACAAACATAATAACGTTACCCGCTGTTGACAGTCCATAGAAACCGGCTGCATACTGTTTATACTTTGAAAGAGCTACCACGTCTGTTGCAAATCCCGGTCCTCCGCCTGTCATTGCCCAGATCAGGTCGAAGCAGCGCATACCGCCGATGAATGCTAAAATAATAACGGAGTTCATAGCCGGACGGCAAAGGGGAATCGTTACACTCTTTAACTGCTGCCATGCGCTGGCGCCATCAATGGATGCCGCTTCATAGTAAGTTTTATCAATGGACTGCATTCCTGCAATATAAATGACCGTAGCCACACCAACACCTTTCCAGACGTCAACACCGATGACTGAAAAGAGCGCCAGACTGGTATTGCCAAGCCAGTCCACTCCGTTTAGCCCAATTGCCTGTAATGCTGTATTAATAAGTCCTTTGGAGGGATGCATCATAGCGCTGAATACAATACCTACCGCAACGGTACTCACCAGATTTGGAAAAAACACGATGGAGCGCAGAATATTCTTGGTTTTTATCTTGCTGGTAAGAAATACAGCTATGAAAAATGCAATTACAACTTTCAAACTACAGGTTAAAAATGCATAAATCAAGGTATTTTTAATACCGATATTCAAAGACCTCTCTGAAAAAAACATTTTAAAGTTGTCCAGTCCAACAAAGGTGAAATCTTTAAAGTTCCAAACTGTCAGGCTGAAAAACAGCGATGTAAGCATTGGAATAATGAAAAAAATAGTAAAAATGATCAGTGCCGGAGCCATAAACCAGCTTGTATAAATCTTCTTCTTATTCATACATTTTCCCTTTCTCTATTTAAAAATATTGTCTGCATTACTTATGTAATTCCAAATTGATAACCATGCATGGGATACAGTCTGATACCAAAGCATGTCATACATGCTTATCAATTTGGAAAGGGCTGCTGCAATTGATTTGCTCCAGCCCCTTTCCGAATCGTTTATTTCTTAATTATTTCCAATCCAGACCTAACTGTACTGCCTGTTTCAAACAATCTTCGTCATATGCTGACGCTGCCTCTTCTGCTGTTGTCTGTCCAGAACCGCATTCCTGGCAGATAGCCGGGCAGTTAGAGCCTTTTACTGCTGTCTGGAATTCCAGAGCCGTTGCTGTTTTTCCTGCATCAAAGTATTCCTGTTCCTGTTTTACCGCATCATATGCGTTATCCGGCAGTTCATATCCTTTTACACAATACGGTCCGTCTGGCAAAATAGCAGCTGTGTATGCATCCAATGCTTCATCGGAGATATAGAATTCCATAAATCTCTTAATATCATCTACTTTGTCAGAGTTTTTATTTCCATACCAGGATGCCGGCATCCATACGGTCAGACCATTGTCTTCTGCATCATCACCAGGTACTGCAAACACGCCTACTTTATTAACATCTTCTCCGTAAAGCTCATAAATATTGGACAATGCCTGGGTAAGAATAATCCAGTGTGCACCTTCACCGTTTACAATCATATCGCAGCCGTCATCATAGGTAGTTGCCAGATAGTCCGAATTGTAATACTGCGTGGTATCAGCAAGTTTTTCAAAACTTCTGAGTGCTGCCGGAGTATTCGCATATTTTGCTGTTCCTGCTTCAAAATCTTTTGCAAAGTTTGGAGCTTCTGCCTGTACATTATAGTGGTCACCTAAATATAATACCTGTGATGTCCAGCTGTCTGCAAAGCTTCCGATCAGGGCTGTCTCGCCTGCTTCTTTTAAAACATCGCAGTTTTTCTTAAATTCATCCCAGGTTTTGGGGACTTCCAGATTATATTTTTCATATAATTCCTTGTTATAAAGAATTGCGCCTGCCTGTGTGGAAGAAACCGGAACTCCATAAACGGAATTATCAACCGTTACTGCCGCTTTATAGGTGTCATCCAGTCTGCCTGCCCATTCTTCATTGGAGATATCAATAAAGTATTCTGATGGATTCAGAGCTGCCAAAAGTGAACCGGAGTTATACCCGCAGATATCAGCCATATCACCGGATGCAAGACGGGTTTTTACAATATTATCTCCATCGGAGCCTCCGGCTCTTGTTTCAATTTCTATCGTAATGCCCAGTTTTTCTTGTGCCAGATCACAAACTGCCTGTATACCTGCTAACGTAACATCGGTATCAATCAACATGGTCAGTTCAGCTTCTTTATATTCCCATTCCCCGTCTGCTTTTGCAGCGGTTGTCGCAGCTTCAGAACCTTCTTCCTTACTTGCTGCTTCTGTCTCTGAGTCTTTTGCCTCTTCAGTTGCCGGCGCTTCTGTCTTCGCCTCAGTTGCCGCATCGGTTGCTTTTGGAGCTTCTGTTGTCGACCTATCGCTTCCTCCGCATCCCATAATACTGCCTGCTGCCATCGCTGCTGCAAGTAAAAGTGCTGTTACCTTTCTGATCTTCATTTTGTATCCTCCCTTTTCTTTGCTTCGTTTTGTTGTTTCTGATGTATTTAATTTAACATAAGGGCAAAAAAAAGAACATGGAGAATCAAATCTTTCTCCATGCACTTTTCAGCACAAAATATGATATTATTCTGCTCTCCAGTATCCTCCGGAGCGCTCATTAATCTCTTTAATTGCCTCGGGGCTTACTTTAAAGCTGCGGTCAATATTCATTAATCCATTGATTTCCTGCTGTACATCTGTTACCTGGGTATAACAAAAACCGCAGATGTAGGGGGTCTTTTTGATTGCCGTCGTAATGGATTCAAATCTTCTGATAAATTCTGCTTCATCTCCCACCTTATTGCCGTATCCCCATCCGGATTCTCCATTTTGAAAAGCAATTCCGCCGTATTCACTGATGATAACCGGCTGTCCTTTATATGCATATCCATTTGCCATTGCAGATTTATGGTTGCTGTGATATATGTCCGTTGTGAAGATTTCTTCTTTATATTGGTTATAGCGGTCGTAAAAAAGCTCCCCATATTCCTCATAATCATGCAGGGTAATGATATCGGAAATGGTATGCTCCCATCCGTCATTTACAATTACCGGACGGAACTGATCAAATGATTTCGTCAGATAATAGATTGCCTCTGTAAACTGCTGCTGCTTTTTGTCTGTTTCCACTTTGGGTATTCCCCAGGATTCATTAAACGGTGTCCAGGTAATGATGCTTGGATGATTATAATTCTGTCTAACAATATCCATCCATTCCTCTGTGAACTCCCGTACAGCTTCATCGGAAAAACGGTAAGCTGCAGGCACTTCACTCCAAACCAGCATCCCCTTTACATCACACCAATAAAGGAAGCGCTCATCTTCTACCTTCTGATGTTTGCGCAGTCCGTTATACCCCAGCTGCATGATCTTGTCGATATCTTCCACCAGGGCTTCCTCATTTGGAGGTGTCAGATGGGAATCTTCCCAATACCCCTGATCCAGAATCAGGCGCTGATAAAGCGGTCTTCCGTTTAGCAGAATATTGCCTCTGTCAATGCGGATCTCTCTCATTCCAAAGTAGGACTGTACTTCATCACATACCTCTCCATCTTTCAGAATCCGAATGGAGATGTCATACAGGTCAGGGCGTTCCGGTGACCAGGTCCGCACCCCCCATTCGTCAGCTTCCTGGGAAAATACATTCATTCGGGCGGTCACATGACTTTCCGGAACAGCAATCACCGATTTGTTTACAAATGTTCCCTGAAAGGAAATTTCCACTTCTGCTGTCAGCTCCCTGGAGTATCCTGCAGACTTAATCTCCAGTTCCAGTTCTGCACAGTCCTTATCTAACAGCGGGGTAATCTTTAAGGATGCCAGATTAGTAACCGGTACATATTCCATCCATACCGTCTTCCAGATTCCGGTAGTCTGTACGTACCAGCAGCCAAAATTCTCATCTTTCCAGCGCTGCTTGCCCCTGGGTTGTGCCATATCAAAGGAATCATCCGCCTTAACTACGATTTCATTTTCACCGTCTATTATAAAACTGGATATATCAAAGGAAAATCTGGAATACCCGCCCCGGTGGGAGCCAGCCAGCTCTCCGTTAACCCATACTTTTGTGTAAAAATCGCTTCCTTCAAAATGGAGCATTAAATTTTCTTTTTCCAGACGATTTTTATCCGCCTTAAATGTTTTCCGGTACCAGACTTGGTCATGCCTGCTCTCATCCCCTATTCCGCTCAGTTTCGTTTCATAGGTAAATGGTACCTGAATCTTAAGTTCTCCAGGAAACTTTGCATAATATTTTTCTTTTTCTCCCACGTTTCTGTCATCAAACAGAAAATCCCAGGTTCCGTTTAAGTTTTCCCATTCCTGACGAACCAGCTGGGGTCTGGGATAATCTTTCTTGTAACTTCTCATCATATATACCTTTTATCACAATTGATGTGACACTGCCACATGTAACAGGATGAAAGCATATGATCTGTGGCATTTCCCTTCTCTGATTTTGTCTTTCATCCTTTTGAACTGCCTTTCATCTAATTTATATTTTATCCCTTTACACCGGACATGGTGATTCCCTGTACGATCTGCTTTTCAAATAAGATATACAGCAGAATAATTGGTACGGATGCCACCATGTTTGCCGTCAGCGGCTTCACATAGTCTACGGTGTAAGTACCTGCAAAGGTAGGAATACCGATTGGAAGCGTAAACTTCTCACTGCTCATGGCGCATAACAAGGGCCATAGATAATTGTTCCAGCTTCCGATAAATGCAAATATACACACGGTGGATATTACCGCTTTGGACAGGGGCAGGAGTATCCGAAAGAAGATGGTCA
>OBXO01001257.1_pt1 | contig 12756 bp, 12 predicted proteins | sample 1501431 | NCBI WGS metagenome assembly OBXO01 (sample SAMEA2580163, study PRJEB22360) | human gut metagenome | biome: human gut; feature: human-associated habitat; material: faeces | place: Denmark | collected 2008/2010 | reverse complement strand
TCCAAAGAGTGCAAACGGTCCCCGCAGCAATTCATTCCGGCCGGATTCCCCCTCCACAACCAACTTCCCACGGGGACGGAAGACTCAGCCATCCCCCTCACCACACCGGACATGGTCCGTTCCGGACGCGTCCTCCAACCTCAGTTAAATCTCCAATTTATTACACTGTTAACTAACTGACATTGCCGTGTGAATAGGAACCCAGGGCCTGCTGCCTGATACCGTCTCCGCAAAGCCGGAAAGGGAACACGCCTCATGAGACGCATTCCCTTTTCATTTACTCTTCCTTTGTATTTACAATTCTTCCCGAAGCAGCCGGTAAAGAGTCGGCTCCACGTGCAGCTCCTCCATCAATTTCTGAAGTTCCAGCCCTTCATCCTTCTTTGGTTTTCCCTGCTTCACCGCCCGTATCATAATATTCTTCGGCGTATGCTCCATATCGATAAATTCGAGTATCTGCGTCTTATATCCACACTGCTCCAGAAGCTGCGCGCGGATACCGTCGGTGATAAGCGCGGACATCCTCTCCTTCAGCAGTCCATAGCCCAGAACCGGCTGGAGCAGCCCGTTACTTATCTGGCAGTTCAGCTCATGTTGGCAGCACGGCACGGACAGAATTACATCCGCTCCCCATCTGACCGCTTTCGCCATCGCGTAATCCGTGGCCGTATCGCAGGCGTGGAGCGTCACCACCATATCCACATGAGCGGCGCCTTCATAACCGGCAATATCGCCATGGTAAAAATGAAGATTCTCAAAGCCGAATTTCTCACTGAGCCGGTTACAGAGCGTAATTACATCCTTTTTAAGATCCAGTCCCACCACCTGAATCGGATAGCCCTTAAGCTCCTTCAGATAATAGTACATGGCAAACGTCAGGTATGACTTGCCGCAGCCAAAATCGATGATGGTATTTACCCGGTTCCGGTCAAGCCTTGGCAGAATATCCTCGATAAACTCCAGGAACCGATTGATCTGGCGGAATTTATCATACCGCGCCTTCACTACCTTTCCGTCCGCCGTCATCACGCCAAGCTCCGCCAGAAAGGGAACCGGAGTGCCTTCCGCCAAAATGTAATTTTTTTTCCGGTTATGGCTCGCCAGGCGCTCCATAGCCTCCGCAGACAGATCATTTCCTGAGGCAACTCCCTTTCCCTTCTGTCCGGGCGCTATCTTCAGCTTTTTCTTCACAGTGACCGTCCCCTTTTTACCAACGAGGATATTCATGGAACCGGCCCCTGAGACGACCTCCCCATTCCGGTAGAGACTGTCAAGCTGCTTAAGCAGATAAGAAAGTGCTTCTTCCCTGTCCATATTTTTTTGAAACGCCTGTTTTTCCGTAAACTCTTCCACCTGAAATTTCAGCGTCCCCTTAAGCATAAGGGGACGCACAGTCATCTTGATATAATGATCACGGTTGCGGGGATTGCTGAAAATCATCCGTTCCAGCTCCCCGTTTAAAAAGAAGCGGAACGCTTCTTCTAATTCTCTTTTATCAGCCATTGCTATTCCATCTTTCTGTTACTAATTGAGGCCCGGAGGACGCAGACGTGAACATCCATGGTCCGTTCCGTACTCGTCCTCCGGGCCCCAACTAACTTTAATTCTTAAAGCTGTGAACCGGCGCCGGGATGCGTCCCGTCCTGCCTATGAACGCATCACAGGAAAATTTGTTGACCGGGATAATCGGCGCATAGCCCAGAAGGCCGCCGAACCGAGCCGTATCGCCGACTTTCTTTCCGATTACCGGAATCAGACGGACGGCCGTGGTTTTCTGGTTGATCATACCGATGGCCGCCTCATCCGCAATAATGCCTGAAATCGTGGATGGCTTTGTATCACCGGGAATTGCGATCATGTCGAGGCCGACGGAACATACACATGTCATCGCCTCCAGTTTTTCAAGGGTGAGCGCCCCCTCCGCCACGGCATCGATCATACCCTGATCCTCGCTGACCGGAATAAATGCGCCGCTTAAGCCTCCCACATAGGAAGAAGCCATGATACCGCCCTTCTTCACCTGGTCGTTGAGCATGGCAAGTGCAGCCGTCGTTCCCGGCGCTCCGCTCCGCTCAAGTCCGATTTCTTCCAGGATCTCGGCTACACTGTCCCCGATCGCAGGAGTCGGCGCAAGGGAAAGATCGATAATCCCAAATGGAACACCGAGACGTTTGGAAGCTTCCTGTGCTACAAGCTGGCCGACACGGGTGATTTTAAACGCAGTTTTTTTAATTGTCTCACAGAGGACTTCAAAATTCTCCCCTCTGACCTTCTCAAGCGCCGTCTTTACTACGCCCGGGCCGCTGACGCCGACATTGATTATCGCATCTGCTTCAGTAACGCCGTGGAAGGCTCCCGCCATAAACGGATTATCATCCGGCGCATTGCAGAAAACCACAAGCTTTGCACATCCCAGAGAATCCTTATCTTTGGTCGCCTCCGCCGTCGCCACGATAATCTCGCCCATCAGGCGTACCGCGTCCATATTGAGACCTGTTTTTGTGGAGCCGACATTGATGGAGCTGCACACGCGGTCCGTCACGGCAAGGGCCTGCGGAATCGATCGGATCAGGCGTTCCTCGGCAGATGTCATCCCCTTGGACACAAGAGCCGAATATCCGCCGATAAAATTGACGCCGACTTCCTTTGCCGCCTTATCGAGGGTTTTGGCTATCTCTACAAAATCCTCCGTGGATTTACAGGCGCTGCCGCCGACTAACGCAATGGGGGTAATGGAAATTCTCTTATTCACAATCGGAACTCCGAATTCCCTTCCAATGGCGTCTCCGGTGGATACCAGATCCTTTGCATAGGAAGTGATCTTATTGTAAATCTTCTCATTCAGCTTCGCCAGGTCGCTGTCAATACAGTCCAGGAGGCTGATGCCCATCGTGATGGTACGTACGTCCAGCTTCTCATGGGCTATCATGTTGTTGGTCTCAATTACTTCAAACATATTAATCATGTGTTTATTCCGTCCTTTCTCCTGCCCCGTTATCAGATGCGGTGCATGCTGGTAAAGATTTCTTCCCTCTGGCAGCGGATTGTAACGCCGATATCATCGCCTACCTTTTCAAGCTCCTTTGCCATATCGTCAAAGGACTTCGGGGATCCGGAAATATCCACGATCATCATCATGTTAAAATACTCCTGCAGAATCGTCTGCGTGATATCCAGAATGTTCATCCCGTTTTCAGCCAGATAATTGCATGTCCTGGCAACAATACCCACCCTGTCTTTCCCAACGATAGTAATAATAATTTTGCTCATAGCGGTTCCTCCTCGACACTCTGGTCTTCTCTTTTTCGTAGTATAAATCTATAATGTAACAATCGGAGACATTTCGTCACGCTTTGCTACTGTAATGGGAAAATCGGACGCCGTATACGGCGAATCTCCCTGACTTATCTCCAGGCGCACCGTCTCATAAGCCAGTTCTTCATAATTATTCTCCTTGCTCAGATGCCCCAGGAAAATATGTTTTAAGTTGTCATGGAGGATACAGTTCAAAAGACGCCCTGCATTCTCATTGGAAAGATGGCCGTAATCTCCGAGAATACGCCGTTTCAGATAATATGGATACGGCCCTGCCTCCAGCATCTTTACATCGTGGTTGGATTCCAGCAAAATGGCGTCCAGTCCCTGCAGATGGTCAATGATATACTGTGAATAATGCCCCATATCGGTCGCTACCGCCACCGACCTCCGGTTATTCTGGACCCGGTATGCCACCGGATTGGCCGCATCGTGATCAATGCGGAACGGCTTTATCTCAAGGTCGCCTATGTAAAAGTCCACATCATGACAGATGGGACGAAATAACTCCCTGGGGTAATCTCCCAGGCTTTTCACATTACCGATTTCCTCCAGCGTTTCCTTGGTGCTGTAAATCGGAGTGCCGTATTTTCTGGCCAGAACTCCCAGACCTTTTATATGATCGGAATGCTCATGGGTAATCAGGATTCCATCCAGATCATTTCCCGTCACCCCGATTTCATTCAGTCCCTTTTCAATCCGTTTATTACTGATTCCGGCATCTATCAGAATATGGGTCTCATCGCTGCCCACATAGATGCAGTTTCCACTGCTGCCGCTTGCTATACTTACCATCCGCATCTGCTTTTTTCCTCTTCCAATATGTTCTTTATCGTTACTATTCACAGTCGCTATTCCGCGAGGTGTTTTCACTCGTTTTTTGATTGAAAATCCCGAGTTTAACGGCGCGAATCGGTGTTTTTTACCGTTTCTGTGCATCGCAAAGCGTGTTACTGTTTGCGGAACCGCGCTTTTCAGCGGGGCCGTGAATGTAACTCTTTATCTGAGTACGTATCTCTTCCACTGTTTCGTTGTTGTCTATCACACGGTCCGCCTGAGCCCTGTATTCATCCTCCGACACCTGGTTTGCCATAATTTCCAGGCATTTCTCCCTGGAGTAGCCGCGGCTTTCCATCAGCCTTTTAATCCGGTTTTCCCTGCTTGTAAAGATATACCAGATTTCATCAAACATAGCGTTGTGTTCCTCGTCAAAAAGAGCCGCCTCCACTGCCACCAGATTTTTGTCGGAATGGGCTATCGCATATTGAATTTCGCTCCATACCATGGGATGAATGATGGAATTCATCTTCTCGATTGAATCCTTATCGCTGAATATCAGCTCCGCCATCCTCTGCCGGTCGATACTTCCGTCTGCGCTCAGAAGGGAGGTTCCAAAGGCGGCAACCACCCGGCCGTAGCCTTTCTTCCCCGGCTCCATCAGTTGGTGGGCCACCTTGTCCGCTACGATAATATCCGCCCCGAACTCTTCCTGCAATATCCGAAGCACTTCGCTCTTGCCGGAGCCGACGCCTCCGGTGATGCTGATGACTTTCATTCTCTTCCTCCACATTCTGCCGCTTCTGTTATATCATGTTCGCTACGTTCACATGAGTCTCCGACGGAAAATAGCGCCAGCTTTCTGCGGTGAACGCAGAAACTGTAATGCGCAGATATAATGCCCGCTCTGCGGACATTATATCTTAATTTGAACTTCCCTGTTCTTTTTCGTCCTGCTTCCTGCTTTTTATTTCGTCTCGAACCAGGAATGCCCTGTCTTCATATCTATCTCAAGCTCCACCTTAAGACGGGCCGCATTCTTCATCTCTTCCGCTAAAACATTCTGAACCTTCTCAAGTTCATCCGTCCATGTCTCGATCAGCAGCTCATCATGTACCTGAAGCACCAGACGGGAGCGAAGCTTCTCTTTTCTCAGCCTCTGATCCACCCGGATCATCGCAATCTTGATGATATCGGCCGCCGTTCCCTGGATCGGGGAGTTCATCGCAACCCGCTCTCCGAAGGAGCGCTGCATGAAGTTTGCCGATTTGAGTTCCGGAATCGGCCTTCTCCTTCCAAACATCGTTTCCACATAGCCCTGCTCTTTTCCCAGCTCCACAAGGTGATCCAGGAATTTCTTCACATCCGGGTATGTCTCAAAGTACCGGTTGATATATTCCAGGGCTTCTTTTCTGGAAATGCTCAGATCCTCACTGAGTCCGAACGCGCTGATTCCGTATACGATTCCAAAATTAACGGCCTTGGCATTACGTCTCTGCAGCGGCGTCACTTTCTCAAGCGGTACATGGAACACCTCCGATGCCGTAATGGCATGGATATCCTCCGCCATCCTGTAGGCGTCAATCAGCCGTTCATCCCCCGACATGTGAGCCAGGACTCTCAGCTCAATCTGGGAGTAATCGGCGTCCAGGAGAACGCATCCCTCCTGCGGGACAAATACCTTCCTGATTTCCCTGCCTAACTCCATGCGGACCGGAATATTCTGGAGGTTTGGCTCAGTGCTGCTGATCCTCCCGGTAGCCGTTATCGTCTGGTTAAAGGTTCCGTGTATCCGGCCGTCTTCCCTGATAAAAGCGGCCAGACCGTCTGCATAAGTGGATTTTAACTTTGTAAGCTGCCGGTAGTCAAGCACTTTTCTGACAACGGGATAATCCGGCGCCAGCTTCTCCAGCACGTCGGCTGCGGTGGAATATCCGGTTTTCGTCTTTTTTCCGCCCGGCATCTTCAACCGGTCGAACAGGATCTCCCCAAGCTGTTTGGGGGAATTGATATTAAACTCAGTTTCCGTATCCTGATAAATCTCCTGTTCCAGCTTATCAATCTGGACCTTCAGCCTCTCCCCGTAACACCTGAGTTCTTCCCTGCGTACGCAGATCCCCTCTTCCTGCATATGATAGAGACTGTAAATAACCGGCATCTCAATATCAAAGAACAGTTTGCGCATCCCCGATGCCTCCAGTTTTTTAACCAGCTCGGGTTTGGCCTTCCACGCCACGTATGCCATATAGCAGACGCAGGTCTGCGCCTTGTCGGGCATCATGTCAAATGCTGCCGTAAATGAGGTTTTTCCCATTAAATCGGCCTTAGACGGAACCGTCATATCGAGGTAATCCCTGGCAAGGTCGTCGTAATCGTAAGTGTCCTTCAGAGGATTCAGCAGATAACCGGCCACACCGGCGTCGAACATGGCCTCACTGCCGCCATCGTTGCCGCTGCCGTCCACCACTCGCCTGTCCCTGTTCTTGAGATACGGAAGCTGCGGCTTCAGATCCAGCACGCTGACAGAGGGAACGGCCGTGCAAAGCTCTTCCATCCGCTCTGCCAGATATTCACCTGTGATAAAGCCTGCCGCGGGCATGCTGTAAATCTTATCCTCGCCGTAACAGAGCGCCATAGCGGCCACCTGTCCGTTCTCAATAACCAACTGCATTCCGGCTTCCTGTTTTCCGGCTGCCTCACTGAAAATTTTCTCCGCCTCGGAAAGCTCCGATACGGTTTTAAAATGCTCTTCCACTTTCGAAGCAGAAAAAACATCAGCATCAAATTTCTGGAGAATGGACTTAAACTCCAGCTGTTTCATATGCTGATAAGCTTCCGGTGTATATAAATTGTTGATTCTTGCGTCTTCCAACGTAAAATCGATATCGCAGTCAATGCAGATCGTCGCGAGTTCCTTGCTCATCTGAGCCATATCGTAATGCTCCCTCAGCGCCTTCTGCGCCCTGGGCGGCTTTACCTCATCGATATTCGCATAGGCATTCTCAATCGAACCATAAGCCGTGATCAGGCTGGTGGCCGTCTTCTCACCGATGGAGGGAACTCCCGGAATATTGTCCGATGCATCTCCCATCAGCGCTTTTACATCTATAAACTCCGTTGGAGTCACATGATATTCCGCCTGTACGTCGGCAGGATAATAGTCCTTGATCTCCGTCGTTCCCCTGGATGTCCTCGGCATGCGGATCTTAATTTTCTCATCCGCCAATTGCAGAAGATCCCTGTCTCCCGAAACAACAGAAACCTCCACTCCCTGGGCGGCGCACCGCTTAGCAATCGTTCCCAGGATATCGTCCGCTTCATAGCCGGAACGTGTCAGGATTGGAATGCCCATGGAGGCCAGCACTTCCTTAATGACAGGGACCTGTTCATGGAGTTCTTCCGGCATTGGCTTTCTCGTTCCCTTATAGGCCTCAAACATCTTGTGGCGGAATGTGGGATCTTTTAAGTCAAATGCAACTGCCAGGTGATCCGCTTTTTCATCCTCGATAACCCGAAACATAATGCCCAGGAACCCATATACGGCATTTGTATGAAGGCCCTTGGAATTGGTCAGTTCCGGCACACCGTAAAATGCCCTGTTCAGTATGCTGTGGCCGTCTATCAGTACTAATTTACTCATGTTATTGTCTCCTGTCCTGTCAATTTTAAAAAAACCAGATTCGAAACTGGAGAAGCGCCGTCACAATCACTGCCATAATGCTGAGCGTGTTGACTGCATACTTAAGTGACCGGAACAACCACATCCTGTGTACCCTGGAATAGGATTCCTCGATTCTGCGTTCCAGCGCCCCTGCGATATCAAAGGTACCGTAGCCTTTGTCCAGCTGCTTCAGTCCGACATCTACCATAAAATAGATTTCCAGCTCTTCCTGGCAGTTCCTGCAGGACTCAATATGCGCCAAAAATGCTTCCGTCTCATCACCGGTCAGTTCATCATTAATATACGGCGTCACCAGATGCTCTGCTTCCTGACAAGTCACTGCCATCACCTCCATTGTAACGGCAGAGCACAACCTCCACAAGGCCTGCTCTGCCCATTTTCGTATATCATACAATATTATACCCGATTTTTCAAGCGATCCCTTTCATTGTTTTACGCTCCCATCATCTGCCTGAACAGTCCCGCGTACTCCGTCCTGTGGTTCTCGACAAATTCTATCGCTTTGGAAGGATGCTTGCACCCCTGCCCTGTCAGGAGATACGGAATGTCATATCCCCAGAGGATGCCGGCCTGCTTCAACGGAAGGACATGATTTTCAATAAACTCTATCACCGGCAGCTCATTATATTTTTCCGATGAGCCGATATATCCCAAGAGCTGTTCCGAACCGCAGTTGCCGGCTCCCCTGCCCATTCCGTTCACCGTCACATCGAGAAGCGCGGCGCCGCACCGCATTGCCTCAATCGTATTGGCAAATGCCAGCTGCTGGTTGTTGTGGGCATGGATCCCCACCTTTCTGCCATTCCCCGCCAATCTAATGTATCGTTTTGTCAGCGCTTTAATCTGTTCCGGATAAAAGGAGCCGTAGCTGTCCACAACATAGACTGCGTCGGCCCGGCTTTTACTCACGGTTTCCAGCGCCTTGTCTATCTCATCATCCGTATTATTGGAAATCGCCATAATATTTACCGATGTTTCATAGCCGCGCTCTTTGCAGCAGCATACCATCTCCATTGCCTCCCCCATCTGTTCCGCATAAGCGGCAATCCTGACCATATCAATCACACTGTCCTTCTTTTCCAAAATGTCTTTACTGTAGTCGGTTCTCCCCACATCAGCCATAACGGAAATCTTCATGGAGGTTTTATTATCCCCGACAACAGCCCTCAAATCCTCCTCGCGGCAGAATTTCCATTTTCCGAACTCCCTGCGGTCGAACAGCGCTTCCGATGCCTTATATCCAAATTCCATATAGTCAATGCCTGCCTGTAAATTTGCCTGATACAGTCCGCGCACAAAGTCATCCGTAAAATAAAAACGGTTTACCAGTCCTCCGTCTCTCAATGTACAATCTAAAATTTTCTGCTCCATGATGTGTCTCCCTTCTGCCCGTCTCTGCGGGGCTTTTTCTGTTATCCGGAATTCCGCTTGCGGGATCCTCCGCGGAGCGGTTTTTAATTTAACAGGAATGTTTTCCTGTTAAATTAAAAAAGAGCCGTGTCTGCACATGCAAACATCGGCTCGTCAAATCTCCCGCTAAGTATCTGGCTACTGATACTGTCTGACTATCCGTAAATGCTCACGCGCAGCAAAAAGAACCGGTACAAAATAAAAGCACCAGTAGCCATAAAATGTATATGCTGTTGTATTCGCACATGCATAATTTTTTGCTGTCATAATGAACACTCCCGTAAAATAGTTAGTTGCATTATAGGGTATCTCACACCATTTGTCAATCACTGAAAATAATTATTTCAAATTACCAGAATCTTATCCGGTACCGGCCCAAAGATTTTCGTTTTTTTATCTTTTGTTATATATACATCATATTCCAGCCTTACACCGTACTCCTGTGTATAAATCCCAGGTTCAATGGAAAATATGGTACCAGGCAGGAGGCGGCGCACGTCATGCGTTTCATAATCATCCAGATTGGCTCCGATTCCATGGCAGTTATGTCCGATATTATGGCCGGTCCGGTGCATGATATACGAATCCAGTCCCTGGGCCCGGAACAGCGTTTTCGCCAGCGCATCGGCCTCGTATCCGCAGATTGCATTTCCCTCATTCAGACGTTCCTGGATGAAGGACAAAACCCTGCTCCTGACATTATATACCGAATTGAATAACCGTTCGTATTCCGGGTCAATCTCCGGCCCCACATTCATGCACCAGGAGATGTCATAGTAGACGGCATCTTCTTCGGGCAGCCGGCCGGCAATGTCAATAATCAGCCGGCTGCCTTCCCGGATCTGCCGCGAACCGGAAGGCTCCGGCTCATATCCCGGATCGCAGGCATGATCGTCGATGCCGAAAAAAGGCGGCGAATCCATATAAATTTCTTCTGCTCTGATCAGCCTCCCAAACTCTTTTAACATCATCCATTCGTCAATATACCTGCCCTCATTCAGATTTTTCCGAATCCAGGAGAATATCTCATCCAAAATCCGATGGATAATAACCCCTGCTTTGCGGTGGGACTCAATCTGGGCTTCGGTCAGCACCGCGCCGAAATGCTGCATCAGATCGGCTGAGGACACCGGCTCCATCCCGAATGTTCTCAAATATTCCACCAGACCGGCGTCCATGGTACTGATGGTCGGGACATTGCCTCCGGGTGAATACTGGCAGGCAATGCGTTTACCCGGCGCCAATATCTGCGCCAGCACCTCACGTTGTCCCTGTATTCCTTTATACAGGAACTTCTTCCCCGGCAAATGATCCAAAAGAAGCGGTTCAATCGCCGACAAAACCTTAACCGGTTGTCCTGCTGCCGGAATGTAATAGAACAAACGTCTGGTACACTTCCGGTCAGTCAGTTTCAAAAAATCATGTGTAATGGGATCACGTCCCTGAAAATCCGTAAAAAGCCATCCGTCCAGATCATATTCTTTTAAAAGTGTCTGAATTACGGTCGTATCCATAGCAATTGTCCCTGTCCTTTCCCGTCCTGCTTACCACTTAAATGAGCATATGCCATCTCTAACCGATACGGCGGTAGGCCGAGCTTACAGGGATATAGAGAAGAGCAATCCCAATAACGGTAAAGCCTGCATTGATAATCGTAGCCGGAATGGACATCACCTCTGCCGCAACGGCTGCGCTGAGCGTACTGCCAAGTAAAACAAGTTCCGCAACCGACCAGACAAAATCTACTGCGATATTTGTGATTCCATACAAAGCCGCGCAGATAACTGCCGCCATGTACTCTTTCTTCCGTTCCCCGGCCGCTCTTCTTTTCATAACTGAGAATACGGCCCCCACAAACAGACACTTTATAATTGTACTGACAAACACATTGGGAATGGCGTGAAGATAGCCATTTAAAATATCAAAAATTATCAGGCCTAATACTCCTGCCACCGCAGAACGTTTTCCACCCAGACAAACAATCGAAAGCATTACAAAAATATGGCCGAAATGAAGAAACGGCGTTCCTACTGCAGCCGGGAGAGGTATCCGGAAGGACTGAATTCCCAGGAATATTACAGCCGCAAAAAATGCTGTCATGACGACCGACATCACGTTCGAATGAACCTCTCTTCTGCCAGCCGCCGCACTGCCCTCTCTGTGTGTATTCATTGTTCTCTCATTGTTCATAGCCTATCTCCTCACCTTCTGCTATTATAGATTCTCATGTGTCCCCATTATAGCATTGGACTGACACTATAAAAACATCCAATTTTAATAGTTTTTTAAAGGTCAGTTTTAGCATCCGCCCGCAGTGATACCCGCAAAGCGGTTATATTTATGGCGGTGACCTGTTCAATAAAAAAAGATACGGGAGCCTTTAAATTAAAGCCCCTGTATCCTTTTTCCTGTCATTGCACCGGGAGCGCCGAAACCTTCCCCCTCTTATATTCCCATACCTGCAATGCTGTATTAATAATCATAATTATCCAGGTAATCACTGAAGCTGTCATAATACTCCTCGTCCCACCTGCCATTTTTATCGAAATAACAATAGGACCCGTCAATCACAGTGCAAACATCTATCAGCATATGCCCGTTTCCATCAAAATAATACCAGTATTCGCCTATCTCCTTCCAGCCTGTTATCATGTAACCTTCGGCGTTAAAAGCGTAATAATTCCCGTCAATACTATATACACCGTCTTTTTTATAAGTCGTTTCACTGTCCTTGTACCACCAGCCCTTTTCATCCTGTTTCCAGCCTAAAGTCTCCACGGGCGCTGCAGCCGTTGTTTCCGGTATCGGAGCGGCAGCCTGAGTACTGCCGGCGCCGGATGCATTACCGTTGGCAGAGCCTGTACTTCCGGAACTGCCGGCAGCCCCATTCTTATACGGACAGACTCCATTCGTATGTAAATGGGCCGGATAACCTCCGCAATGATAATGATAGCTGCCCAAGCCGCTCTTATTCTTATTATCCCGGTGACCCCCGCTTGAATCTGTTCTGCCGGAATGAGCCTCAGCAGTGAACACAAATGGATTACTGCCCGCCGGCACAATTGGCGATAAACTGAGCATCATCGCCAATGCAAAGCCTGTTAATCGGATTGTTTTCTTTTTCATGCTTTTCCCCTCCTGATTTGTATTTCTGTTATATTCATCACCGAATGTAACACCTCAATTATACCACATTCCTGTTCTGATTGGACTACTTTTTACAGTTTTTCCATGATAGAAAAACGATCACCTGCACGCTCCTCGCACGGGTCACCGTCATCAATCAAAAAAACCGCAAATCTCCTGATATTATCAGAAAAATCACGGTTTATGCTTCGTGCCGGCCGCGGGACTTGAACCCGCACGGTGTTGCCACCAATGGATTTTGAGTCCACCTCGTCTGCCATTCCGACAGGCCGGCGTGCTGTCAGCGAATATTATATTACCAAAATTATAAGAAAAATGCAACCACTTTTATAAAAAACAGATAATTTGTTATAACAGTTCAGCCATAATGTATTCCGCGAGGTGTTTTCGCTGTTTTTTGCGAAAATCCCGAGTTGTGCGGCGCG
>OBXO01001255.1_pt1 | contig 12759 bp, 14 predicted proteins | sample 1501431 | NCBI WGS metagenome assembly OBXO01 (sample SAMEA2580163, study PRJEB22360) | human gut metagenome | biome: human gut; feature: human-associated habitat; material: faeces | place: Denmark | collected 2008/2010 | reverse complement strand
CCCCGGGACGAAAGACTCATATACACACCCCACCACCCCGTCCGCTGGCCGTACCGGCGGCGTCCTCACCTGCTTAACTAAATCTCCATTAGATGCTTGACAATTGGGAAAAAATCATATATGATAAATATACCTATAGGGGGTATATGTAATGAAGGGAGATAATCTATGAAAACAGAAATATACAACATAGACGGAATGTCGTGTGCAGCCTGCAGCAGTGCGGTGGAGCGGGTGACCAGGCGTCTGGAAGGGGTGCAGGAAAGCAATGTCAACCTGACGACTGCTAAGATGACGATAACCTACGATGAAGCACTGGTGACTCAGGAGATGATAGAAGAGAAAGTGGATAAGGCTGGCTTTAAGGCGATGCTGGTTCCCGACGAACAGGATAGAATGGCAGAAGAGGAGGAGACGTTTGTCAGGCAGGAGGAAGCGCTTAAAGCCGGCAGAAAGAGGCTGATTGTGGCAATCTGTTTTGCGGCGCCGCTTTTATATATTTCGATGGGACATATGGTGCCGTTCCCTATGCCGGTGCCGGATATCATCGATATGCATGCAAGCCCGTTGAATTTTGCCCTGATTCAGATGATTTTAACGGTTCCTGTATTAATTTGCGGAAAGAAATTTTATTTGGTGGGACTTCGGGCATTGTTTAAAGGCAATCCTAACATGGATTCCCTGGTGGCAATCGGTACCGGAAGCGCATTTATATACAGTTTGGTAATGACGTTTAAGGCGTTCAGCGACCCGATGGCCGTCCACTCCCTGTACTATGAATCGGCAGCGGTGGTGGTAACCCTGGTAATGCTGGGTAAATATATGGAGGGAAGAAGCAAGGGAAAAACCTCCGAAGCCATTAGAAAACTGATGGAACTGGCTCCTGATACGGCGATTCTGTACGAAAACGGTGAGGAGCGCGAGGTGGAAACCTCTTCTGTGAAGGCAGGCGACCATATCCTGATCAAACCGGGCAACAGAATCCCTCTGGACGGCACTATTGTAAAGGGAAGCAGCAGCGTGGATGAGTCCATGCTGACCGGTGAGAGTATACCGGTCGAAAAGAGCGTGGGAGACAGTCTGATTGGTGGAAGCATGAATTATAACGGCGCCATGGAAGCGGAGGTCACCCATGTAGGCGGTGATACCACTCTGGCCAGAATCGTGAAGATGATGGAGGATGCCCAGGGCAGAAAAGCGCCGATATCGAAGCTGGCGGACCGTGTGGCCGGGGTTTTTGTTCCTGCTGTCATGGGCATAGCGATTGCAGCGGCTCTTTTGTGGCTTGTTGCCGGTGGAAAAGACATGGCCTTTGTACTGACTATATTTGTGGCCGTCCTCGTCATTGCCTGCCCCTGCGCACTCGGACTTGCGACACCGACGGCCATCATGGTGGGAACCGGCGTCGGGGCCAGCCACGGTATACTGATTAAGAGCGGGGAGGCACTGGAAATTGGTCACAAAGTAGATACCGTTGTTCTGGATAAGACGGGAACAATTACGGAGGGTAAACCAAAGGTCACGGATATTTGTGCGGAACAAGGCTGGGAACCGTCGGAGCTGCTTCGCGTTGCCGCCAGCTGCGAACAGATGTCGGAGCATCCGCTTGGAGAAGCAATTGTAGCGGAGGCCAGGGAGAAGAGCCTGTCACTTGCAAGGCCTGAGGAATTTGAAAGTATTACCGGATCCGGTATTAAGGCCATCCTGGAGGGGCGTGAAATCCGAATCGGCAATATCAGAATGCTGGAAGCCCTCGCAGCCTCCGGTGAAACACAGAGCGGAGGGCAGTCTGATATTTCGGCCCTCACGAATCAGGCTGGAATCTATGCGGAACAGGGAAAGACACCGATGTTTATCCTTGCGGATGGAATAATGGCCGGAATCATCTGTGTGGCCGACACAATAAAAGAAAGCAGCATACATGCAATTGATAAGTTAAAGAGCCTGGGGCTGGAAGTATACATGCTCACCGGTGATAACCGCAAAACGGCTGAATATATCGCACATGAAGCACATATTGACAATGTAATAGCGGAGGTACTGCCGGGTGATAAAGCGGGAACTGTGGCAGACTTGCAAAGACAGGGTAAAACAGTTATGATGGTAGGAGACGGCATAAATGACGCTCCTGCGCTGGTTCAGGCTGATGTGGGAACGGCAATCGGTTCGGGAAGTGATATTGCCCTTGAATCGGGTGACATCGTATTAATGAAATCTGATTTGATGGATGTCTACAGAGCGGTGAAATTAAGCCGCGCCACAATCCGGAATATTAAGCAGAATCTTTTCTGGGCGTTCTTCTACAATTCGCTGGGAATACCGGTGGCCGCCGGTGTGCTGTATCTGTTTGGAGGACCGCTTTTAAGCCCGATGCTGGGAGGCTTTGCAATGTCATTAAGTTCGGTCTGCGTAGTATCAAACGCATTGCGTCTAAAAGGACTGAAACTTGATTAAATTTAGGTTCTGCTGTCGGAGCCGGGAAGCAAAATAGAATAAAAACTGGATAAAGGGGGAACGGGATGAGCTGTTGTGGAAACGAGGAGAGGCATAAGCACAGGAACCTGACCGAAGAAAAGGATTTATTAAAAAGACTTAACAGAATTGAGGGGCAGGTGCGCGGCATTAAGGCCATGGTGGAAGATGAGCGCTACTGCGTTGATATTCTGAACCAGGTTTCTGCCGTCCAGGCAGCTTTAAACGGCTTTTCCAGGGTGCTGTTGTCAAATCATATAAAGACGTGTGTGATAGATGAGATTGAGGCGGGAAATGCAGAAGAAACGGTGGAAGAGCTGTGCAAGACAATCCAGAAGCTGATGAAATAATAAGAATTTGTAAAGGAGATAAAAATAATGAAAAAATTTAAATGCGAAGAAATTATGTGCGGCAACTGTGTAAGCCGGATTGACAAGGCCCTTACGGCGGCGGAGATTGAGCATCAGGTAGATTTGAATTCAAAAACAGTCACAATTGAGGGATGCGAACACTGTGAAAAGAAGGCAGTGGAGATCCTGGACGATTTAGGATTTTCGGCAGTGGAAGTTTAAGCCGCAGTGCGATACTTTGCGGAGCGTTTTTTATTGATGACGGTGACCTGAAAATTCCTGTTAAATAAAAAATCTGCGTATATCTGCGCTAGAGCGTGTTTGAAAATTCATTCCTGCCATCTGCACGCCCCACTTCGCGGCATATTTGGCCCAGATTCAGTCAGCGTAGCCCACTACGCCTCCTTCATTCGGGCCAAATCTCCCACAAAGTGTGACGTACAGTTGACAGAAAGCATTGTTCAAACACGCTCTAGAATTTGTGACAGATATACGCAGACAAACCGCCCAATATGACTTAAAACCTTGCTGCTGCAGTGAAAAATGAGGAAGTTAAGGAATTGTATTAATTGCATGAAAAATTTTTAAATTTTTCTCGGGAAATGGTTGACATTTCCTGATATTTATATTATACTACCAAAGGTATCGAGGCGTGGCTCAGTTTGGTAGAGCGCTGCGTTCGGGACGCAGAGGTCGCGTGTTCGAATCACGTCGCCTCGATTACACCTCAGTATGGCCTGTTGGTCAAGCGGTCAAGACGACGCCCTCTCACGGCGTAAACCCGGGTTCGATTCCCGGACAGGTCATTTTAGAATCTGCTTTGGAGTGAATCCAGAGCATTTTTTAAACGCTTCCGTGGCTCAGTTGGTAGAGCAACGCATTCGTAATGCGTAGGTCGCCGGTTCGAGTCCGGCCGGGAGCTGTATGGTAAGAAGTCGAAATTCCTTGTAAAATCAAGGGGTTTCGGCTTTTTTTGTTGATGGCGGTGACCCGTGCGCGGAGCCTGCAGGTTATCGTTTTTGGTGCCCCCTTAATTGATTGATGGTGGTTCGCGTTATGGACGATTTCGATTTTCGATTTTTCATCTGGCATTGAATGGGTTTAGATGATTTTTAGAGAACCGTGTGGTATTTTATTGCTTAGAAACAATAAATACTATATAGAAGGAGGTTCTTATGAAAAAGAAAACATTGGCACTATTGCTGATCACTGGGGCTGTGTTTCTAAATACAACGCCCTGCTTTGCCGCTTCACAGTCCATCAAGGTTTCTGGCTGAAAGTTCTGATAAGGGCGACTACACCCAACTTCCTGCCCCGGAGACCGTTCTAAAAGATACCGGCTTTTCTCCCAAGCTGCCCGTTTCTCTGGCCGGCAGTATCGAATTTGACAGCGGCCGAATCACAGAGTCCTCTACTCAGGATGCAAATGGTAATGTGATAAGCCGCCTCAAAGGTATCAGTTTTAATTATGTGCAGACTAAAAACAATACTACAACATCAGTCAGTTTCAGCGCCGAACCGGATATAGGTCAGACTTCGGCTAAGGATACTGTAAGCACAAAATACGGTGAATTTACTTTGTACTACAGTGATATACAGGCCAATTCCGTGTCATGGGCGGAAAATGAAGTTTTCTACATGCTGATGGATGTCAATAAAAAGATTTCAAAAGATGAACTGCATAAAATGGCTAAGGAGATTATTGATTTAAAACAGGAAAAGCAGTAGAAAACACATCTACATAATTCTATGGTCACATACTCCATTTATCGGGGGCTGGTAATTACGACAATCCTCATATTGAAGAAATATAATTGGAGTGTCAGCGTCATGTCCGTCCATCAGTTAACTGTATTTGCATTAATCCAGTAACCAATCAACAGCAAGATTGAAGCACTGAAACGAGAAGTGAACCAAGACGGGAATGGGATAAGTACCCGATATTAAAGGACATCCGTGCTTTGATTGGAAAACAGCCGGGGGATACCGTTCATGCGGTCATGAGAGAACGGTAGTATCTGACAGTCACATATCTGATCAAGATGGGAAGGAAGGGCGGTCAAATACCGCCCATGCCGTCACGGGAGCAGCACTCTTTTGGGAGCTTATCCGGTCTCAGACCCTTGAAGACCGGCTGCCGCATACCGCCATTTGCCGTGTACTCCATAAATTTTACGACACAAACCAATTGAGGTTCAATCCAGATCGCATCTTCATTACCATGCGGAGGTGCAAAAAGAGGGGAGGGGATTTGTGGGACTTCTTTAATACGCTGAAAATTTTCCCCTCCGACACCGAGAGTTACATGACCTTTATAGATAAGCTGCTCATGCTCATACTGTCCCAGAACAACACTTATCATATTATTGTCCTTAAATATATATCCGCAGACTATAAAATCATCGTCTATCAGGTTTTTTATTTTGATCCAGTCCTTCGTTCTTTTACCTTCTATATAAAAACTGTCTTTTCTTTTGGCGACAATGCCTTCCATGTCCTGTTGTACGGCGAGTGTGTAAAATGCCATACCCTGGCCCTCGATGTATTTGGATAAGGCCATTCGTGCTGTTTCCTCACCTACCGCTTTGGAAAGATATACTTTGCGCTCCATAAGCGGCAGCAATGTTAAATCCCTGTCTTTGTAATATAAAATATCGAAAGGTATAAAGCTGGCAGGATATTGTTTTGAAAGCAATTCAATTTTAAACGGATTAGACATCAGACTGCGTTTCTGTATTTCAAAGTAGTCAGATTTGCCGTTATTTAAAATGATTAACTCACCGTCTAATATACATCTGGCTTTGACCTGCTTGTGTAGATGAGTAAGCTCAGGTACTTTAGAAAGCATTTTAAGATTTCGTTTATTCCGGAGTTCCGTACCGGCCTTTGGATCCAGATAGGCAATGCAGCGCTCGCCATCCCATTTCAATTCATAGATATAGTCTGCGCTGTCAAATGCATCCCCGCTGGCGCCGATAAGCATCGGCTGTATCACTTTTGCATCGAAATCAATCATGCTGTTGCGGCCTTCTTCCGTCCGCGCGGCTTCTTCGGGGGTGTGGTGCCTTCAATTTGCTGCAGAGAGGCCTGCAACGCTTCCATAATATTGATTACGTTGCTTTCCTGCTCAGCCGGTGTCTGAACAATTTCCTGTCCATTGATTTTTGCTTCTATAATTTCTCTGAGACGAACCTGATACTCATTATGGTACAGCTGTGGTTCAAATTCTTTATCCATCGATCCAATCAGCATTTTCGCCATATTAAGCTCAGCCTCGTTCAGTTCCGGATGTGCAGCTTCCTTTGGTATTTCTTTAACTTCGTCAAAGAAAAAGAGTGTTTCGGCCAAGATACCTTTCTCGGTCGGAATCAGACAAAGGAGTTTTTCGCTCTGTCCCATTACTGTTTTTGCAATTGCCACTTTTCCTTCATCGAACATGGCCTGGCGCAGTAATTCATATGCTTTATCACCTCCGGCCTCAACGACTGCATGATAGGTTTTGTCAAAAAAGATGGGACGGATGTTTTTTAAATCAGTAAAATGCAGGATCTGGATTGTCTTGTCTTTTTCCGTCTTTGCTTTTTCGAAATCTGCGTCCGTCATCGTAACGTATTGCCCGGGAGCAAATTCAAATCCTTTCACAATATCCTGAAAGCCGACTTCTTTTCCGCAGTTGGCACAGACCTTTTTGTATTTGACACGTGAACCATCTTCTTTGCACAATTGATTGAAATGTATATCATTATCCTGTGTGGCGGTGTGGAGCGCCACCGGAATGTGAACCAGGCCAAAACTGATTGCTCCTTTATGCGTAGCTGCCATATGCTTGTTTTACTCCTTTTTTACCTTAGTATATACAATTTCTCCTCAACAATCCAAATTAGCCTGGTATATATGGATTATCCATACTGATTCTTACCGTTCCTCCCGTTTTGGTTCAGCTATCGCGATAATACGGTAGTTTGTTCCGTTGACAATCTGTTTGGCAACAGCAACATAATTACACCTCGAACAGCAAAGTTAAAGTATTGTATGCATATTTGGACCGCCGTGTACCAGGGGGATTATGCACACAAATAAGTTGAACTTTTTCTCAAAATCATGGATAATAGGAATAACGGAAGGCTTTAAGGAGGAACAGCATATGAATTTGCAGTGGCTGTACTATTTCAATACAATTGCAGAATTGGAACACTACACACGGGCGGCAGAAAGACTTCATGTCAGCCAGTCTAATTTAAGTCATGCCATTAAAGAGCTGGAAGAGGAATTAGGCGCAGAGCTGTTCGAGAGAAAAGGCCGGAATATCAAATTGACAAAGTATGGTGAAATATTTCAGCCTTATGTTCAGAAGACGATTAGTTCTCTGGAGGAAGGGATTTCAACCTTAAAAGAATATATTGATCCCAATGTGGGGACGATTGTTTTGGCAGGGTTCCAGTCGGTCGCCCAGTTCGCAACGGATCTTATGGTCCGCTATCAGTCGGATACAAACCGTCTGGAAGTGCAGTTTCAGTACAGCCAGGAAATATGGAAGGGAATTCAAAGCAAGCTGCTGGACGGATCCGTCGATCTGATTATTGGAACAAGGCTCAGCTATCCCCAGATAGATGCCGCGTACATCGGCACGCATCCTTTGATGGTGCTGATACCGGAGGGGCATGAGCTGGCGTCGGGGGACAGTGTGGATTTAAGGAAACTGGACGGTGAAAATTTTATTGCTTTTGACACCAATGCCCAGCTGCGCGGACAGCTTGACAAGCTGTTTAAAGAGATAGGAATCTGTCCGTGTATCGTATCCGAAACTCCAAATGATCAGATTATTTACGGCCTGGTCGCAGCCAGAAGGGGAATCTCAATTGTGCCGTATCCGCTTTCAGGAGCGCCTTATAATACGAAAATCCTCCCAATAGCCAATGATATTCCACAGCGCCGGCTTTACCTGCAGTGGAATAAGGAACGCTATATTCCGCCGGCGGCGAAGTATTTCAGGGACTACATTATTCGCAGCGGCGAGGTGTTTGATCAGTACCTGGAGCATCATGGGATGATGATTCATTAAAATAATAAATTCTTAAATATTTTGGAAGATATTATAAAACTCCCGCATCACAGCAATTTATATTCTATGATGCGGGAGTTTATTATTGAGGGCAGTAACCTGTGCGCGGTTTGCCCTGGTTATCGTTTTATCCATTCTCCAGTCAGATGAAATCAGTTCGATACGGTCAGAAGTTCACCCTGGAGAAGAGCATGCATACTGCTGAACAATCAGATTCCTGACTTTCTGCACCGCCGGAGTCAGCGGACGGCTGCGGTCCCAGGAAAGATAAACTGTCCTGAGAAATTCCTTTCCCTTGTCATCGATGGGAACCATGCGGACGCGTTCCGTCTTCATTGCAGGAACCTCGGGGAGGATTGAGACACCAAATTTGAGAGCCACATATTGGAGGGCGGCATTGCACTCCCGCACTTCAAACACGACTTTTGGAATAACGCCGCGCTTTGTAAACACCTGATCAAGCTGTCTTCGCAGGCTGCTTGCCTTGTCGAGCATCACCAGTGTTTCCCTGGCGAAATCCTCAAAGGTAACGCAAGAACGCTCAGACAGAGGATGCTCAAAGGGAACGGCCAGATAGAGAGGTTGTTTCATGATGGTGATGGAATCAGCCCATTCATCCCGGTGCGTACAAAATGCCAAATCCAGCTTACCGTTTTTAAGCAGTGTAAAGATGTCAAAGGAAGTATCCTCGGTAAAATGAAAACGAATCTGTTTATTCTCCGGGAGACGGTATACTTCTTCAACCATGGAGGGGATCAGGGAGGAGGAGATGGAATGGAAATAACCGAGACGCACAACCAGCGGGGCAGTTCCCGCCATCTGCTTCAGTGTGTTGGTTCCCTCCTCCATCAGCATCAGGGATTTCTGGACGTAGGGGAGAAATCTCTCACCATAATCCGTCAGACAGATTTTCCGGTTCTGTTTTTCAAACAGCTTGACTCCGAGTTCCTTTTCCAATTCATTAATGGAGTAACTGAGGCTGGGCTGGGCAATGTGAAGTTCTTCGGCCGCGTGGGTGTAATGCAGCACGCGGGCAAGTGTCTCAAAATATTGTAATTGAAGCAGAGTCATGATGACACCATCCTTTTTCAATCTATCACGCTTTCGTGAAACCGTACTCATAGTATATCATAAGCCACAACGGATTTCTACAAAAACCGCCCTGTGTTCCGGCCTCCATAGAAGCTTTCTATGAAAATAAGAGAAATACGGTATTGGACTTTTTGGCCTGTGTTCATTATAATAAACCGGCAGGGTGCAGAGCAGAGAGGAGAAGATACTGGAGTGGATTCAGGCTCTGAATATCGGAGGCATTCCTGTGGAGGTCCTTGAACGGGAAATTCCTTTTGCCGGCGTTCTTTTGAAGAAAACGGAGGATTTAAAACAAGTGGAGAACCAATATGTTCACTGATTTTTTATATATTTTGCGCGGGTACGGGATGAAGACCAGCCTGAATGAATGGACCGGCCTGATGGATGCGCTGGATTTAAATCTGAATGAGGCCAGCCTGACGGAATTTTACCATATGGCAAGGGCGATCCTGGTAAAAAAAGAATCGGACTATGACAGGTTCGACCAGGCGTTTCTGGAGTATTTTAAATATGTTAAGGAACAGGACTGTCTGCCTGAGGAGCTGGAACGCTGGCTGTCGAAGGCGATGACGCAGACGCCCTTTGACCGGGAAGAGGCAGACGCGCAGTGGGGAAAAAAGAATATAGAAGAAATCCGCCGTCTGATGGAGCAGAGGCTGGCTGAACAAAAGGAACAGCACCACGGCGGAAATAAGTGGATCGGAACAGGCGGAACCACGGCGTTCGGTCACTCCGGGTATGCGCAGAAAGGCATCCGGGTGCATGGAAGCGGGATGAGCAGAAGCGCGCTCAAAGTGGCGGGAGAGCGCAATTACCGTGACTTCCGGGAGGATAAAGTCCTCCAGCTCAGGCAGTTCCAGATAGCCCTGCGCAAGCTCAGGCTGCTTTCCAGCAAAAATGACGGGGCCAGGACAGAGCTGAATGTGACGAAAACAATAGAGAAGACATGTGACCGGGGCGGACGGCTGGAGCTTGTCTTGGAGAGACCGAGAAAGAACCAGACGAAGCTTCTGCTGTTAATGGACAGCGGCGGCTCCATGTGGGCCTATGCCGATCTGTGTAACCGGCTGTTTCAGGCTGTGAACCAGGCGTCCCAGTTTAAGGACTTAAAAATTTACTATTTCCATAACTGTTTTTATGATCAGTTATTTACAACACCGCAATGTAAGTGGGAGGACAAGGTTTCCACTGAATGGGTGCTCCATAACCTGAAGCCGGAATACAAGGTGATTGTCGTGGGAGATGCGACTATGGGGCCGGCGGAGCTGCTGGAGCCGGGCGGCACTCTGGACTACGACCATGAGAATGATAAGGCCGGAATAGACTGGATCAAGACATTAAAGAAACGCTTTACGTCTGCTGTCTGGCTGAATCCGCTGCACGAAAAGCTTTGGGATTATGATGCATCTACCCGTACAATTCAAATAATAAGAGAGCAGTTTCCGATGTTCCCGCTGACGGTCCAGGGCCTGGAGGCGGCTATAAAAGAGCTGAGAAAAGGAGAGGCGTAATGCCTCTCCTTTTTTGATCGGCAGGGAGCTGTCCCGGCGCGGTGGGCGGCCTCCACAAGAGTTCTCATCGTATCGTCCCCTTTGGACAGCTCAACGTCAATCAGATCCATAAGGCCGCACTTCCTACGCATTAAACCTTCTGATGACAAATGCGGTTATTATATTTATGATGTTTACTTCCGCCGCTACCGGATATGCCGCCTGCATGGCTTTCTGCCGGGGAATGGTGGGAAGGCCGATGGGGAATTTTTATGAGGATATGGTGAGAAATACAACAAGAATCCTGATCCCCCTCTCTTTTGTAACGGTAGCGGACAACGGTGACGGTATATCCGACGAGGCCAAGGAACATATATTTGATATGTTTTATACGGCAGCTACCAAAATTGCCGACAGCCGCCGCAGCCTCGGCCTCGGCCTGGCTCTTTGCAAGTCCATAATCACCGCTCATGGCGGGACGATTTCTGTAGAGGATAATGTCCTCCACGGAGCCGTGTTTACATTTACATTACCGATGGAGGAGGTTACCCTGCATGAATAAACCATTAATTCTGGTAGTTGAAGATGATGCTGCCGTTAAAAATCTTATTACTACAACGCTGGAAACCCACCAATACCGTTTCAGGACCGCATCGACCGGAGAGACGGCTGTTATGGAGGCGGTTTCCCATAATCCCGATGTGATTCTTCTTGATCTGGGTCTTCCCGATATGGATGGTATCGATATTATACGAAAAATCCGTTCCTGGTCCAAAACTCCGATTATCGTGCTCAGCGCCAGAAGCGAGGACACCGATAAAATTGACGCCCTGGACGCCGGCGCGGATGATTATCTGACAAAACCTTTTTCCGTGGAGGAACTGCTGGCGCGGCTGCGCGTTACCTTCCGGAGGCTGAACGATGCCGGAGACAGCGCTGCGGCCCCGGCTTCCGTGTTTACCAACGGCGAGATGCGGCTCGATTATGCGGCGGGCACCGTTACGATGAGCGGGCAGGAACTGCACCTTACCCCGATTGAGTACAAACTGCTCTGCCTGCTTGCAAAGAATGTGGGGAAGGTGCTGACGCATACGTATATAACGAAAAAAATCTGGGGAAGCGCCTGGGACAATGATGTCGCCTCCCTCCGGGTTTTTATGGCAACCCTGAGGAAAAAGATAGAGCCTGCTCCCTCAAATCCGCAGTATATCCAGACACATATCGGAGTGGGATACAGGATGTTAAAGGTGTGAGCTTTTAGGCGTAAATTTAATCATGACATAAAATAATATTCCGAAAGCATCTTTCTGCGGCAGCTTGTCCCGACGGGGCTGAGCTTCACAAAGAGGTGCTTTTTGCCGTCCGGAGGCGGCAGGTTCAGTTCTCATCATCAATCGATGCACAGAAACGGAAAAAAAGCCGTTTCGCGCCGTGAACCCCGGGATATTTCAGAAAACTTGAAATAAATCCCATTATTCAGTATAATGAATCCATATCTTTACAACTACAGCAGAACAGCAGACCGGGCGGATACGGAGGCCGCATAAATATGGGTCAGACCTTTTTACTACAGTTAAACCGGTGGAACGGGGAAGAACAGTATCAGAAAACTTCCTGGCCGGAGAGGCCGGACTATTACGGCCACATATATGCATATAGAAGAAAAGATCGAATCTATGCTCTTATGAGGAAGCTGAAAACCGTGCCGGATACCCCGGCTGTGACAAAGACGGAGATCTATGCGCAGTGATTTGATTCCGGGAGATAATGTCGAAATATAAGGCGAAATAAAACAGTATAAGATGCCGGATTATAATAACAGCAGAAAGGTGGTAACTATGGAAAAAGAAGTGTTGTGGTCGGACAGAAGGCGGCTCTGGTGCGGTCTGCCCTGGACCTTTACCGTATACAGTATGACGGAGGATCGTCTTTTTATCAAGCGGGGACTGTTCAATCTGAGAGAAGATGAGGTGCGTCTTTACCGTATCAAGGATTTAGGACTTGAGAGAAGTCTGATTCAGCGCATGTTTGGTCTGGGAACGATTCGGGTTGTTTCAAGTGATTCCAGCCTTGGGAATTTTGACCTGACGAATGTGAAGAACAGTTCAGATGTTAAAGAGCAGCTGTCGAGGCTGGTAGAGGAAGAAAGACAGAGGAAAAAGGTTTCTTCCAGAGAATTTATCAGCTTTGAGGAGGAGAATGAAATGGAGATTTAGTTAAGCAGGTGAGGACGCCGCCGGTACGGCCAGCGGACGGGGTGGTGGGGTGTGTATATGAGTCTTTCGTCCCGGGG